>Ga0208878_1000026_pt1 | contig 46143 bp, 51 predicted proteins | sample Knorr_S15_td_Sur_FD_185600 | JGI IMG/M metagenome (GOLD analysis project Ga0208878, IMG submission 185600) | Marine microbial communities from Southern Atlantic Ocean transect - Knorr_S15_td_SurfaceA_ad_5m_LV_A (SPAdes) (version 2) | ecosystem: Environmental > Aquatic > Marine > Oceanic | place...
ATGCAGTAATAAACAGGATTGTAACACTTGGGGTTTTTAAAATAAAAAATTTGGGTAAAGAATTAATAATTTATAATACTCATTTTGATCATATTGGTAAAGTTGCTCGAGAAAAATCAGCTAGTATAATTCTTAATCATATAAGTAAAAATAATTACCAAGATAAACCAACTGTAGTTATGGGTGATTTAAATGCAAATCCTGACGAGTCACCAATAAAATTATTATCAGAACAACTTGAGGATTCATTTAAGAAACTCCCAATAAAAGATCCTATTGGAACATTCAGTGGTTTTGATCCAAGAAGTAAACTATCAAATAGGATAGACTATATATTTACCAAGGAAATAAAGATTATTGATTATAAGCACATCGACAAAAAATTACCAAGTGGACTTTGGCCATCTGATCACTTGCCTATTTTTATCTCAATAGTTTTTGAATAATTACAATGGATTGATTATTTAGTAATACTAAATACTACATACTTATCACCAGATTTAGTTCCAAGTTTACCACCACCTGATGCAATTGCAATATATGGATTACCTTCTATCTCAAAATAACTTGGGGTAGCAAAACCTGAAAAAGGGAGTATTTCTTCCCATAGCAACTCTCCATTTTTACTATTAAAAGCTCTTATCTTATTATCAGCTGTAGCTGCAATAATAATTATACCAGATTTAGTTACAATTGGACCACCATAATTTTCAGTGCCAGTTATAATATTATTCTCAATACCTATATCTGTTTGACCTAGTGGAATTTTCCAATCTAGTTTACCTGTATTTAAATTTATAGAATTAAGAGTCCCCCAAGGTGGATTAATAGCAGGATATCCATCATTTGTAATAAACTTATTATATCCTGTTGATGTATAGAAAACTTCTTCATTAATTGCAAGAATATTTGTTTTGTCTCCATCTTTTAGATTCATAATATAATCTACTATCTTTTCAATTTTTTGATCATCTAAAAATTTAAATCCAGGCATTAGGCCTTTGCCATTTATTACAAGTGATCTCAACTCATCAAAATTATACTTACTACTGAGATCAAGTATTGATGGATTCTCTCCGGAACCTTTATAGTCAATCCCATGACACATTAAACATTGTTTATTATATATATTCATTCCTTGAGAATCTGTATTAGAAACTTTTTTCATCGTCAGTATCCAAGGCATTTCATTTGAATTAATAAACAGCTTGTTATTTATAGGGTCTAGAGCAGGACCTCCCCACTCAGCACCACCATCAAATCCAGGAAAAATTAATGTACCTTCTTCAGAAGGAGGAGAAAATATGTCATCTTTTAAAAGTGAAGTAAAAATTTTAATAAGACTATCCCTTTCTCTTTCAATTACAAAAGAGTTAATATCATTTTTAGTTAATGATTGTCTAGAGAATGGGTCAGGAAAAGTCGGAATTGGTTGAGTCTTTGATAAAACCTCTCCTTCTAAATTAGATTTGGAAGGAACAGGTCTTTCAATAATTTCATATAAAGGTTTTCCAGTAATTCTATTTAATAAATATATGTACCCTGATTTTGTCACTTGGGCAAGAGAAGGTATAATTGAATCATTCATTGAATAGTCAAATAATATAGGAGGAGCAGGAAGATCCCTGTCCCAAACATCATGATGAACTGTTTGAAAATGCCATATTTTATTTCCTGTTTCGGCACTTAATGCAATTATGGAGTTTGCAAAGAGGTTATCTCCCACCCTGTCACCGCCATAAAAATCATAACTTACCGATCCTGTTGGTGCATATAGTATTCCTCTTTCTTCATCTAATGTTAATCCTGACCATGCATTAGCTCCACCCAGCCTTTTATATGCATCAGGATCAGAGTAAGTTTCATGACCATCCTCACCTATTTCAGGTATAGTATTAAAACTCCATTTTAAATCACCAGTATTTGCATCAAATGCCCTAATATTTCCTTTTGCAGCAGGATTTCCCTCACTAACACTAGACCCAACTATTATTAGATTTTTATAAATAACTCCCGGGGAAGTCATGGTTACAAATAAAGAACTGGAATTAGTGCCTAAACCTGTATGTAAGTCCACGAATCCATTATTACCAAAACTTGAATCAGCAATACCATTTTTAATATTTACCTTAAATAATTTAGACCCTACCGCATAAAAAATAAAAGCCTGTTTAGAATTATCTTTAAAATATGTAATTCCCCTACAGACATTTACTCTTGAATCATCATTGTGAAAAAAATTATAATCACTATTAAAAGGATCAAATACCCATATTTCTGAACCTGATTTAGCTTCTAGAGAAAATAATTTGAGCTTTGGAGACACACCATAAAACTTGCCATTTATAATTAGTGGATTAGTTTGAATCTGTGAAAAATTATCATTGTCAGCTGTGCTATATTCCCAAACTTTCTTGAGATTTGAGATATTATTTAGGTTCAGCTTTTCTGAATTGACAAACTGCGTCCTTTTGTATGAGCCGCCGTAAACATTCCAATCAATATTTTTTTCGCACGAAAATAAAAGAACGAAACAAAGAAAAAGAAATATCCTGCTACTATTCATTTAATAAGCTTTTTTATATTGTCAATAGTAATTTTAAGTACAATTTTGTGAACAGAATCTTTAGGGTTTTGAATCTCTTCGTCTAACCTTTCTAGTAATTCAGCAATTGTATTATCTTTTCTCACATTTCGAATATAATAAAAAACCTAGTTGAATTAAATGAGGATTTTTAATTTTATAACATGAAAAATGAAAAAGACATATTGGACCATTTTTTAAATAATTGTCCTGTTGAGGCTAAAAATTATTTTGAAAATATTTTAAGTAGATTAGAAAGGATTGAAAAGAAATTAGATTCTATAAAATAGTTATAACTATTAATCTCAAGGTTTTATAAATGCATGTTTAACTAAAATATCTAAAGAAGTATATTCCAGAGTTTTTTCATGAGTAGCTTCAAGGATAAGTTTTGGAGCCTTATTAGCCTTTTCTGCCTCAATCCATCTTGATACACACAGACACCACTTATCACCGGCTTTTAATCCAGGAAATTGATAGTGAGGAGCTGGTGTGATTAAGTCATTACCTCTGGATGCAGAAAAACTTAGAAATTCATCAGTCATTATAGCACAAACAGTGTGTGTGCCAATATCCTCGCCTATAGTTCTGCATGATCCATCTCTAAAATATCCAGTCATTGGACTAGTGCAACATATGTGCAGTTTCTCTCCAAACACATTTTTTTCCATAAAAATGTTTACTAATTAATTTCTTGAATTAAATTTTTCATTTTTGATTCTAATGAATTAATTGCATTAGAATATCTTGAATCCCATTCTTTTAGTCTTTCAGATGATTTTAATGCTATTTCATACTCTAATCCAGGAAGTATCCATGCTCCATATCCACTAAATGGATCAGAGGAAGCATAAATCGACTTATACCAAGATCCAAAATACATTCCTTTATCTGATATAAAACTTTTCTCTAATGCAATTAATTGTTCATTAAACTTTTTTATATTCTTTTTAGAAATATCATCTTCCTCTAGGTAGGACTTAATTTTTGAGGTAAGAATTTTTGAAGTTTCTTCTAGTGACTTTATTGCATCATTAGTATCAAGAAAACCCTCAAAATTATTATCATAACTATTTATTTTATTAGTTGCATTTTTAAAATGCATTTTTAAATCTTGTGAGTATCTATTTAGGTTGTAGGGTATTAATTCTGCATTTGCCATTCTGAGTGTCATTAATCCAGCCATATGCTCTACCATTGGTCCCATTTGAAATTCAGGATCTACAAATTTTTCATAAAATCTAAAACTATCATAATTTGAATGATAAAGGTTAGGACCACCAGCACCTCCGCTCAAAGACGGTACTCCAACATGCATGTAGAAAGCGATATGATCAGATCCTCCACCCAGATTTCCAATTGGTGGTTCTTCACTTTGACCATTTTTATTCCAAAACTCAAATAAAGTCTGATCTGTATAGGGATATTTTACATTCTTTGATGTTTCGACCAGCAGTTTCTTTAGAGTAGGTGCTGAAGATGCACCAAAACCTTTACCAGATACAGCCCCATCAAAATTCATATAAACAACCCCTTTAGCGTTTAACTCATCTCTCATCTGCTCAACCCATTCAGTTGAACCAATAACTCCATGCTCTTCTGCATCCCAGTGAGCAATCAAAATAGATCTTTTAGGAGAATGTCCATTTTCTTTAAGTTTACCTAAAGTTTCACTAAGGCTTAGTAGCATTGCTGTACCACTACTTGGATCTGTTGCCCCATAACCCCATGAATCAAGATGGCATCCTAAAATAATCCATTCATTAGGATTCTCACTTCCTTTCAACATTCCAATAACATTTGTAGCACGAACAAAATCTATCTTTTGTTCTACTTTTAATCTTACAGACAAAGATGAACCGCCTTCTATTCTGTATGTAAATGGAAGACCTCCTTGCCATGATTGAGGAACAGGTTGACCTTTCATTTGACTTAGTATTTTTTCAGCTTCACCATAAGATATTGGTGTAACTGGAATTGTATGCAATTGAGCATCCTTTGGGTCTAAACGTTTAATTTTCTTATTTCCATCTAATGGCAAGGCAGGCTCAAAGGGGGTCAACGGATCACCTGTAAAATCTGTTGTTAACAATGAACCTCTTTGTATAGTAGATGAATTATAGTATGGACCTTCTGGATAGACAAGACCCTTAGTATAACCGCTATCTTTTGGATCAGTATATATAATTAATCCGGCTGCACCATTTGCTTCAGCAAACTTAGCTTTATAACCTCTAAAGTTTCCTCCATACCTTGCTATTACAATTTTTCCTTTAATATCAATTCCCAATGAATTTAAAGTCTCAAAGTCTTCTTTAAGGCCATAATTAGCATAAACAATTTCTGCTGTAACATCTCCACTACCTGAGAATGCATTCCATCCTTTCCATAGCTCAGAGTTTTGAGTAAAGGGATCATCATAGATAATATCTTCTTTTTGGTTAAGAACTTTTCTTGAGGGAGTTACAATCTCAACCAACGAGCTACCAGGTTTATTAGGAAGGTATACATCATATGGATAGTTAGTAATCTTAAGACCAGCTTCTTTCATCACTTTACCAATGTATCTGATAACTTCCTCATTACCCTCACTTCCAACTACATGTGGACGTTCAGTAAGTTTAATTAAATGCTTTTTAAAGGAAGTTTTATCAATTAAACCTTGAAATGACTCTTCAATTTCAAGTTGCTTTTCCCATCCAAGCTGAGAAAATCCTTCATATTGAGGATAAGAATAATAAAATATTAGACTAAAAATTATTAAATAAAGATTTTTCATAAAAAAGGATTTAGTTAATTATGTCAAGGCAACTTACATCTATATCTGCATTAGGTGTTACAAGAAATTGATCCATTACATTGTTTCTACAGCTTTGGTTTCCACCACCATGACCAGCTTCATTTAACACATAAAGCTTAAAGTTATTTAAAGTTTGAACCATTTTATAAGCATCCTCTGGGGGAGTTACTGGGTCATATTTATTTACAGTTACTAATGTAGGCACGTTTGACTTTTTAAGCTTTTTTTTATTAGGTTTCAAAGTTTCATTATGAAAGTAATTTAGATTTACGTAAACAGAGGTAAAAAAACCAAGTTTAACTGGAAAAATATCATATTCTTTATAAATTTCATTAATATCTTCCTCAGAAATATTTTCGTTAAACATCTCATATCTCTCAACTGCAAACCACATTGCGTAATTATATGAGTCTCTAAATTCGTTATTTATTAGGTTTGTTATAAATCTATTTCCATTACCTCCAAGTTCGTCAATTAAGACTGGTACATCATTTAAGGCAGAATTCCTGTATAACAATCTTCTTATAAAATAAACACCTTCCTCAGCATTTACATAGTAAGGATTATTATTTATATTAAGCTCAAGTGGATTGTCAATAAGTTTATTGATTGTTTCGAGATACTGATTTTCAAGTTCTGGATATGAAGATGAGCATTCAGAATTATTTTCACAATATTTAAATAACCGATTTAAAGATCTTGAATATGCGTCGAGTCTTCCCAAAAGCATATCACCTCCATCCAATGGATTCGGTGAATTAAGAATAACCGCATTTAATCTTTCTGGGAAAAGTTCTTGAATTATCCTGCCTAACCTTGTCCCATATGAGGAACCGTATAAATTATATTTATTAATATTTAAATTTTGCATTATTAAATCTAAGTCAACTGCTGATTGGAATGTGTTGTATAGGCTCAAATCAATACCACTATCATTAGCATCATCAACATAGCGTGAAAGTAATTTTTTGACTTCAATCTTTTCCATATTAAAATTTAAATTTTTTCTAAAAATGGAGAAAAATTCTTTGTTAATATTTTTTAATGGGGATGAAAAACCAATACCTCTTTGGTCAAAAATTATAACGTTACGATTATCAGACAGAGGACTACTTAACCAATAATTCACTCTTGATTGTGTTATTGCACTTCCTCCAGGTCCACCAGTAAGTATAGCTAAAGGGATTTCTTTAGAATTATTTTTATCGATTAATACAAATGAAATATTAATAGTACTTTGACTTTTTTGAAAATGATCATATGGTACATCAATATATCCACATTTGTAATTAATATTCTCTAATAGGTTGAAATTATCACAAGATAGATTATTAACCTGTGCACTCAAAAAACTGTGAATCAAGAAAATAAAACATAATTTTTTTTTCATAAGCATTATAATTTTTATTTTGTTATACCCTCTAGCATAAACAAAAAAGCATACTCCATTGCAACTTCTTTGAGCGCTTCAAATCTACCGGATGAACCACTATGACCTGTATCCATATTTGTATGTAATAAAATTAAGTTGTCCCCTTTGTGATATTGTCTCAGTTTAGCAACCCACTTAGCAGGTTCCCAATACTGAACCTGAGAATCGTGCAAACCAGTTGTTACAAGTGTATTTGGATACTCCGTCTCTAAAAGATTATCATAAGGTGAATATGATTTAATGTATTCATAATATTCTTTATCTTTTGGATTACCCCACTCATCCCATTCACCTGATGTTAAGGGGATGGTATCATCTAGCATTGTGGTAATAACATCAACAAATGGAACTGCAGCAATTACACCATTATAGAGATCGGGTGCCATATTCATTATTGCACCCATAAGCAGTCCCCCAGCTGAACCTCCTTCAGCGTATAGATGATCACTTGAGGTATATCCTTTTTCAATTAAGAATTTTGAAGAGCTGATAAAGTCTTTAAATGTATTTTTTTTACTAAGCATTCTGCCATTTTCATACCATGGTCTACCAAGATACTCCCCTCCTCTAACATGAGCTATTGCAAACACAAAGCCTCTATCTAATAGACTAAGCCTAGTTGATGAAAATGAGGGGTCTCTTGTATAACCATATGAACCATAGCCATACTGAAGTAATGGTGTATCAGAGTTTAATTCAGTATCAATATGTTTAACAATAGAAATTGGAATTTGAACTCCGTCATGAGCAGTAGCAAAAACTCTCTCAGAGGTATAATTTTTCGAATTAAAAGAGCCACCTAATACTTCTTGTTGTTTTTGTACCTCTTCATCTTTGGTAATCAAATTATAATCAATGACACTGTAGGGTGTTGTAAGAGATGTATAACTATATCTTAAAAAGTTTGTTTGAAAATTAGGGTTATATCCAATTGAGGCAGAATATGTATCATTCTCAAAGTCAAATTGACTACTTAAATTTAGATAGTAGTCTTCTTTTCCGTCCCAACTTTTAATTCTAATTTTTAGTAATCCATTAGACCTTTCACCAATTACCATAAAATCATTAAAAAAGTCAGTGTCTTCAATTAATACGTCTTCTCTATGAGGAATTACATCCCTCCAGTTTGATTTTTCAGTTGATGTTATAGGAGTTTTTACTAATTTAAAGTTTGTGCTTTCATCGATATTAGTTGATATGTAAAACATATCACCTACATGAGAGGGACTATATTCTAGTCCTCTTTCTCTCTTTTGAAGAACTTTAAAGGACTCCAAAGGGGTTTTACTCGATAAAAATCTATATTCTGTAGCCATAGTGCTAGTTGAACCAATCATTATATATTCTCTCGACTTTGATGGGTAAACATATGTTGAAAAAGTTTCATCTTTTTCCTCATATACTAGAGTATCATCATCTTGACTTTCACCAAGAGTATGTCTAAAAATTTTATCTGATCTTAATGTCTGCTCATCCTTACCTGTGTAAAACATTGTCTTGCTGTCTGATGCCCATGTTGTATATGAATTTACTCCATGAATTTTATCTGGATACATCTTTCCGGTACCTAAGTCTTTTACCTTAATAGTATATATTCTTCTAGATAGAGTATCGACTCCAAAGGCCATTTTTTTGTTATCAGGACTTATACTTATACCAGAGACTTGATAATAGTCGTAATCTTTTGCCAATTCGTTTACATCTATCAGTATTTCCTCTTCTGCCTCAAGGTTCATGTATTTTCTCGTATATATTGGATACTCTTTATTTTTTTCATATTTAGTTATGTACCAATAATCATTTAAAAAGTATGGAACTGAGTTATCATCTTCTTTTATCCTACTCTTCATTTCTTTAAATAATTTCTTTTGAAGTTTTTTAGTTGACTTAAGTTTTGACTCTTTGTATTTATTTTCCTGATCTAAATAAGAAATAACCTCAGGGTTTTCTCTTTGATTTAGCCAATAGTAGTTATCAATTCTTACATCGTTATGGATCTCTAGTCTTTTTTCAACTTTCTTTGCAATTGGGGGAGTTACATTCATATTATTACAACTATAAAGGGAAATTATACTTAGTATTATTATTTTTTTCATATTATTTTTTATTCTTGACATATTTTTCTAGCCACTGGTCTTGTTCCCATAAAACATGGTATATGCTTTCTTTGGATGAGTATCCATGACTTTCTTTAGGAAGCATAACAAGCCTGACAACAGCACCTAAACCTTTTAATGCATTAAAATATCTTTGGCTCTGCATTGGATAAGTTCCTGAATTATTATCATCCTCACCATGAATTAAAAGAAGAGGAGTTTTCATTTTATCTGCATGCATAAAAGGGGACATTGAATAATAAACCTGTGGAGCTTGCCAATAACTTCTTTCTTCACTTTGAAATCCAAATGGTGTTAAAGTTCTATTGTATGCTCCACTTCTTGCAATCCCTGCAGCAAATAAATTACTATGAGATAAAAGATTTGCTACCATAAATGCACCATAACTGTGTCCTCCTACTGCTACTCTATTTCTATCTATATAACCAAGCTCATCCACAGCATCTATTGCTGCCCTTGCATTCTCAACTAATTGACTTCTAAAATCATCATTTGGTTCATTCATATCTTCTCCGATAATTGGAAAAGATGCGTCATCTAGAACTACATAGCCTTTTGCAGCCCAGTAAACCATTGATCCATAATATGGATATGTAAATTCATTAGGATTATTTAAATTTTGACTAGCGCTACTCTTATCCTTAAATTCTCTTGGATATGCCCATAATATCATTGGCATTTTTTCTTTACTGGCCTTATTATATCCAATTGGTAAATATAAAACTCCTGATAGTTCGACACCATCATTTCTTTTATATGAAATTACCTGTTTATCTACTTGATTGAGTTTTTCAAATGGATTTTTAAAATCAGTAATTTTGTTTACTCTTCTGCCATTTAAATTTTTAAAATAGTAATTTGGATAATTACTCTTAGATTCAATCCTTACAAGCATTTGATTTTTTTTAATGTCAAAATCTAATATATCTTCAAGCTTGTCAGTATAACTTGATTCATAAATTCTCTTACTTGAAAAATTATTAAGGCTTAGTCTATCGATAAATGGAAATTGTCCATTTTCAGAGTAACCATCACCCATTAAAATCAGACTGTTAGATACAATCTTTAAAACATTTTTATTGTAGATATTTCTTTCTGTTAAAAAGGATCCAGGATCACTATAACGATCCTGATAATTTCTATCGTAAATAATTCTTGGTTCTTGATTTGCATTTGATGGGTTAAATAAATATGTTTTCTCATTTCTATTTTTAACCCAATAGTCAATTGCTATTGCATTAGTTTGGTCTCCCCAAATTATGCCAGATAATCTATTAATACTTTTAAATATTGCGTTACCATCTCCTTTAAATGGAGCATCTAATTCATACAACTCATCTCTAAAATCAGACTCCCTTGATGGATCACCATTATCTAAAGCTAGCATATATGTTATAGTTGATGGTTTATCCATTCTCCAAGAAAAATTTCTTTTTCCATTAAAAACAGCATTAAAACCCTGAGGCAGTTCCTCTATAAGTGGAGTGTTAGCAAGATTCGAAATTATTTTTCCTTCATAATTATATATGTTAGTTGTCCTTGGAAATCTTCCATAAGTGACTATGTAGGAAAAAGGCTTTTTTATATTGCTTACCATTATAAAATTACCATCTGGAGATGGACTGATAGTTGTATACATATCTGCATCAAGCCACTTCTGTGTTTTTCCATTTAAGTTGATCAAATATAGATCGGATGTTACTAATTGTTCAAAATTAAATTCATCAGTTTTATTTTTTAGAAGATCCTGATATGTTCTGTTTTGGGCATTTTCACCTTCATTTGATGAAATTGTTGGACCCATAGGTACAATACCATCTTGGTCAATTAAATTTTGTTTATTCTCAGGTATTACTTTGACAATTATTTCATTATCATTTACCCAATTAATTACATCCCCTATGTTAGAATTTAATTTTAAGTCTGATAGTTTGGTAAGCGATCTTGACTCAAGGTTTAAGACCCATAATCTTACACCATCTGATGAAGTGTTTGTAAAAGCAATATTTTTTTGATTAGGAGACCAATTTATATTGGCGATTAGTGGATTATTGGGAATACCAATTATATCATTAATTTCAGGATTTTTACTTTTTAGATTTTTAATTTTAACATTATTATAGTATGTTATTCTGCTACCTATATTTTTCTTAGGATTTATTCTGAGACCAGCTAATCTTAATTCTTTCTGAGATAAATCTTCAATAGATTTATAGTTATCTCTGTAAAGGAATAACATAAAATTTTTATCGCGATCATATGTAACCGATGGGGGTCTATCATACTCAACTAATTCTAAAATTTCACTAGATGGTGTTTGATAATTAATACTTTCTTGAGAAAAAGCAAAACTTATTGAAAATAGTAATAATAGTAATATTTTTTTCATATCAATGTTTTATCAGTATTCTAATTTAAAGATCTTATTGACAAAGTCATTTATAACTGGATAATCAATCATTATTAGAGAATCAACAAATCTAGTTAACTCTTTACTGTCTTTATAATTTTTCTGGTATTTATTTAATAATTTTGCATAATCTTTTTGATATTTTGACATATCAGACCAAGTAAGTTTACCAAATTCTATTTTATTTTCTTCTTCTTCAAAAAAGTCTTTTTTAACGAAATTTTCGAAGTATCTTCTTACCTGATATACTTTAGCATATTGAGAATCTATTTCAATCCACTTATTTAACTCTTTATTATCTGGATATTCGAGTATAGAGAGAGCACCAACATCTTTTGGATGATAATTGCCTGTACAGGCTACAAAAAATAAAAATATAACTAAAAGTTTTTTCATTAGTTAAAGTTTAGAAGTTTGGACTAAATGCATAATTGTTATGAAATTCTTCAAGAATATTTAATACATCTTCCTTAGTGTCGGCAAGTTTGATCAAATCAAGATCTTTACTACTTATATTTTTATTCTCTTTTAAAAGAATTTTCTTAATCCAGTCAAGCATACCTTCCCAAAATTCTGAGCATACAAGTATGATAGGGAACTTTTCTGCTTTGTTAGTTTGGATTAAAGTAATAGCCTCAAAAACTTCATCCAGTGTTCCAAACCCTCCAGGCATTACAACAAACCCTTGTGCATACTTTACAAACATAACTTTTCTTACAAAGAAGTAATCAAAATTCAACTCTTTATCTTTATCTATAAACTTATTATTTATTTCCTCAAGCGGAAGTTTTATACACAAACCAACAGATTTTCCATTATTCCTATTAGCACCCTTATTGGCAGCTTCCATAATCCCAGGGCCACCCCCAGTAATTACTCCATAGCCTCTATTTACTATTTCAGCAGCTATTTCTTCAGCAAGTTTATAATATTTATCTTCTGGTTTTGTTCTTGCAGAACCAAAAATTGATATACAAGGACCGATTGCACTTAATTTCTCATATCCTTCAACGAATTCACCCATTATTTTAAATATTGACCATGAGTCACTTGTTTTTATTTCATTCCATTTCTTGTTCTTAGATACTTTCATAAATAATAATTGATAATCATTTAAATTTACTATAATTTATTTTCTTAAATTGAACTAAACTATAAACTATTAATATGAGAAAATCAGACTTACATATGACGTTTAAGAATATTTTTAACATTGCATTGATTACTTTAATCTTTGTAGGATGTACAAATGTTCCTGAAAAATATATAAACTTGGAAAATGAGAGTTCTAAACTTTCACAAAATTCATCAACATACGAAATGGTATGGGATAAGTTTTTCAAAGGAGATATGGATATTATAAACAGTGATTACTTTACAGAAGATGTTAAAGTTGTTTTACCAGGTGATGATTTGGTTGGTATAGAAGCACTAAAGAACTATTATGGTAATTATGTAAATGGATTCTCTGATGCTGAGTTTACATTTGTTGATCTCTTTGGTGAGGGTGACAAATTGGTAAAGCATTGGAATTTTAAGGGGACTCATGATGGTGATTTTTTTGGAATACCTGCAACAGGAAGCAAAGTTGATCTGTCAGGAACTACTCTTATTCTAATGGAGGATGGAAAGATTAAGCAAGAACAAGACTTTTTTGACAATCTTGATTTCTATAGACAGCTCGGACTAATGGAGTAAATATAAAGCCCTTTAATTAGGGCTTTTTTTATACCCATTCTACTTTACTATCTAGTCCTTCTCTTACTTTAGGAGTTTCAAGATGCTTATAACTTCCCATAAAGAAAAAGCCTAGTGATTTCTGATTACTATTTAATCCTGAGTGTTTTGCATAATCATCTTTAAGAGCAGGTGTGCTCCAATATGATCCAATATCATTTACATAACATGATAACCACATATTTTGAACTGCCATAGAAACAGCAGCAATCTCCTCCCACTCTGGCACACGATTACTTTCATCCTTGGTCATACAAACTGAAATAATCGTATCTGATGATTTAACTTTATCAATAAACTTATTAATCTTAACAGCTGAGTATTTCTCTTTATCTATCTTCTGAATAATTTCACACAAAACATCTTTTGATTTCCCCTTATAAATTTTGAAAAACCATGGTTGAGTCATTCTGTGTGTAGGAGCATGAATAGCATTTTCTAATATTTCATTTATTACGCTCTCTGGAATCTCTTTGTCTGAAAACTGCGTAGGATAAATTGTTTTTCTATTTCTAATTATTTTATTTAGGGTTTCTCTGTTCATGGTAAAGGTTTAGATTTATTTCATTTTTCTTAACTCAGATAATAATAAATTTGCTTTCTGGTTATATGTCAAGGGTGAGTTCGGCTCATAAATCCTGTCATATATTGTCCAATATTCTTTTACTTCTTCTGATTTCAATTCTAATTTATCAAGATACTCTTGAAATTCTCTTCTTATCATTATGGAATATTATGTTTTGAACATATCTAATATAAGCATTTATAAAGCATAATAATTTTGTAGTTATATTAGAGTATTATATAGAATGTATGTCAAAGGAAATAAACAAAGTTGTTACATTTGGTGAAATCATGCTAAGGCTCTCATCGCCTGACTCTCTTCGTATTTCCCAAACAAATAGCTTTGATGTGTTTTATGGAGGTGGAGAAGCTAATGTTGCTGTATCTCTAGCAAATTATGGAGTTACTGTTGAATTCGTTTCAAGAGTACCTAACAACGATATTGGAAACTCTGCTATAATGGAACTTAAAAAAAGAGGTGTTGGAACTTCTCATATTTTATATGGCGGAGAACGTTTAGGAATTTATTTCCTTGAAACAGGTACTGCAAGTAGAGGAAGTAAAGTGACATACGACAGAGAAAATTCAGCTATGGCCCAGATTAAAACAGGGATGATTGATTGGGATAAGGTGTTTCAAAATGTATCATGGTTTCATTGGACAGGAATTACCCCAGCAATATCTAAAAATGCAGCTGAAGTTTGTTTAGAAGCGATAAAAGCTGCCAGTAATCTTGGTATAAAAATATCAACGGACCTTAACTACAGGTCAAAACTCTGGAAATATGATGGAAATCGTCATGAGATTATGAAAAATCTTACATCATATAGCGATATTATCTTGTGTAATGAAGAAGATGCTGAAATGCATTTTGGAATTAAACCAGAGGGATTAGATGTAAGAACTAATGGTGAAGACGTAAATCCTGATGCTTTTTTATCAGTTTGTAAAGAAATGATGAAAAAATTTCCAAAAGCTAAAAAGATAGCAATTACATTGAGAGGGTCTATTTCTGCATCACATAATTCATGGTCTGGAATATTATATGATGGTAAAAAAATGTTCAAGAGTAAAAATTATCAAATAACAAACATTGTTGATCGTGTTGGAGCTGGAGACTCTTTCATGGGTGCACTTATATATGGTATTTTAAATTATACTAATGATGATCAAACCTCACTTGACTTTGCTGTTGCGGCATCGTGTCTTAAACACTCGATAAAAGGGGATGCTAATCTTGTATCAATAGAAGAGGTTGAAAGACTAATGAATGGTGATAGTTCTGGACGTATAAATCGATAAACTTATGGCGCAATATTCTAGAGTAGAGGTAATAAATCAAATAGAAGAGTTAGGAATGATTCCTCTTTTTTATCATAATGATATTAGTGTATCTAAATCTATTGTTAAAGCATGTTATGATGGTGGTGCTAGAGTTATAGAATTTACAAATAGAGGAGATTTTGCATTAGAGGTTTTTACAGAGATAGTTAAATATTCAATCAGTGAATTACCTGGAATGATATTAGGTGTAGGATCAATAACAGATGCAAAGGCAGCTTCTCACTTCATGTTAGCAGGAGCAAACTTTGTTGTAACTCCAGTATTTAGGGAAGATATAGCTCGTATATGCAATCGACAAAAATTACTTTGGTCTGCTGGTTGTGGGTCTTTAACCGAAATAGCAACTGCAGAAGAATTTGGATGTGAGTTAATAAAACTTTTTCCAGGTGATGTATTAGGACCAAAATTTGTAAAGAGCATAAAGGGTCCTCAACCATGGACATCTGTAATGCCAACAGGTGGAGTTTCAATGGAACTTAATAATTTAAAATCATGGTTTGATTCAGGTGTAACATGTGTGGGAATGGGTTCAAAGCTAATTTCTAATGAGATTTTAGAAAATAAAGATTATGATCTATTAAAGAAGAATGTCAAAGAAACCCTTGAGAGAATTAAATCATTAAATAGAAAAAATAAATCATTATAATATGCCTTTATTCATTGTAATTTCTGGAATTATATTGTTATTTATTTTAATTGCAAGATTTAAGCTTAACGCCTTTATTTCCTTTATTACAGTATGCATATTTGTTGGATTATTTCAGGGAATGGAATTACTAAAAATAGTTGAATCTATTCAGAAAGGGATAGGAGATACACTAGGATTTTTAGTGCTAATACTTGGTTTTGGCGCAATGCTAGGAAAACTTGTTGCAGATAGTGGGGCGGCACAAAGAATAACCTCTCATCTTATATCAAGTTTTGGTATTAAAAACATTCAATGGGCAGTTGTGGTAGCAGGTTTTATAGTTGGTGTCCCCATGTTTTACTCAGTGGGATTTGTTATTTTAATTCCATTAGTTTTTACTGTTGCAGCTGCTTCAGGACTTCCATTAATTTACGTTGGATTACCAATGCTTGCTTCTTTGTCTGTGACCCATGGGTTTTTACCTCCTCACCCTGCCCCAACTGCAATATCTACAATGTTTAATGCAGATATTGGAAGAACACTATTATATGGGATTATAATTGCAATACCTGCCATAATAATTGCTGGTCCAATATTCACAAGGACTATTAAAAACATTAATGCAACCCCTTTAAAAGAATTTTATAATCCTGTAATATTAAAAGACAATCAGATGCCTAGTATGGGAGTAAGTGTATTTACTGCACTATTACCTGTTATATTAATAATATTTTCTTCACTATATACAATTGTGTTTCCTTCGGAATCATTAATTAAAGAAATAATTTTATTTATAGGCAACCCTGTTATTGCCATGCTTATTTCAGTTCTAGTAGCAATATATACTCTTGGATTATCAAGGGGAAAGAAGATGAAAGAGTTAATGAACTCTATTTCTGTTTCTGTGTCTAGTATAACAATGGTACTTTTAATTATATCAGGAGCAGGAGCATTAAAACAAATTTTAATCGATAGTGGAGTCAGCGACTATATAGGATCGTTACTTGAAGGATCTTTAGTATCACCATTAATATTAGCATGGTTAATAGCAACGGTAATAAGAGTCTGCGTTGGTTCAGCTACAGTAGCAGGCTTAACAGCAGCTGGAATAGTTTTACCATTGATTTCTAATTCAGATGTTAGTCCAGAGTTGATGGTATTAGCAATTGGCTCAGGTAGCTTAATGCTTTCTCATGTAAATGATGCTGGTTTTTGGTTGTTTAAAGAATATTTTAATTTAACTGTTAAAGAAACTCTTTCTACGTGGACAGTTATGGAAACAATAGTTGGAATTACTGGACTAATCGGAGTATTAATATTAAATGTATTTATATAAAATGAAAAAATTACCATCACAAATAATTGAAAAATTAGGTATTAAATTGCCACCCGCACCCAAACCTGCAGGAGTATATAAACCTATACTAGTTGTGGGCAAGTCTCTATATGTATCAGGTCAAGGGCCTGTTAATTCTGATGGCTCATTAATGTTAGGTAGAGTTGGAGATGATATTAATGAAGATCAAGGAAAACTAGCTGCAAGACAAGTTGGATTAACTATGTTATCTACTATACAAACACATTTTGGCAGTCTAGATAAGATTGAAAGAGTTGTCAAAGTCTTAGGAATGGTAAATTGCTCTCCTGACTTTAAAAAACATCCATTTGTGATTAATGGTTTTAGTGAATTAATGGCTGATGTGTTCGGGAGTGATAATGGTATTGGTGTTAGAAGTGCAGTGGGAATGATGCTGCCTGGTGGAATCCCTGTCGAAATTGAGGCAATGTTTGAGTTAAAATAAGTCCAAATGGATAAAGATTGGTATAGAATAAATAACGTTGAGAGTATCTTGTCTCCTTCTCTAGTTGTTTTTCCTAAAAGAATTGAAGCAAATATTAAGTTAATGATCCAGATTGCTGGAGGAACTGATATACTCAGGCCACATATAAAAACCCATAAAATAGCAGAGATAATAAATATGCAATTAGATCATGGTATAGGGAAATTTAAATGTGCTACTTTATCTGAGGCAGAACTACTAGCTAAATGTAATGCCAAGGATGTCCTATTAGCAATGCAAATGACCGGTATTGGAATTTATAATTTCATTGAATTAGTTAGTAAGTATCCCGAGACAAAATTTTCAACAATAGTAGATAATAAGGGATCAATTGTAAAGTTTAATGAGGCATCAAAAAATAGTAATATTAAAGCTAGCATATGGTTAGATATAAATAATGGGAACAATAGAACAGGTATATCTCCAAATAATGAAGCTACATTATTATATAAAGATATTTATCAGTCTTCAAATTTAATTGTTGAGGGTCTTCACGTTTATGATGGACATATCCGAGATTCAGATATTAACATAAGAAAAGAAAATTGTGATTTACAGTTTGAGAAAGTTCTCAAATTAAAGGAAGAAATCGAATCTTTAGGTATAGAGGTCAAAAAGATTGTTGCTGGTGGAACTCCTACATTCCCTATACATTCAAGAAGAGATAATATTGAAGTTAGTCCAGGAACTTCGCTGCTATGGGATGAAAGATATGGAGAGTTATTTAAAGATTTAAACTTTTTACATGCTGGAGTTTTAGTTGGGTCAGTCATAAGTAGACCTAGTGAAGATGTAATTTGTTTAAATTTTGGACATAAATCTGTTGCATCAGAAATGGAATTTCCAAGACTGAAACTTCTTAATATGAAAAATTTTAAACAGATAAGTCATAGTGAGGAACATCTCGTATGTAAATGTGAAAAAGGAGATAATTTTAATGTTGGTGATATCTGTTATGCTATTCCAATGCACATTTGCCCTACAGTTCCTAAGTATAAAAAAGTATTAACTGTTGTTGATAATGAGGTAACAGGACAGTGGTTAGTTGCTGCTAGAGATTATAATAATTAAATAAGACAAGTATGTTTATTCTTGACGCTCACCTTGACTTAGCAATGAATGCTGTAGAATGGAATAGGGATCTAACCAAAAGTGTTCAGCAAATCAGAAAGAGTGAATCTGGAATGAGTGATAAGCCGGATAGACAGAATAATACTGTATCTCTGGATGCAATGCGAAAAGGAAATATTGGAATTTGTGTTGCAACTCAAATTGCAAGAGTAAGCGATAATAAAGAACTACCTGGTTGGAGTTCACAAGAAGAAGCCTGGGCTCATACTCAAGAACAGCTATCATGGTATAAATCAATGGAGGAAATTGGAGAAATGGTCCAAATTAAAAATACTAATCAACTTAATAAGCATATAAAACTTTGGAGAGGTGAAGATATTTCTAAAAAACCTATAGGGTATATACTGAGCCTAGAAGGAGCAGATTCAATTGTTAATATGGATTATCTAGAGAAATCATACGAATCGGGATTAAGGGCAATAGGCCCTGCTCATTATGGACCAGGAGTTTATGCACATGGAACTGACTCAGTTGGAGGAATTGGACCTAAAGGAAAAGAGTTACTAAAAAAAATTGAAGAATTAAATCTAGTCCTTGACACTACACATTTGTGTGATATTAGCTTTTGGGAAACATTAGGAATTTATAACGGACCATTATGGGCAAGTCATAATAACTGTAGAAAATTTGTAGATCATAATAGACAATATTCTGATGAACAAATTATTGAACTAATTTCTAGAGATGCTGTTATAGGAATACCTCTTGATGCATGGATGATGGTTCCTAACTGGATCAGAGGAGAATCCACTCCAGAAAAGATGGGTGTGACTTTAGGTCAAATGATTGATAATATTGATCATATTTGTCAATTATCAGGAAATTCCTCGCATGTGGGGATTGGCTCTGACCTTGATGGTGCATTTGGAAAAGAACAAACACCATATGACTTAGATACAATAGCAGATCTTCAAAAAGTACCTTTGATGCTATCAAAAAGAGGTTATTCTGATATAGATATTGAAAAAATTATGAGTCTAAATTTTATAAACTTTCTTAAAAGAGTATGGAATTAATTTGACTAGTACTTAAGCCATTTGATTATTTCTCCATAACTCACTTTCTTTCCATACATAAGAATACCTATTCTATAAATCTTAGCACCTATCCATATCATGAAAACAACTGATGAAAAAAGTATTGAAAGTGAAATTATTTGCTCATATAATGGAACACCATTAGGAATTCTCATTAACATTACAATCGGAGATGTAAAAGGTATGTAAGAAAAAATTTGTGCAACAATCCCATTTGGATCTTCTGGGACAGTTAATATTCCAACATATAATGCTATTATTACTATAAGAGTAATTGGGATCATAAATTGTTGAGCATCAGCTTGATTATCAATAGCGGCACCAATTGAGGCAAAGATTGCTGCATAAAGTAGGTATCCTCCAATAAAGTAGAGAATAAATGCAATAAAGATGTTTGTTAATGGTAGGTTCATGAATGCTGAAATCATTTCAAGAGCAAAAGATGACAAACCATCTCCATTATTTGACGATAACATTAGCTCACCCGAATCATAAGAGGATGAAATTCCAAATATTGATGAAAAAATAAATGAAAAAGCAAAGAACATAACCATCCAAATAAATACTTGCGTTAACCCAGCTAGAGACACTCCAATTATTTTTCCAGTCATTAAGTTAAATGGCTTAACAGAAGAAATAATAATTTCAATTATTCTGTTAGTCTTTTCCTCCATAACACTCATCATAATCATGCTACCGTATGCGAAAATGAAAAAGTATAAAAGAAAACCAAGGAAGAAACCAAAAATAAGTGAAACTAGACCATCTATTCTACTTGTTTCCTCTCCATCAAAGCTTTCTTGGAATAAATTAATGAAAACTCTTGATGAATTTATTAGGTTAATATCAATCCCTTCAATTCTATAGTTCTCATTAGTTAATATTACTTCAAGTTCAGACTCAATTCTGTCTATTACACTAAATGAGGGAGAATCCTCAGTAATAAATACAATTGACTCAGCGATCTCATCAGGAGTGTCAAAATAATCTATATACAAGAGACCATAATCGGATTTACTTTCAGAAATACTTCTAGCTTCTTCAAGTGAACTGCTTCTACCTATTAATTCGTATTTAATATCGTTGGATGAATCTAATTTTTCATATATATAACCAGTCTTATCAACTACAGATATAATCTTTGAGGTGTCATTATTAATAGAAGAAAGAAAAGCTAATAGAAAACCAATTGCAGAGAGAATAATAGGTAGTAAAATAGTCATTAGAATAAATGACTTATTACCAATTTTATTAATAAATTCTCTTGTAGTTATTATTGAGAAGTGTTCCATATTAATTATTTTCAACGGAGTTTATAAATATTTCATTGGCACTTGGAATTACCTCTTTAAAATGAATAACCTTTGCATTTTGATTCAAAATCTTTAGCAATTCATCTGAATTTTGTTTACTATTCAATTTCACATTAAGTTTTAAATTTTCTCCAATTGTTTTAAACGATGGTTTAGATGTTTCAAAGAACGATTCTAATTGTTTATTAAGTGAATCGGGATTGTTTGCATTCACAGCGACTTCATAGATGTTTGATTTAAATTTTGTCTTTATGTCATCTAGATTACCATCTAAAATTTTATTTGATTTGTTTATTAACGCTATATCTTCACAAAGCTCCTCAACGGATTCCATCCTATGCGTTGAAAATATAATCGTAGCACCTTTTTTTCTTAAATCAAGTATCTCATCTTTAATCAGATTCGCATTAATTGGATCAAAACCTGAAAAAGGTTCATCAAATATTAAAAGTTTAGGTTTATGAAGTACTGTAACAATAAACTGAACCTTTTGGGCCATACCTTTTGAAAGCTCAGTTACCTTTTTATTCCACCAGTCATCAATTTCAAACTTATCAAACCATTTCCTCAACTCAGATTTTGCAGTTTCTCTGTCCAAACCTTTTAGCTGAGCAAGATACACAGCTTGATCACCAATATTCATCTTAGGGTATAATCCTCTCTCTTCAGGTAAATAGCCAATATCCCTTATGTGTTTAATATTAAGAGGTTCATTATTAAATAATATTTTTCCTTCATCAGGATGAGTTATTTGATTTATAATTCTAATAAGTGTAGTCTTACCTGCACCATTTGGCCCTAAAAGTCCAAATATTGAACCTTCTTTTATATTAATTGATACTCTGTTTAAGGCTATAAAATCACCGTAATGTTTTGAGACAGAATCAATTGATAACAAATTGTTCATTCTTTAGGTTTATGGGTATTGTTAAAGGTAATACATAGTTACTAAATATAGCTATTGACCTGAATCTTTTCGCCATATTTTATACTCTAAAAGTAATTCTTCACTTTTCATATCAATTATATCTTTATCGGTGAATCCAAGATCAATTATCTTTTTTTGAGCTTCTAGAGCTTCTTTCATAGTGATATCTTTTAGTGTTGGATGTGACTCTCTGTAATTTTCAAGAGATAATAAGTATTCAAACATTAATTCTTTTGGTATTTTCATTTTTTCATCCATTTATTACTTAAAAAAAGAAATGAGGAACCCCCAATTAACCAAATTAAACCACTAATATCATTAGTTATAATTGAATAGATACCATATAAGATAGAACAAACTAGAATAATTTGAAGGAATCGCATTTATATTAATTTGCACCTAAATATTTAAAGAAAATATTTTCAAACTCCTCCTGATTTTCTAAATGAGGTAAATGTCCCGAGTTACTAATGAAGAATTCTTTTCTTTCTGGTAAAACTTTATTTAATCTATCTTTAAAATCCTCATATATTACAACATTATCAAATTCCCCCCAGAATGTAAATGTTGGGATGTTTAATGAATCTATCTTATTATGAGCATAGTCAAGAGTAACCAAGTTCTTTGTTGTTGAGATAAGTGCTCTTGCAAATCCTTTATGTGTTTGAAGCACTTTATACCTATTTACCCAATTAGGATATTGATCTGGTTTTAAAAAATCATTTTTTTGACCCATCGCCATCTCTGGATAGGATTTAATTAAATCATTAATCTCATCCATAGTTACTGTTCTATCATTTAGATCAGGATACTCATAAAAACCTGATGAGGCAATGTAAAAAAGTTCTTTAACAATATTAGGTCTCAGGTATGCTATTTTAGAAATAATTCTTCCGCCATTTGATAATCCAACAAATGAAGCATATTCAATACCTCTTTTATCAAGTAACTCAATTACTTGCGAAGCCCTAAGCTCATCAGTTTGGGGAAGTCCGGGATTATCAGAAAAGCCTCTTCCATATAAGTCCATCATAATCACCCTAAACCCTTTGTTTTTAATAGAATTAAAAGTAGTTTCCAATATATACGAAGGAACAGAAAACCCGTGAACTAAAACAACTGTCCCAGTAACTGAATCTTGATTTGCTTCTTCAAAATATGTATAACCATTTTCAAGCTCGATATAATTGCCTGAATTATTAATTAAAACCTCTGTTCTGAAATCTTGATCCTTAACAATGTATTCATATTCATTATTTGATTCACTACAAGAGTAAATAATTAAGACAATAATGAATAAAAGTTTTCTCATCATATCTAATTAATAATTAAAAAATATATTATAATAAAAAAAATTGCAGCAATAACTAGAGCTATTAATGAATCTTTATTAAAATCAGAGTTAAAAGAACCACAATAGGGACAATAATCCCCAAACATTTTGAATTCACCCAAACCAGCGGTAGGATGATCATGACCATACATTTCGAGACAAGTTTTACATTTTTTCATATTAATTTTAAAAATTATTATCCTTCCTCCATTGTTCATATTTTTGGTATAATTCCTCATCTTTAGAAATATCATGAATATCATTTTCACCGAATCCTAAGTCAGCAATCTCCTTTGTGATTTCAAATATTTTTTTCATTGTAATTTCCTTATTCTTTTTTCCATCTGTCTCAATATGATTATCTAAAGCAAGAAGATACTCTAATTTTAATTTTTCAGGAATATGCATTTACAAAGATGATTATATTAGTAAATATATACTATTCTTTAGTGTGTTCAGAAAAGAAATCCCATAATAACGCACTTGTCTTTAGATCTTCATCAAAACTATAGTCCCACCAGTGACCTCCTCCAATCATTTTATAATGAACTATCTGAGAATCATTTTCATCTGATTCATATGTATATTTTTCAAAATTTACATTAACAGAAGAATTATTAAACTGTGAGTATATTGTAGTACTTCCTAAGTTCTCAAAAACCACATTATTAGATCTATTATTTTCTTTCCAAAAATTTATAACCTCATCAACAGACTTGAAGCCTTCTTGATCATATCCATTATATGATACCACTCTATCCGATGTTCCATGAATTTTTAAAACGGGTATTGGTGATGAAGGATTACAAGTATCGAATGTATCAAGAAGCATAGTTCCTGCAACATCTCCAATTGCAGCAAAAACATTTTCTGTATTACATGCTAAAAAATGAGAAAACATACCACCATTAGAATAGCCAATTGCGTAAACTCTGTTTAAGTCTAAGATATTGTTTTGATTTACAGCATCTAATAATTGTAAGAAGAAATCTAAGTCATTAACATTGCTCTTGTTAACAAAAGATGGGTTTGGGGAGTCAAGAGGAGCAGCATTCCAATGAGAAGGCCCCCCATCTAATGGAGACCCCTGAGGATAAACTAAAACAACACCATTTTCATCTGCGATGTCAATCAAATCAGTCCTATTAAAAAAATTATTTGCTTGATCTTGGTATCCATGAAAATTAAAAATTACCGGAAGATTAGTTCTTGATTCAATGCTTGGAGGAATGTATATTATATATTCTCTATCTAATCCACGATGAGTTATAGAGTAAGTTGCTTGTCCTTCATATAATGTAAAGTAATTATAATTACTTTTCGCTTGTGATTCATATGAAGTTTGAGTTTTATTATATTCTTTATCAGGGGAATTAATATCGGATTTTGTACAACTTATTAAAATAAGAACTAAAGAAAAAAAAATGAATCTCATATATTTAGAACTTGAGATGTCTTATAGTTTCGGCATTATCCATTAATTTTTTTAATGAATCTACACCTATTTCAATATGCTTTTCATCATGCTGTCTTGAATTTATTTTATCTTTCTCAAGAGTTTTTACTCCTTCTGGTGTCATTGGAGAATCAGAAACTAATAATAATGCGCCAACAGGTATCTTATTGTGAAATCCAACAGTAAATAAAGTTGCAGTCTCCATATCTATTGCATACGCTCTAGTCTTCTTAATGTATACTTTAAATCCTTTATCATATTCCCAGACTCTTCTATTTGTTGTATATACTGTTCCAGTCCAATAGTCTGTTTTAAATTCTCTAATTGTAGTAGAGATTGCTTTTTGTAATGAAAAGGATGGCATAGCAGGAACTTCCGGAGGAAAGTAATCATTAGATGTTCCATCTCCTCTTATAGCTCCGATTGGTAGAACAAAATCACCAATGTTAATTCTTTTCTTTAATCCACCACATTTACCAAGGAATAAAACAGCTTTAGGGTTAATAGCAGATAAAAGATCCATTATTGTAGCAGCATTAGGACTTCCCATTCCAAAATTTATGATTGTAATATTTCTAGATGTTGCAGAAGTCATATTTTTATCCTCACCCTGAACATGACAATCTAATTTGTCTGCAAAAATTTTTACGTACCTATCAAAATTTGTTAGTAAAATGTATTCTCCAAAATTGTTAAGTTCTAAACCAGTATACCTAACAAGCCAGTTATCTACAATTTCAGATTTTGTCTTCATGTTACAAAGTTAGACAAATTAACCTTTCCAGGTCCCTCCGTATTTATAAAACTTATTGTCTTTCTTTACTTCTAGTAAACAAGATTCACACATAAAAACCCAATTTTTTAATGATTCAATGTATCTTACTCTATACATTTTAGTAAAAGATTTTTTACATCTTTCACAATCTTTTTTTTTCATTATAAGGGAATAAAAAAACCTCTGACTACTGTTTACCATTTCTGGCTTTTTGCTTCGTCAGAGGAAATTATTTAATTCTTGGATAGATTTACCCATACTCCTGCTATAACCATCACTGCAAGTGTAATCAGAAATACATAAGCTGCAGGTTCTGGGCTAAATGGGATTGGAAGTCCATCACTTACTGTATAGCCAATGTAATCAACCCAGTTTTGTGATAAGGCAGAGAGTTCAACACCAGTGGACTGAAGCTCAGATAATCTATATGATTGCCCAAGTTGGTTAACATATAAAAATGAGAAAACATTGTATCCAAAGAAAACAGTACAAAGTCCAAATATTGTTACCAACACTTTTCCAAAAATGTTAGCATTCTGCTCTTTTTGAAATCTCATAAGTCTAAATGTTATAAATACAAAAGCTGTGAAAGCTACCATGTATAATCCATTTTGAATGAAATTCATTTGAGCATAATTTAAAATTTCTATTTCGTTCATTTATAGTTATTTATAGTTAAGTTATAAATGTATTAAGTAATTAATAACTTTAGAAAAAATTGTTTAATAACTTCTTAACAGTTTCAATTTCAATAGTTAATTATCGCAGAATTTTTAAGTGTTTATGTTAATTAATAATTAATTGAATTATTTTATCAACTTTTCATAATCTCCAGCAACCTCAATTCCAGCTGACTCACCAATATCATTAAGAATAATCTTATTTGATTTTTTATCTATTAATTTTAGCTTAATTGATGAATTCATACTTTCATCAATCCTCCCATCCATAAAACCACTTATTGGTGCAGCCAAAGTGGTTGCTTTTTCTCTAATAGCCTTAATATTTAATTTAAATAGTCTATTTTCCATTGAAGCGTTTACCTCATCTTGAGAAATATCACAAGAATTAAGCTTAGTACCGTTATAGGTAGTAAATTCAATTAATTTACCATCAATTAGAACTCCAGCAATATGACCAATAAAGGAACTTTTTAACCAGGGAATAATAGCTATAGATGACTTAAAAGAAATACTACTTTTTGAAAAATGGTTACTTTGCATCCAAACATATGCTTTAGGAAAGGAATGACCCCAGTCTTTCTCCATATAACCTTTTCCATTGTCAAAAGAAATTTTTTTTCCATTATGAATTAATGAACCTTCTATGTCATGATTCATACTAACAATACCATGATAGCACTCCATAAAAGGAATAAAAGAGTATGGACCCATTATTCCAGGAGAAAGAAAAGTATTAGACCAAGGAAATAAATTTTTAAAAATTAGTGTACCTTGAAGATTAGGTAGGTTTAAAGATATATCTGTCATGCTAAAATGATTTTCAGCTATGTAGAGATCATGTTTTTTAGGTGTGGGTTTAAACTCATTTGAATCAAACTTAAAGTAATCAGCCTTTAAGTTTTTCCCATCCAAAACTTGAATAAAAGATTGTTTATTCCCATTTTCATCCATTGCTATTCCTGGAATAATTGCAAAAGCATTGGTTTGAGAATTATCAACAACTTTATAATACCATCCCTCAAAAAATTTTCTACTCCTGCCCCATCCATGATATACATGGGAATTCCAAATTGCATGGATTTTAAGTAATTGATTCAATTTCAATATATTTAGCTTCAAGTTAAAAACAATTTATTCAAACATGGACTTTATAAATAAAAATCCTGCTCTTTTACTTATAGATATTCAAAAGGCATTCTTAGATAAAGATTATCCTGGGGGAAAAAGAAATAATCATAATGCTGAATTGATCTGTGGAAAAATTCTAGAAAAATGGAGAGAACTTGGTTTAAATGTAATTCATGTTAGGCATAGTTCCACAAATCCTAACTCCAAGCTTCATGAATCAAAACCTGGATTTGAATTTAATGACTACGTGAAACCAAAAGGAAATGAAATGATATTAACTAAGCATGTTAATAGCGCATTTATAGGCACAGGTTTAGACGGAATACTTAAGAGTTTTAATATTAATACATTGGTTATTGTAGGTATGACAACTAATCATTGTATATCAACTTCTGTAAGAATGGCAGGTAATTTAGGATATGAAACTTTTCTGATAAATGATTCTACAGCGTGTTACAATACAATAGGATTAGATGGAAAAGAAATAGATTGTGAAGTTATCTATAACATCTCTATAGCTAACCTTAAAGATGAATTTGCCCAAGTAATTAATTCAAAAAAATTATTTAAACTTTTGAGTTAATTATATGGCTTTAATATAATTCTTTTGAAATCTAATTTCCCAAAAGAATTTTCCCCTCTTTTAATGCTTAAATAACTAGATTGTTTTGTAAGGTATATTGGACTTAAATTTATTACTTGAAAATCCTTAAGATAAGATTCAATTCTTGGTACTCTATCGTATTCCATTCCTCTTAAATCTGACATAAAAACTTTTTCAACTTTTCCTTTTACATCAGAACTATTGGATGAGACGATTATTTCACTATTTAAACTTTCTTTATCGGAATTTATAAATATTCCTATGTTATATAGTCCATCAGCCATAACTTGAATAGGCCAATAAATAGAGTCACTTTTACTCCAATTTGTAAGAAATGAATCATTTGGATATCTATTTGATCTTTTTATAACTCCAGAAAAATTAGAGTCTCTTGCTGGTAAGATGTTATTAACACCAAATTCTCCTGAAATAGTAAAAGGTCTTTTTTGATTTGATAAAGAGGGGTCAAGCACTTGCTCAATCCAAGCTTTTTTCTTTTCAATTAGATATTCTTTTATTGAATCATTTTCGATTGGAAAAATTTGACTTTGATCATCTTCCAGATTATATAAATTATTGTCTTTATCCAATCTATATTTTTGAAATCTTAAACTTACATTGCCTCTCCAATGATTGTATATAATTCTTTCGTCATTAGAAGTCTTATTGCGTAAAAGTGGGAAAAAAGAAATTCCATCGATTGAATTATCGAAGTCAATATCAGCAATGTCTAATAAAGTTGGAAAAATATCGATTGAGCTGGATAGAAGATTTACTTTGCCCTTAAGTGATTGATTAATTTTTGGATAACTAAAAATTAGTGGAGACCGAACTCCACCTTCATCAGTTGAACCTTTCCTACCTTTTAATGAATCATTCCATCGATTTCCATTTGGACCATTATCTCCTAAAAAAATGACTACAGTATCTTCATAACGATTAGAATTTCTGATAGTTTTCATTATTCTTCCAATATTCCAGTCAATATTCTCTATCATAGCATATGCAGCTTTTGTATGATTAACAAGTTCATTATTATCAGCTGCTCCAAATGCTTTATCAGACTCTTTGGTGGTTAAATCATTTAAGAACAAGTCTTCTGCACTAAACTTCTCAAATCTAGACCACCACTCATCACCAATCTGCATAGGGCTATGAGGAGTATTTATCGATAAAAAAACAAAGTATGGTGAGTTACCACTAGACTCAATAAAATCAATAGTATTATCTGTTATGTAATCAGTTAAATACCCATCACTTCTAAAAAATTCTCCATTATGTTCCAACTCTGCATCAAAATATTCACCAATATGACCAGAACAATAACCTATAAACTCTTCAAAACCCCTTGAATTTGGATGATATGGATATTGTTGTCCATTATGCCATTTACCAAAAAAAGCTGTTTTATAATTATTCTCTTTAAAATATTCTGAAACTAGTTTTTGATCAAGATTAATTCTCTCACCACCCTCTGAGACGTCTATAACTCCAGTTTTAGGGTGATAATTACCTGTTAAGATTTCTGACCTTGTTGGTGAGCAAACTGGACTTACATAAAATGAATCAAATAAAGAACCTGATTCTGCAAGATTATTTAAGTTTGGTGTTTTCAAAACAGGGTTTCCCGTTAATTCCAAATCACCCCAACCTTGATCATCTGTCAAGATAATTATAAAATTAGGTTTTTCATTTAAATTGGAGCATGATACCACTAAAGAAAAAATAAAGATCCAAGAAAAACTAATCCTCATACATAACAATTTAGTAACTAAGTTAATAAATCATTAATCTAAATCTAAATTAGAACACTTTGAGAAGGTAGTGTCTATAGTATTTCGCGATTTATATAACCAACTATCCTTTGCCTTATAAAAGATTTCTTTATCTATCTCCTGAGCTATTATCTGAGTACCATTTGCAAGATTGTATGTTACTCTTAGGGGATTTTTTTGAATAATTTCATATTTAACTTTGTGGTCTTTTAGATCATATATTTTTCCATATTTCACATCAGCTTCAACTAATTCTGAAGTATGCTTGAGAATATTCATTTCATACCATGCATTAAAAATTGTACATGTTTCGGTGTTATCAACAAAATACATAACAGTGTGGCCTTTATCAGGACTAAAGTTCTTCACAAAAGCATACTCTGATGGATCAACTTGATCAATAGACTTATTAGATGATTCGATAAGATCAACTCTAACGAAAACTTTACCCTCTACTTGATCATAGAATAAAGAAATGTCTTCTTTGGAGCAAGAAAGAAAAATTAACGATACAAAAGTTATAAGTAATTGATAATATAGTTTAAACATAATCAAATCTATTAATAAATTAAATTATTATATCTTAACAAAAAGCTAATTAATCATTAAAAATCAATATTATAAATATCTTTTCACATTAATTCTAGCAGCAGAATCAATTTACATATTACCTTATGTTCTAGCTAGAGTTTTTAGACCAACCTTTTTGGATGTATTTAACTTGACAAATCTAGAACTTGGAACATTATTTTCAACATATGGAACTGTCGCATTTCTTTCTTACATATTTGGTGGTGTATTAGCGGATAAATATTCACCAAAAAAATTACTTTCATTTTCATTAATATTTACCTCTTTGGGGGGGTTTTATATGATGAGCTATCCGCCTTATTCTTCACTCCAATTATTATATGCTTATTGGGGCTTTACCACGGTTTTTCTTTTTTGGGCACCTATGATTAAAGCAACTTCGATTCTTGGAGGACTAAAGAAACAAGGAAAAACTTTCAGCTTTTTGGATGCTGGGAGAGGAATCGTTGCATCATCAATTGGATTAATAGGAGTTTTAATATTCTCTTTTGTAGTAATAGGCGATATATCTGAATCAACTTTTGATGAAAAACAAGATGCATTTAGATATGTAATTGGAGTGTCTTCTTTTATAGTTTTTTTAACTGGTGTAATTGTGTATATGTTTTTAAATATAGAAATCAAAGATAAAGCCAAGATTGGAAACTTTAATGATATGAAAAATCTAGTGAAGTCAAAATCTGTAATCCTAATTGGATTAATAATTTTAACAGCATATATGGGCTACAAAATAACTGATATATATTCCTTGTATGCATCAGAAATAATGCTATTTGATGAAATAGAAGCCGCAAGAGTTGGAGCACTTCAACAATATCTTAGACCACTTGCCTGTATATCAATAGCTTTTTTTGCTGATAAATCTGGTAATATTAATGTCATTATTACAGGTTTTGTTATAATGTTGATTGGTGCTATTTTATTTGCGAGTGGTATTGTTCAAGCTGGCCTTAATTCCCTATTTATAATATCATTGGTTATTGTTGCTGTTGGTACTTATATTATAAGAGGTCTCTATTTTTCAATATTAAGAGATGGTGGGATTCCTCTGGCTTTAAGTGGAACTGCAATTGGTGTTGTCTCAATTATAGGGTATACTCCTGATATATTTGCAACACCTTTATATGGGTATTTTTTAGATACATATGAAGGAATAAAGGGGCATCAATTAGTTTATTTAACTCTTGCATTATCATCTTTAATAGGAATTTATGTAAGTTTGAAATTCAAAAAAATAAACAAATTATGATTGAGTTTTTAATTAAAAACTGGTTGTTATTAATCATTATTATTCTTGTATTATTAATTACGTTTAAAATATTATCAATATTTAAAAAGCCTGACCGTAACATTAAAGAATTTATTGAAGATGGAGCTATAATAATAGATGTCAGAACTGAATCAGAATTTAAATCTGGGAATATAAAGAATTCTATTAATGTTCCTCTTAAAGATCTTATGTATAGAGTTAATGAGTTCAGTAAAGAAAAGAAATATATTACTGTATGTGCTGTTGGCATGAGAGCCGAATCAGCAAAAAAGTTTTTTGAAAAAAAAGGTTTTCAGGTTTTAAATGGAGGCAGATGGTCTACCCTAAAAGACTTAAAATAAATAATTAACTTTAATGAAACTAAAACAATAAACTATGAAAAAAATATTTATAATATTAATATCAATTGGGATGATTTCATTCTCATGTGATACTCCAGATAACTCTCCAACAGTAATAGGATTCAGCACTGGAGAAAACGGTGAAAGATCAGATATTACATTAGAATCTGATGTTGCTGAGGTATGGGTAGAGTATTTAAAGGCTCATAATGACAGAGACTATGCAAAAATATCTGAGATGAATTCAGAAGATATTGAAGTGTGGGGTCCAGCTGGTCAATACATTAAAGGAAATGAAGCTCACATTGAGTTTCTTAAAGAATGGGTTGCAGCTACTGATGTTAAGTGGACACCTCAATGGTTCATTAATAATACAGGTGAAAATACTGATACAGGTCAAGTGAATGACTATGTTACATCAGGTCATCAAATGACATTTAATATTGATGGAGAAGAAACTATTTTTTATCAAGTCCATGATGCAGTTATAAGTGATGGAAAGATAATAAACTTTAATGTATACGAACAGCAGAGGGCTGTCAATGAATAATTAAAAGAGACCTCTAGGAGGTCTTTTTTATTTTATTCTTCCAAAAAATGTCCTTCTAGATTCTTCTGAAAGTGGTATACCTTCAATTTCATTATAATTAAATGTAACTAATATTCTCTCCCCTTTCTCAACAGCAGTTACTTGATGTATAGATTTATTTCCTTTAAATATCATTAAATCTCCTTCAAAACTATCTACTTTAGTTCCGGATACTTTTTTGTCTAATATTTTTTCTACAAAATTATAGTCTTCTTTACCATCTTTATATCTCATGTCATTAAAAAACTCATAAATACCACCTTTTTCACAATTTTTAATTAGTAATGTTATGGTAAAGTCAGAATTATCAAAATGCCAACCTAAAGCATCCCCTTTGTCATAATAATTAATATTAATACTAGACAGTGGATCTGAATATGGGAATAATTCTTTCTTATTTAACAAATCCATAAAAAAAGATCTAATTGCTTTAGAATTATATAAAGTCTGGAGTATAGAATCACGGGGTATAAGATCATTTGGAACACATTTTTTTGATGTACTCATAATTCTATTTCTAGGACTATCATCAGGAAAAGAATTATCATATTCTGAAACATATACATTATACTCAGAAGAACTTTTATATGAGAGATACTTTAAATCAGCAGCTTCTTTCTGAAGATTAATTAACCCTTTTCTATTAATGAATGAATTAAAAATTAATATTCCTTCACTCTCGAGAATTTTAGAATAATTGCTGCCATTATTAAAGAAATAATCATTATACGTGTCACCTAATATGTCTTTTAAATCAGCGGGGATCATTTATCTATGTCATTTGTTAACAAATATATCTTAATGAAACAAAACTTTATATTTTTTTTAAGAAAACTAAATAAAATGAATTACTAATTTTGAGCTCTTGACCTAGTCAAGTCAGTTAAAGTAAGACCTCTAGAAATAGGGGTCTTCAACTTTAATGTTATTCCACTTATTATTTCTTAAATTGTTGAATATTTAATAATTTGAGAGATCTCTATTATATAATTATCCTTTTATTTTCTATTTCTTTAAACATTTTAGGTTTAATGATAATTTCTAATTTAATTAATGCCTTTATTAATCCTATTTTACTTTTTGCTGTAGGTTTTATATTATTTTTGATTATGGCATTTAAATATACAAGAAGGTAATGAACAAAATTAAATTTTCATTTTTCTTTTTTCTTATGACTTTAAGTGCTCATTCTCAAAAATATTACGACTCAAATGATCTAAAATATTTTATTGATTTTACTAATAGAAAAGCAAATCTTAAGTTTCAAGATTTAAAAATAAATGGACCCATTGAGGAATTTATATCACATTACGGTAATAGATACACTGTTGTTAAGGGGGATAGCATACACTGGCTACTCCAGCAAAGTGATAAAAGAAATAAGTATTTGTCTTATTTAATTTTAAAGGGAGAATATAGAGAGGTTCAAAATCTAGCTAAATGGGAGTACACTAATAAGAAACTTGAAGTATTAGCTTCAGATAGAATTTTCTCAGGTTACTTTAATGACTATTTCAACTTTGTTGATGAGGTAGAGTATCAGAAACTTAGCAGTGACAGGTTAATAGGTAATTATTTAAATGATGCCAATCTACTTGGAGAATATAAGATTAAGGTTTACAGAGATAATGGTATAAATTTTTTTGATCTTGACATTGTTGGTACGATTGAGCTCAATAGAAAGGGAATTGTTATTGAGACTAATCTTCCAACACTTACAAGATTTACTGGTAGTTATGATTCACAATTAAACGCCAATGTAGAATTTGTTAAAAAAGGAATAATAGTAGGCAATATTGATTTTAAAGAAAAGGCTATATTTTCATTAAACTTAGATATAGAAAAAAAGGTAGGTACTCTTTCCACATTAGAGATGGAAGTTGATAAAGAAGGAGTAGAATTAAAAAAAAGAAAGACAACAACATTCATAATCCAGGATTAATATGAGGGATTTTCTAAATTATGGTGATTCAATTGATATTAAATTTTTAATTTTTACACTATTATTTATATTAATTTGGAAGTTTATTATTGAAAAAAAAATAAATAAATGAAAGAGCCTGTTAAGAGCTTTAGCTCATTAATTATGATCGTTCTTTTTCTAATGTTGATTTTCAACATCTTAGCTTTTTAAGATATATTTTTCTTATTTATGATTATTCTAGATTATTATTATAACTTATATTTATGCATAATAACTTAAACTAATTAAAATGAGAAAATTATTTTTACTAATTACAATTTTATCTTTTTCATTTTCACATTCTCAAATTACAACAAGAACAATTGAAGTAAAGAATGGACAAATGGATAAGTTTATTGAAATGGCTGGTAAGAAAACAAAAAAATTCAATAATCAGGAAGGAGCTGCAAGGTTCTTTACTTATGAAATTCTTACTGGTTCAGATGCTGGAAAAATCTGGCGTATGAGAGCTGCAAGTGCAGAAAATATGGATAATTGGGATTCAAATTCTGAAGAAGCTCAATATTGGATGAAGAATGTTTCACCATATATAAGTAATGGTTCAGTTAATGGAAATTATATGTGGAACTATTACGGAGAAATGTCACATAATGTTGATTCAAAAGATCAAAACCATGTAATGGCATTAATTTATACATACAAATCCTCCGGTGAACAAGATTTCTGGAGATTTAGAGAAAGAGTTGTATCTGCAAGAAAAGCAATGGATCCTGCACCCAAAGGTTCTATGCACTCAGTTGTATGCTCATCAGGTTGTAATGGGAATGTAGCACTTATTCTTTTTGAATATGAGAGTTTTAGTGATCAACAAAAATATAATCAAGAAATGCTTCCTAAAATGATTGAAAAATATAATGAGATTTATGGTAATGACGCATATGAACAAGACGGTGACAAAGTTGATATGGCTCTTATAGAAAATGGAAGAGGTAGAATGCATTTAAGGTTTATACCTGAGGCTAGTTCTGATTAATTAAAAGAATAATTATAAAAAATATACAAATGAAAAAATTTATCTTAATAACAGTTTTAACCCTATTTGTTTCATCATTAAATGCTCAAGTAGGTCAAGCAAGAACCCTTATAGTAAAAGATGGTCAAATGGCAAAGTTCTCAGAAGGGATTGCCAAAAAAACACAGATGTATAATAGGTCTGAGAATTCTGATCAATATTACACATTTCAAATTTTAAGTGGCCCAAACACTAATAATTTTATTCGAGTAAGGTGGATGGAATCAATAGGAGAATTAGACACAAACTCGGCAGATTCTGATGAACTTAAATATTGGAATAAAAATGTAGTTCCTTATTACACAGAGGGTACATCAAGAATTTGGACAAGAAATGCAAATCTCTCCCATGTTCCTGAAAACTCATCTGGAAACCTTCGAAGAGTTATTTATTACAATTATAAAGACTCTGGTGAATGGGACTTTTGGAGATTCAGACAGAGAGTAAAAAAAGCTATGGAAGAGAGTGGTTATAAGTCAGCAATGAATGTTTTATGGTGTTCTTCAGGTTGTACTGGAAATTGGGTTCAAGTTCGATTTCACCATGATGGATATGAAGGGCAAGCATCAGACTATGGTGAACCACTTCAAAATTTGATTACAAAATATAATGAAATTTATGGAGAGGATGCATATGAACAAGACAGTGGTAGTGCTAGTGCATCTCTAACTGATGATGGATTTAGAGTAAGACATCTTATGTTTATGCCAGAAATGAGCTCTTCTCAATAAAATCAATCAGATAATCAATAAAGGCCTCAATATCAGAGGCCTTTTTTTATATATTTATATGGATGCTAAAGATTGCATATAATCAAAATTATATTTATCCACTGGAAGAAAATCATAGATTTCCTATGATTAAATACGAGCTAATTCCAGAACAGCTAATTAGGGAAAACACTTGCTCAAGTGAAAATTTCTTTAGTCCGACTAAAATTGATAGTAAAATTGTCCTAAAAACTCATCAGAGGGAATATTTTGAAAGATTTACTTCATTAAAACTATCAAAGAAAGAAATACGTGAGATTGGCTTTCCATTAAGCCAAGAACTTGTAGAAAGAGAGCTTCAAATAGCAGAAGGGACAATAAAAGGTGTTAAATATTCAATTAAAAATGGAATCTCAATGAACATTGCCGGTGGAACACATCATGCATTTTACGATCGAGGTGAAGCATTTTGCATGTTAAATGATCAAGCAATTGCAACTAATTACATTATTCAAGAAGGATTATTTAAAAAGATCTTGATTATTGACCTTGATGTTCATCAGGGAAATGGTACTGCATCTCTATTTAATTCAAATCCTAATGTTTATACTTTATCATTTCATGGTAAAAAAAATTATCCTTTCAGAAAAGAAAAAAGTGATCTGGACATGGAATTTGATGACAATACAAATGATGAAGAATATCTCAAAGTGTTGAGAGAAACAATACCAAAGGTTATTGATCAGTTTGAACCAGAATTTATTTTTTATCTATCTGGTGTTGATGTCCTAGAAAATGATAAACTAGGTAGACTCTCTCTGAGTATTGATGGATGTAAAGAAAGAGATAGATTTATTTTAGAAATATGTAAAAACAATTCTATACCTGTTCAAGTTTCAATGGGAGGTGGATATTCAGTGATTCTTAAAAATATAATTGAGGCTCACTCGAACACGTTTAGATTAGCACAAGAAATATTTTTTTGATAAATTAGAATAAGTCATAATCTAATGAAAAAACACGTAATTATAATCATTTCAACTTTAATATACTCATGTACCAACATATCTAAAATTGATGGTTTATTGGATGAAGTTGAAGTTTTAAGAGATAATTATGGTATCAATCATATTTATGCAAATAATCAAAAGGATTTATTTTTTATGCAAGGATATCTGGCTGCAAAAGATAGACTTTTTCAATTTGAAATATGGAGAAGACAGGCCACTGGTACAGTTGCAGAGATTTTTGGTGAAGATGAATTAGAAAGAGATATTGGAACTAGACTATTTAAATTTAGAGGTAATATGGTAGACGAATTAAATCACTACCATGAAGATGGTTTTGAGATTGTCTCATCATTTGTTTCGGGCATTAATAAATATATAGAAGAAGTAAACAAAGAACCTAACCTACTACCTATTGAGTTTGATATATTGGGTATTAAACCCGAGAAATGGACAAATGAGGATGTAATCTCTCGTCATCAAGGACTTTTAGGAAATATTGAGCAGGAACTAAATATTGGAAGAGCTGTTTCACTAATTGGTGAAGAGAAAGTCAAAGAGCTCATGTGGTTTCATCCAAAAGACCCAGATATAAAATTAGGTAATGATCTTACATATGATGACTTAAATCAAGATATCTTAAGACTATATAATGCATATAGAGAACCCATTGAGTTCAAGAAAGACTATATTTTAGATAAATATCAATCTAAAGATGAGATTACTTACACTAAATCCAATATTCATATTAATGATGAGTATTCAATTGGGAGTAATAATTGGGCAATTTCTGGAGAAAAATCATTTAATGGTTTTCCATTACTTGCAAACGACCCTCATAGATCTCTTTCAAATCCATCACTACGTTATATGGCTCATTTAGTTGCACCAGGTTGGAATGTGATTGGAGGAGGTGAACCTGAAATTCCTGGAATATCAATTGGACATAATGGAGTTGGAGCATGGGGATTAACTGTTTTTAGGACAGATGCTGAGGATTTATATGTATATGATTTAAATCCTAATAATTATTTACAATACATGCATAAAGGTGAGTGGAGAAATTTTGAAATAGTTAATGAGTCTATTGCTGTAAAAGACAATGATAATGTTAATGTTGAGCTTTTTTACTCAGTTCATGGGCCTGTAACATTTATAGACGAAAAAAGAAATAAAGCATATGCTGTAAAAAATGGTTGGTCTGAGGTTGGAGGGTCTCCCTATTTAGCATCACTTAGAATGGATCAAGCAAAAAATTGGGAAGAATACAGGGAAGCCTGTAATTATTTTAATATTCCTGGAGAAAATATGATTTGGGCTGACAAATATGGAGATATAGGATGGCAAGCTGTAGGAATTGCTCCTATTAGAAAAACTCATAGCGGTCTTGTTCCAGTAAGTGGAAACGGAAATTTTGAATGGAAGGATTATATTGATATAGTTGAGAAACCTAATATTTTTAATCCAGAAAAAGGATATATAGCAACTGCCAATCAAAATGTAACGCCTGAGGATTATGACAGATGGGACGTTATTGGATATGACTGGGCTGATCCATATAGAGGTGATAGGGTTAATAGTGTTCTTGAGGGTAAAGATAAATTTGACATGGAAGATATGATTAATCTTCAAGTAGACTATTTTTCTATTCCATCAAAGCAAATAATTGAACTTTCAAAAGGATATATTAATAATAATATTGAATACTTTGAAAAGCTTTCAAAATGGGATAATGTTTTAGATAAAAATTCTGTTGAGGCAGGAATATATATTGAATGGCAAACTCAGATTTATTTTGAATTTATGAGAGAGTTTGTTCCAAAGGAAGTACAAAAATATATTGAAATTCAAATTTATAAAGTCATTGAGGGTATATCAAAGATGGATAATCAACAGAAAAGTGTATTTCTAAATAAAACCTTAGACCAAGCAATAAATAGTTTAAAGGAAAAATATGGAGAAAACTCAAGTGATTGGGTCTATGGGCAGAGTAATTATAAACACGTGAAGATATATCATCCTCTTGAGAAAATTGTTAATGACTCTATTAAGGATATAATTGCATTAAAAACTTATCCAAGAGGAGGAGATGGATTTACACCAGGATCCACATCAAGTGAATTAAATCAAAGATCAGGCGGAAGTTTTAGAGTAGTAATTAATACAAAAGATTGGGATAATAGTTTTGCTACAAATTCTCCTGGGCAATCAGGGAATCCTAAAAGTGAATTTTATAAAAATCTTTATGAAGATTGGGCAAATGATAAGTTTTTTCCTCTTCTTTATTCAAAAAATAAAATATTGATGAATCTTAGTGATAGAAAGGTATTTAAACCCTTAAATCAATCTGAGTAAATCTTCACTGTTAAGTTTCCATTTTTATCTACTGAAGCTCTGTACATACCAGCTGTATTAAACTCCATTGATATGTTACCTTTATTATCAAGTCCTATTACACCCCCATCCCCACCTGTTTTCATTACTTTATCTAGAGAATTAATGGATGCTTCTTTGATACTTTTATTATTATAGATAATCTGGGCAGCTATATCATATGCAACAACATTTCTAATAAAGTGTTCCCCCCACCCAGTTGTAGAGATACCACAACAATCATTATTGGCATATGTACCAGCACCTATTATTGGAACATCCCCTATTCTTCCCCATTTTTTATTTGTTGTACCTCCAGTTGAAGTTCCAGATGATATATTTCCCATTTTATCTATTGCAACACAACCTACGGTTCCGTATTTAGAGTCTTTAATAAAATCGTCTTCAAATGAAACCATATCATCTTTTTTTGCTTTTCTTACAGATCTTAAACGTCGCTCAGTAATAAAATATGAGTTAGGAACCGTATCTAAACCCATCTGTATTGCAAAATCGTCAGCACCATCTGAGGAAAGTAAAACATGAGGTGATTCTTGCATTACGGAAATTGCAGCAGTTATTGGATTTTTTATATATTTCGATCCAGCTATAGCCCCTGCGTCTAAATTATCACCCTCCATAAAAGAAGCATCTAAACTTGCTGTTTCTTGATTTGTCAATGCTGCACCAATCCCAGCATTAAACAATGGTGAATCTTCCATTATTTTAATTGTTTCCTCAACAGCTGATTGACTTGAACCACCATTCTTTAGTATTTCATAGCCAGTTAGAACTGCTTCTTCTAATTTATCTAAATAAGCAGACTCTAGCTCTGGAGTCATATTTTCTTTTAAAATTGTACCTGCGCCACCGTGTATAACTATTGCGATACTATTTTCCGATTCAGTTGATTGACAAGAATATATTAATAGAAGGATTAATGAAATTAAAATTTTTTTCATCATTATAAATTTAATTTAAAATATACTTATATTATGTTAAAACTAATCACATATGAAATATTTAATTCCTGTTTTATCAATTTTTTATACAGTTAATATTAATTCTCAAATTGATAATATTGCTGAAAGACTTGGCTATAATAAAGATGCAAAACTGCTAATTATTCATGCTGATGACATTGGTATTGCACACTCAGTTAATATTGCATCATTTGATGCTTATAAAAATAATGGTATAAACTCCGGATCCGTCATGATGATATCTCCCTGGGTTAAAGAGGTTGCCGAATTTCATGATGAATATCCCAACTATGATATTGGAGTCCACCTTACCCTAACAGCAGAGTGGAAAAATTATAAATGGGGTGGTATTTCATCTTCTAATGAAATTCAATCTCTTCTAAATGATGATAATGAATTTTACGATAACACTAGTGATGTTAATATAAATGCAAATCCTGAGGAGGTTAGAAAAGAACTTCAAGCTCAAATTGATTATGCAAGGTCTTTAGGTATAAATCCATCACATATTGACTCACATATGGGAGCAGTAGCAGTTAATAAAGATTTATGGAGAGTTTACATAGAGGTTGGTCACAAAAATAAATTGGTATCTATGGCTACAAAATCCAGAATCTTCAACTTATTTGATGAGAACTTCCCTGTCCCCCAATATGTTGTACCTGTAAATGATATATACATGCTCTATCCTGAAGCTGACAGAACATCCTTAGAAAATGCAGCTGGTGAGGAAATTGCTAACACTTTAATTGTTAAGGATGTATATGAGTATGACGATTTTTTTAATCTTTATTCCTCTAAAGTAAAGTCATTAACACCAGGATTAAATGTTTTTTTACTTCACCTAGGTTATGATAATGAAGAACTTAGAGCAGTGACTGTTGATCATCCAGAATATGGCTCTCTTTGGAGACAATTAGATTTTGATGTATTTAATTCAGATGAGTTCAAGAAAGTATTAAAAGACAATGATATAAAACTTGTAACATGGCGAGAGATAAGAGATGTTGTATATAATTGAAATTCAATATTTTGATTTATTTTTATTTAAATTTATTTATATTTTAAGTAAATTTATATATGAGGATTAAAACAATTTTTATCGTTGTTAGTATACTTCTTCTTTTTCAAGTAGCACCATTAATTCTATCACTTTTTTCGGTTGATATTAAAACAATACTTTTGGCAGATACATTTGGTGCAGAGGTGAGTAACGATGGAGTATTAATGTTTGAAACTTTCTCTTTTGTTTTGAGCTCAGTTATAATTGGCATTATATGTCTTATTTTAGGCTCATTATCAATTAGAAATTTATCCGCACTTAGAAGATTGTCATTTCTTCTATTTGTAGTCATGGGGTTTCTAGCTCTACCAGATTTAATCTTCGGAATTTCAGGAAAACCCACTGCCCCTATTCCTGTAATTATTGCAAATTTATTAACAATGGGTATGTTATTTTATGGGGCAAAAAGAGGTAATATTTAATTTAATAAAAAATGGAAAAAAATATTTCAAAAGTTAGAGCACACGATGCAATTGTAGGTATGACATACCTTATTTCAGTTATTGGATCAATGTTTGTTAATACCAATCTTATTTATTTAGCTATAGTTGTAGGTTTTCTTCAAATCATAAGTCCTTTTACAAAGTTTTGTCCAGTATATTTTGTACTTAACAAGATGATGCCTAACACTGAACCGATTCAAAACGGAAAATAATACGTTTTTGAGCGATTGATTACAAGTTTATTTATCTAGATTTTCGCCATTATGGAAATTAGCTTCAGTAAATACAATGGTGCGGGAAATGATTTTATCTTAATTGACGATAGAAAAAATTTTATTGTTGATAATAAATCGTTAATAAGTTATTTGTGTGACAGACATTTTGGAGTTGGGGCTGATGGTCTAATTATTCTAAAAGAATCTAATAACTATGATTTTGAAATTCTTCACTATACCTCTGATGGAAATTTGGGATCATTGTGTGGAAATGGTTCTAGATGCGCTGTATTATTTGCTTATAATAAAAATATTATAGGAAGAAAAACAGTATTTAAAGCTTTTGATGGTATTCATAGTGCAGAAATATTAGATGATGAGCTCATTAAAATGGAAATGAATGTAAACTCTGATATAGTAAGTAATTCCTATGGCACATGGCTTGATACGGGATCGCCACATTTAGTAATTGAAAAAGACAATATTGATAAATTAGATGTGAACAATGAAGGAAGACTTATTAGATACAATGATTTTTATAAAAAAGAAGGTGTTAATGTAAACTTTATTGAAAAGATTTCGGATGATCAGTTTAAAATCAGAACATATGAAAGAGGAGTAGAAAATGAAACACTTGCATGTGGAACAGGTTCAACTGCATCTGCGATATGTATGAATTTCTTAGGTAGGACAAAAAGTGGTAAAATCACTATGAAATGTAGAGGTGGTGATTTAAATGTTCAGTTTAATTCATCCAATAATGGTTTCGAAGAAATCAGCATAACAGGTCCTGCTAAGCTAGTCTTTGATGGGACAATTAAAGTTAAAGTATAAACTTACAAATGATAACTCCAATTAGGATTCCCTCCAACCATGTAAGGATAAGAACTTGATATTTAGTTAAATTAAATTCTTTTGAAATTTTCCATATCATCTTATCATGCCACTTGAAGAAGTTATTCATACTTAAAATTAATTATTTTTTGAATGCCAATATGCTAGTATTAGGAATAGACCCTGAAATGGTAGCCTTATTATAGTTTGTTCTTTGGATACCTCCAAAATTGACTGAGAAAGTTCACTCTCAACTAAGTGGATATTAGCTGGAAATACGATTAATAATAAGACTATAAGTCCATATGAGGCAAATTTTCTAGTTTTTCTAAAAGCTAATAATAATCCAAAAACAACTTCCATCAAGCCAGTTAAATAAACAAAAAACAAATGCATTGAAAGATAATTTGGCATAATAGCCAAGAAAAAATCTGGATCAATAAAATGCCTAACTCCAACATAGGTATATGCAATCGACATAAAGTATATGGAAAAAAGCTTGATATACCTCATCAAACAATTAAACTAATGTTTGTTGAAAAAAGCTTGACCGAAATAGATAAAAGAATTATTCCAAAAACTCTTCTTATTATTCCTATTCCATTTTTACCTAGGATTTTCTCAATTGTATTTGATGATTTAAGAATTATATACACGAATAATGAATTTATAACAATAGCTATAATTACATTAATCAATTGATATTCCGCTCTTAATGATAGCAGAGTGGTAAGAGTACCTGCACCTGCAATAATAGGGAATGCTATAGGAACAATTGACGCAGTCTCAGGTTCTTCTCCTTGAAAAATTGTTACACCTAGGACCATTTCAAGAGCAATAAAAAAAATAACTATTGCACCGGCTACTGCAAATGAATTAATATCAATACCGATTAAGTTCAATATTTCCTCACCAACAAAAAGGAACCCAATCATAATTGCCATAGCAACAATTGTTGCTTTTTCTGACTGTATTTTACCAACTTTCTCTCTAAGTGATATAACTATTGGCGTAGCACCTATTATATCAATTACAGCAAACAGTATCATGCTAGCAGTAAATATTTCTTTATAATCCATAGGTTTTTTTTTGCAAATATAATCATAAGGAGAAAAGATCAATATTTAGGTGTATAAGAAAATATTCCTGAACTAAATCAACAAATGTAGCAGCAAATAAGTTTCTTGATTGAGGTGTATCCCTCAACCCCTGAAATGGGAATTCAAGTTGGATAGAACTAAAATTAAAATTTCTATTAGTACCATATCTAAATGTATTGTATCCTCCGCTAAAATATCTCATGCCCTCTGGACTTCTACTTTGTGGACTTGGTAAGGCTGTATAATTATTATCTTCAAATAATGCACCGAGACTACTTGGACCGCTTAATAACTCTGACAAAGATTGACCAGAAGAATTCAAGAGACTATATATACTAACATCATTTATGGATATATTTTTATCGATGTAATCATTTGAATTATCTAATTCATCTGAGGTTAATAGGTATCCAATCCATGTTCTCAGATCATTAAATCCATCTGGATTTATTCCATGTCCATGAATATCAAATAAGACACCTGTTCCAAATTTTGTAATTATATCCTCTCTTGCTTTTTCTATATAAAAGTGAAATTCATCAAATGCTCTTTCAGCATAAATATTTCCTTGTGCAGCTTCAATTCTGTCTCTATTGGCATCAAGTTTTGTCCTTTTAAGATTATTGATTATTACATAAGGTCTTATATTATAATTTGAATAAAAATAATTCCTAATTGCAATACCAAGTTCGATAGTATTTGAGTCTGTGACACTAACACCATAGGTTCTATTAGATATTTCTGAAGGAGAAATATCTCCACCATGAGGGATACTAAGTATGACAGGAATGTTTCCAGGATAATATGTAGTATACCCATTTCTTCCTTTATAGGTTTGTCCATAGTTATAAGGACCATCTTCTCCCAGATCAGAAAACACAATTGCTTCTTTAACAATATCTTTTTTATTTTCTTCTTTATTGCATGATAAAAAAGAAAAAAAGATTAAAAAGGTAAAAAGTCTGATAGTGTATGTCATTGATAATCAATATATGATTTTTAAAATTATGTTAAAACATTTATTAAATAAAAGTTAAACAGTATCATATCTTTTTCATAACTAATAATAAGTAGAACATTTGCTGCTCATTTTAATTAAGTATAATATGTTATTTAATTTTCTTAAATATTCGATTTTAAGTCTTGTACTTACTTCTAACGTAAATGATATGAATATTGTTGAAACGGCTGTTTCAAACGATAACTTTTCAACTTTAGTAGCAGCTGTACAAGCAGGTGAATTAGTAGATGCACTTTCATCAGAAGGTCCATTTACAGTTTTTGCCCCAACTAACGATGGTTTTAATAAACTACCTGAAGGAACTTTAGGTACACTTTTAAAGCCTGAGAATAAATCAACTTTACAATCTATTCTAAAGTATCATGTCGTTGCTGGACAATTTATGGCAGGTGATGTCGTAAAAGCTATAAACGATAATGGTGGGCAGTTTACTGTCGAGACTTTACAGGGTAATGAGCTAACTCTTAAATTATGGGAAGGCAACGTATATGTAAAAGATGCAAAAGGAAATAAAGCTAAAGTTGTAATCGCAGATGTAGAGACTTCTAATGGAGTTATACACGCAATTGATAATGTAGTGCTTCCAGAATAATTGAGTTTAATTATTTTGTTTGGTGAAAGAGCCCAGTGGGCTCTTTCTTTACTACAAAAAAAGGCTCCAATTAGGAGCCTTTTTTTATTTTGGTTAATGATTACCAATCCACTTTTTCAAGTGTAGTTCTTCTAATACCATTGTATTCTCTTAAACTCTTATCTCGCATTTTTTGATCGTTAGCATATTGTTCCCAACCAAACATCTCATTGTAATCTTGTTCCCAAGTGGTTTCTGAATCACCCCAGCCTGATCCAAATTCATCAAAACCTGTAAAAACAACCATAATATTTAAATCAGCTCCCGATACAGGGCTAAATACTCTTCTAAAAGCGTTCGGACTTCTTTTTTCAAGAACTTTACCAGATCTATAAATACTTCTAGCAACATTAGCT
>Ga0208878_1000029_pt1 | contig 45095 bp, 40 predicted proteins | sample Knorr_S15_td_Sur_FD_185600 | JGI IMG/M metagenome (GOLD analysis project Ga0208878, IMG submission 185600) | Marine microbial communities from Southern Atlantic Ocean transect - Knorr_S15_td_SurfaceA_ad_5m_LV_A (SPAdes) (version 2) | ecosystem: Environmental > Aquatic > Marine > Oceanic | place...
TTCATCTATAATTTAACATAATATATATTATGATTCATTTATTGCTTTATGATTTTAACAGCATTCATACCTTTTTCACCTTTAATTAATTCAAATTCTACTTTATCTCCTACTGTTAATTGATCAGGACATTCACTAAAGTGAAAGAAGTATGAATCTTGGTTCAAAGGATTTTTAATAAAACCAAAACCTTTTTCATCATCATAAAAAGTTACCTTTCCATTGATACGATCATCAACATCATCTTTTTTTGTTGGGCTTATAACTATTGAATCTAAGCTAATTTGTTCTTTTTCAGCAGGATCAGGCGGTGTATCAGTAAAATTTCCATTAAAATCAACATACACAAATTCATCTTGTTTGTACTCACCACGCGCTTTAGCTTCTCTACGAGCAGCCATTTTCTTTCTTTTTTCTTCTCTTTTCTTTGCTTTATTCTTTTCTCTTTCGAGCTTATTGAATGTTTGTTGTGATTTAGCCAATTATAATTTTTTTGTAAATATAATAAAATCTTATCAGTTAATCAGAGGAGATTTTTTTGATACTCTTAACACTTAAAAGGTTTTTCTATTGGCATATCCAAAAATAAAAAAAACCCTGTCTAAAACAGGGTTTTAAAAAAATCTGTAAAGATCTTATTGGTTACCCAATATTAGTGGAAGACCTCCATTTTCACCTGAACCCACAACAACTACTTTTGAGTTTGGGGACTCAGCTAACTTAAGGGTGGCTTCAATTCCTTTATCTCTTAAAATATTACTAGTTAAAGAACTGTTTAAAATTCTGTTTGCATTAGCTTTACCCTCAGCATCAATTCTAAGTTTTTCAGCCTCTTGTCTTGCTTTTTCTAATCTAAATACATATTCTAAAGCTTCTTGCTCTTGAGTTAATTTTCTCTCAATTGCTGCTTTAATATTAGCTGGAAGAGTGACATCTCTTACTAGTACAGAGTTAATTTGAACATGCTGCGTCTCTACATCTTCTACAAGCTGCTCAAAAATTTCATTTTGAATAGCATCTCTTTTAGTTGAGTAAAGTTGTTCTGGTGTGTATTGTCCAACCACACTTCTAGCTACTGCCCTTAATGATGGAATAATTACAACATTTAAATAATTAGAGCCCTTAGTTTGGTGCAGTAAACCTAACTCTTGAATCTTTGGTTGGTATAATACTGAAATATCTAACGATATATCCAATCCGTTTGAAGATAAAACTTGCATTTTACTTTCAAATACCTCTTGTTGCTTTACGTTGTATATATAAACCTTATTCCATGGCATCACAATATTTAGCCCCTCTCCTAATGGTGGTTCATCAGTAACAACACCATTTCCAAAAGTTTTAAATAAAACACCAGCTTCACCGTATCCTATATTTACAAAAGTTTTTACAGCAAAGACAAATAATACTAAAGCACCTATTAGTGCAGGTAATCCAATTTTTGAATATTTTTCCATATATAATTAATTAATTTTAAGTTAAAAGGCCACCATCAACATTAATAACTTGGCCCGTAATATAACTGGACAAATCTGATGCCAAAAACAAACATAAATTTGCTACATCAACAGATTCACCAGGCCTCTTGAGGGGAATATTTTCTGTCCACCCCTCAATAATTGACTCAGACAAGTTGTCAGTCATTTCTGTTTTTATAAAACCAGGAGCTATGACATTACATCTTATATTTCTTGATCCTAATTCCTGAGCTATGGATTTGGAAAAACCAATAATTCCTGATTTAGATGCTGCATAGTTTGATTGACCTGCATTGCCTTTTACTCCAACAACTGAGCTCATATTAATAATACTTCCTCGTCTGTTTTTTAAAAAAATTCGCTGACAAGCTTTTGTCATATTAAAAACAGATTTGAGATTTACTTCTATAACTTTGTCAAAATCCTCCTCTGACATTCTCATAAGTAAATTGTCCTTAGTAATTCCTGCATTATTAATTAATACATCAATTGTCTCAAAATCATCAAGAAAACTATTAACGAGTTTTTCACACTGATCAAATTTTGAAGCATCGCTTTTATAGGCAATACATTTAGCATCTTTTGAATTTAATTCTTTACAAATATTATTTGCAGATAAATCTGATGATGTGAAGGTAAAACCAACATTAGCACCATTTTTAACGAGAACTTCAACTATGGATTTTCCAATTCCTCGACTTCCTCCTGTTATTAAAATATTTTTGTTATCTAATAAAGACATAACTATTTTATATGTTTTTTTACAAACTTACCAATATCTGCTGGTGAATCCACAACATGAATTCCGCAATCCCTCATTATAGATTTTTTTGCTGCTGCCGTATCATCTTTTCCTCCCACAATTGCTCCAGCATGCCCCATTGTTCTTCCCTTCGGCGCAGTTTCACCAGCAATAAAACCAATTACTGGCTTTTGATTTTCTGATTTCTTTACCCATTTAGCAGCATTATTTTCAAGTTGACCTCCAATTTCACCAATCATAACAACACAATCTGTTTCATCATCTTCAAAAAATAACTTGACAGCATCTTCAACAGTTGTTCCAATTATTGGGTCACCCCCTATTCCAATTGCCGTTGAAATTCCGAAACCTTCTTTGACAATTTGATCAGCTGCTTCATAAGTTAAAGTACCTGACTTAGAAACCAAGCCTACCCTACCCTTTTTAAAGACAAAACCTGGCATTATACCAACTTTAGCTTCATCAGGTGTAATAATGCCTGGACAATTCGGTCCAATTAATGTACATTCTTTATTTTCGAGATAATTGTATACTTTAGTCATATCTGATATCGGGATACCCTCTGTAATACAAACGATCACTTTAATTCCAGAATCTGCAGACTCAATTATTGCATCTGCTGCAAATCCAGCAGGGACAAAAATTATTGATGTATTTGCACCTGTAGATTTAACAGCATCCTCAACTGTATTAAAAACTGGCCTATCTAAATGTGATTGACCACCCTTACCAGGTGTAACTCCACCAACAATATTTGTTCCATATTCAATCATTTGTGATGAGTGAAATGTTCCTTCAGAACCAGTAAAACCCTGAACAATAACTTTAGAATTTTTATTAACTAAAACACTCATTACTATTGTTTAATTCTTTCTAAATAAACTCCTTTTTCTGTATCAACTTTTACTTTATCTCCTTCGTTAATAAATAACGGCACATTAATTTCAGCTCCAGTTTCAAGTTTGGCATTTTTTGTTGCATTTGTTGCAGTATTCCCTTTTACACCTGGCTCAGATGAAATTACCTCTAAAACAACATTTTGAGGCATTTCGACTGATAAAATATTTGAATCATCCGCATTAACTATTATGGTAACGATTAATCCTTCTTTTAAGAAAATATCTGATTCAATTTGTGATTTATCTACTTCAATCTGATTATAATCATCACTATTCATAAAATGATAGGTTTCACCATCTTTATAAAGGAATTGGTATTTTCTATTTTCCACTCTAACATCGTCAATCTTGTGTCCAGCTGTAAAGGTGTTGTCAACGACTTTCCCAGTTGAAACGCTTTTTAATTTAGTTCTAACAAATGCAGGTCCTTTTCCAGGTTTAACATGCAAAAACTCAATAATTTTATAAATATCATTTGAGTATCTAATACATAAGCCTTTTCTGATATCTGAAGTAGTAATCATAATTTAATTTTGAATATATCCTTTCATGATTCCTCTTTGAGAATCTTTAATAAAAACTAATATTTCATCTCTGTCAGATGTTGCCTCAACTTCTGCTTCAATAATATTAATAGCTTGGGTATTATTAAATTTCTTTTGGTAAAGAATTCTATATATATTTTGAATTTCTCTGATTTTTTCTGAACTAAAACCTCTTCTTCTTAATCCAACAGAATTGATACCAACATAGGACAAAGGTTCTCGAGCAGCTTTAACGAATGGAGGTATATCCTTCCTTACTAACGATCCACCAGCAATAAATGCATGTCTTCCAATATTACAAAACTGATGAACTGCAACCATACCAGCTAATGTAACATAATCACCTACAGTGACATGACCCGCTAGAGTTGAATTATTTGAAAAAATACAGTTATCCCCAACCTTACAGTCATGGGCAATATGTGAATAAGCCATAATTAAACAATTTTTTCCAATTTTCGTCTTTTTTCTCCAGTTGGTTCCTCTATTAATTGTGACACATTCTCTGATTACAGTATTATCTCCAATTTCTGCAGTTGTTTCCTCTCCCTTAAATTTCAAATCTTGTGGAACACCCGAAATAACAGCCCCAGGGTATATTGAACAATTTTTTCCAATTCTAGCACCTTCCATAATTGTAACATTAGAACCAATCCATGTTCCCTCTCCAATTATTACATCTTTACCAATTGTTGTAAATGGTTCAATTACGACTGTTTTAGCAATTTTAGCTGCAGGATGAACGTATGATAATGGTTGATTCATTAATCTATTTTTTTACAATTTTTGCTTTCATTTCAGCTTCAGTTGTTAGTTCCCCATCAACGTAAGCTCTGGCTATCATGTGACTAATACCTCTTCTAATTGGTGAGAGTAACTCAAGTTCAAATATAAGAGTATCTCCTGGTTCTACAGGTCTTTTAAATTTAGCATTTTCTATTCTCCCAAAAAAAGTTAAATAATTTTCTGGATCTGGGAATGTACTAAGAACCAAAACACCCCCTACCTGTGCCATAGCTTCAATTTGCAAAACTCCTGGCATAACAGGTCTACCAGGGAAGTGGCCCTTAAAGTAGGGCTCATCTGGCAAAACATATTTTAAACCTGTTATAGCGTTATCACTAATTTTTAGAATTTTATCTATAAAAAGAAAAGGCGGACGATGTGGTAATATATTCATAATTTGCTCCGCATCCATTATAGCTTTTTCATCATATTCTTGTTTTTTCATATTTAACCTTTCCTCTTTTTCAATGATTCCACTTACTTTTTTAGCAAATTGCGTATTGATGGAATGACCAGGTTTTTTTGCAATAACCTTTCCTTTAATTCTTTTACCAATTAATGCTAAATCACCTAAAACATCTAATAGCTTGTGCCTTGCAGCTTCATTTTGATAATGTAAATTCAAATTATCTAAAATTCCGTTAGATTTCACAGAGACTTTATCTTTGTTAAAAGCTTTTTTTAACTTTTCCATTGTATTATCGGAGATCTTCTTATCAACATAAACAATAGCATTATTAAGATCACCACCTTTTATCAGATTATTTTCTAAAAGCATTTCAATTTCATGTAGAAAACTAAACGTCCTGGCATTTGAAAACTCATCCTTAAATTCAGATAATTTTGTAAGAGTTGCGTTTTGAGTGCCCAAAACCTTAGTCTCATAATCAACCATGGTTGTTATCTGGTAGTTTTCAGATGGAATAAGAGTTATTTCACTACCTGAATCAGGATCATTAAAAGAAATAACATCTTTTACTATATACTCTTTACGTAAACTACTTAATTCCTTTAAACCCGCTTTCTCAAGGGCATTAACAAAGAATTTTGAAGATCCATCCATAATTGGAGGTTCTTCAGCATTAATTTCAATTAAAATGTTGTCAATTTCCAAACCTACCAAAGCTGCTAAGACATGTTCAGTAGTTTTTAATTTAACACCATCTTTCTCAAGGGTTGTTCCTCTTTGTGTATTAACAACATATTTTGCAAGAGCCTCTATTTCAGGTTTATCATCTAAATCAACTCTTTTAAATATATAACCTGTATTTTCTTTTGCAGGACGAAAAGTAAGTTTAACATCTTTTCCAGTGTGAATTCCAACACCCTCTAGTGAAACAGAATTTTTTATTGTTGTTTGTTTATTGTTCATTGCTTTTTTTCATCAACTTATTTATGAAATTCATGATTTTGGGTAAATTTTTAAAATGAACATAAGATTTGTTATAATCCCTGTAGCTAATTGCAGGATAACCCATTATTACAGAGTCATCATCAATATTTTTTAGCACTCCAGATTTTGCCTGCATTTGTACCCTATCACCAATTTTTAGGTGGCCAGCAATGCCTGCTTGTCCTCCAATTAAACAATCTTTTCCAATTGTGGTTGATCCAGCAATACCTACCTGGGCAGCAATACAAGTATTATTTCCAACAATCACATTATGTGCTATTTGGACAAGATTATCAATTTTAACTCCAGATCTCAATATAGTTGAACCAAGGGTAGCTCTATCAATTGTACAATTAGATCCAATTTCGACATCATCCTCAATAATAACATTTCCATTATGTATTACTTTCAAATTATTACCATTTGAATCTTTGTTAAAACCAAATCCATCTGAACCAATAACTGTTCCTGAGTGAATAATACAATTTTTACCAAGTACTGTATTTCTGTAAATTTTAACTCCTGGATAAATTATACAATTATCTCCAACAGTTACATTATCTGCGACGTGAACATGTGGATGAATTTTAACATTTTGACCAATGTTTACATTACTTTCAATAATAGAAAATTTTCCTATGTAAACATCATTGCCATAGTTGACATTTTCTCCTAAACTTGAATCTTTATCTATTCCAGTTTTTGAAATTTGCTGATTATTAAAATATTCAAGAAGAACAGAAAATGCAAGGTTTGGATCCTCTACCCTGATCAATGTTGGCTTTACAGGTTCTTTTAACTCAAAAGATTTTTTAACAATCACAATCGAAGCAGATGATTTATACAAAAAATCATTGTATTTGGAATTTCCTAAAAATGATAATGAATTTTTGTCTCCACTTTCAATTTTGGAAAGCTTATTTATTGTAGAATTATTATCTCCATCAACGACACCATCAATTAATTTAGCAACTTCGAATGCCTTTAATTCCATGTCGGCAAAAATATGAAAATTAATTTATTATTTTCTGAGGAAAGTCTTTCCTTTGTATTTAACAAAAATTAAATGATTTTTTCATACCATTTAAAAGAAATTCATCACGCATCAGATTTTATACTTAAAAATATAAAATCAAAGACAGTATTATTTGATGGTGATTTGGGTTCTGGAAAAACTACTTTAATCAAGAATATTAGTATGAAAATTGGTTCAAAAGACAATATTTCAAGTCCGACATTTCCGATACTTAATATATATGAATCCAATAATGAAAAAATCTATCATGCTGATCTTTATCGGATTGATAATGTTTTAGATTTAAATGAAATCGGTTTTTTTGATATTATCAATGAAAAAAAATGGATTTTTATTGAATGGCCAAAAAAAATAATTGAATATTTTGAACACCCTTATTCTCATATCAAAATCAAAATTGATGATAGTAAAAAAAGAACCTTAGAAATTAAAAATTATGAAATTTAAAAAAAGATTGATTTACTATTTATTTGGTTTTATAATAGGTCTCATGATAACAATTTTCATTATACAACAAAAGGATTCTGAATTTAATTACCTTCCAAACGATAGAGTTTTAGGAGATTTTAAAAAAAAGGAATGGCAATTTGATTATTCTTTTTCCTCATACGATACAATAAATATTTTAAAAAATTCAAAAATTGAATTTTCAAAAAGTATTATTGGTAAAGATTCCTGTAACATATATTTAATAAACCAAAATAAGGGGTCTGATAATTTTTATTTTAATGCAACAAACTGTGAAACCAAGGTGTATTATACTGATTTAAGAGCTTCTTCTAAGTAATTCCTTTTTTAGCAGAGATAACTCTCTACTTGATTGACCTTCAAATGAAGAGTTTTCTTGTGCTCTTCTTATCAAGTAAGGTACTAAATTTTCAACAGGTCCAAAGGGTAGTATTTTTGCAACATTATATCCCTCACTAGCTAAATTAAAAGTGATGTTATCACTCATGCCATAAAGTTGACCGAACCAAATCTTATCACTATTGTTTTTGATCTCATTTTTTTTCATGAGATCAATAACTTTATAATTTGAAAACTCATTATGAGTTGCTATGAAAAAATCAGCTTTTTTTATGTGTTTAAACATAAGGTCAATTGCTTTATTAAAATTTAAATCAGTTTCATTTTTTGATGAGCAAATAGGAGATTTATAATTTCCATTTTTGGCTAAAAGTCTCTCCTTTTCCATATAAGCTCCCCTTACCAACTTAAACCCAAAGCTAAATTTAGATTTTGAATAATCTTTGAATAATTTTTTTAAGTAATCAATCCTATCCCATCTGTAAAGTTGTATTGTATTATAAACAATAACATATTCTTCATTATATGACTTCATCATTTCAAGTGCTAGTTCATCAATAGCTTTTTGAACCTCATATTCCTCTGCATCAATTAAAATTTTTGTTTTATTAATTAATGCATGATTACAAATTTTATGGAATCTAGTAACAACATTAGACCACTCAACCTCTTCATCCTTTAGCAATTTTTTTCCATCACTAACTGCTTTAAATAATTCATACCTACCAATACTTGTTGGCTTAAAAACAGCGAAAGGAACAGCATCATTTTCTGAAACTATATCAATGATCTTAATTTTTTTTTCACATGAATTATTAAATGAATTTTCATTACTTAAACCTTCAACTGAGTAGTCAAGAATTGAACATACATTCATTTTATACATATCAGAAATTATTTTTTTACATTCCGCTATATCTATACCTCCACAAAAATGTTTATAGATAGTTCCTTTTAAAATCCACTTAATAGGTAACCTAAATTTTAGCATCATTATTGTCAAATTGGTCAAAATTCCTACTAAAATTTTCTTTGTGATTATATTAAAAAGAAAAATTGCATTATATAAATGAAAATTTTTTTTCATTTTAAATGCAACCTCAGTATTGTCAAAAAGAGATTTATTCATTTATCAAATAATTATTCTAATATATGCTGTTTTTTTAAAATGTTGTTAATTTGCATACTCATTTTTGAAGGTGAAAGAAATCAATACAAAAACATATAAAATAGTCTTTGGTAAGTTTGGGTATTCCCATTTAAACTCGCTTATAGAAAATAATAAATATTCAAAAGTATCAGTATTGGTTGATTTTAATACTGAAAAATTTTGTTTAGATGTTTTCAAAAAAATAATCAATAGAGAAATATCAATTATAAAAATTAATTCAGGTGAAGAATTTAAAAATCTTGGTACTGTTACCAAGATTTGGAATGAAATGACAACTCAAAATTTGGACAGAAAAAGTCTTTTAATTAACCTAGGAGGAGGAGTTATTACTGATATGGGTGGTTTTGCTGCCAACACATTTAAAAGAGGTATTGATTTTATTAATATACCAACAACTCTTTTGTCAATGGTTGATGCTTCAGTAGGAAGTAAAACAGGAATTAATTTCAATAATTTAAAAAATCAAATTGGAACCTTTGCAGATCCTAAACTTGTAATAATTGATGAGCAATATCTTCAAACGCTCAGTGAAAGAGAAGTTAAAAGTGGATATGCCGAAATATTTAAGCACAGTCTAATTTCAGCTTCAATTTTTAATCTACTTATAGAAAATCATCAACTTTACTATAATGAAGAAATTATAAATAATTCTATACAGATTAAAAATAAAATTGTTGCAGATGATAAATTTGAACAGAACATAAGAAAAAATTTGAATTTTGGACATACAATCGGACATGCGCTTGAATCCCACTATTTAAATAAAGAAAATAAGCTAACGCATGGTGAAGCAATTGCAATTGGAATGATTTGCGAATCCTTCATTTCAAATAAAATATTTGATCTAGATCTCGAATTAGTTAAAAAAATTAAAAATCATTTGCTAAGAATCTTTCCGAAAGTAAATCTACACGATGAAAACTATGAAGAAATTATTAAGCTTATGAGTTTTGACAAAAAAAATCATTTGGATAAATTAAAGTTTGTATTATTAAAAGACTTAGGACTTGTTAAAATTGATACTGAGGTTTCTGAAAATTTAATTAAGGAGTCTTTTGATTTTTATTTAAGCTAAGCAGAATTTCTACTAGCATTAATATTTCCAAAAAGGGTTCTAGTTATAATTTTTTCTAAAACATTGATTTCATTATTCAAATTATTATCCTTCAGATCTAGTAAGTTTTTCTTTTGTATTGCATACTGCTGAAGCGTAAATAAAGGCATAATAATTTCTTCTCTTTTTTCAATTGAGGCTTTATTAGCAGGCTCATTCTCCATTAATTCTTTGTAACCAGTAACTTTCAAAACCATATCCTTGGATAACTCAAACTCATTAAAAATAAGCTCCCAAAATTTTGAATACTCTTTGTCTTTTTTTATGTAGCTAGTTAAACCAAAAAATGATTTTTTTAAGCTCATCATGGAATTGGATATAAGGGTCCTAAAAAAAGGCACCTCTTTATAAAGTTTTTCAATTTTATCAAACTCACCATTCACTTTAAAATAATTCAAGGCAGTACCTAAGCCAAAAAACCCTGGTACATTCTGTTTTAATTGACTCCAGCCTCCAACAAAAGGAATGGCTCTTAAATTATCAACACTAAAAGAATCAGATTCTGAAGGTCTTTTAGATGGCCTGCTCCCAATATTTGTTTTTGAATAGTATTTAATCGTACTCATTTTTTCTAAATACCCTAAAAACTTTGGATGATTTTTAAAATCTACGTATGCATTGTAACTAAGTTCAGAAAGCTTATCCATAGTTTTTCTGTTTTCATCACTTAAATCAGCTGCTATGGAGTCTAAATCTATATTTTTAACTGCGGAACTTACTAATTGTTCTAAATTATATTGACAAGAATCAATTGTTCCAAAATTTGAGCTTATAGTTTGACCCTGGATAGTTAATTGAATAACTTTAGAATTAATAATTCCTGCCATTGAACTATAAAATTGATGTGTGTTACCACCACCTCTTGCTGGTGGACCTCCTCTACCATCAAAAAATTCTACTTTAATTCCATGTTTTTTTGAAATTCGAATCAGTCCTTCTTTGGCCTTTAAAATATTCCAGTTTGCAGTAAAATAGCCGCCATCCTTTGTTCCGTCAGAAAAACCAAGCATGATTATTTGTTTATTTTTTCTGTTTTTTAAATGATTTTTATATAGTTTATTTTGATAAACCTTTTCCATGACAGATTCAGATACATTTAAATCATCAATAGTCTCAAACAATGGTACTATGTCAACCGATGGTTTTGCCCAACCAGTAAATAAGAACATATTAAATACCTCTAAAATATTCATAGGAGACTGATTATGACTAATAATATATCTATGGGAGCCGGAAATTCCATTAGATTTTTGTATTGATTTCATGGCCTCAATAGAACCTAAGGTATTAATTAGATCTTTATCTTTATAGGAGGTTTTTTTATTTAAAAAATTTAATTTAGATATGAAATTAATTTTTTCATCATCACTCATTCCACTGTAATTATCAGATGTCTTACTATCAAAAATTAGTGTTAAAATCTTGTGAAAGACTTTATCATGAATACTAGAATCTTGCCTTATGTCTAGAGAAGCAAAATGATATCCAAAAATATTTATTTTATCAATTAGGTTTTGTACCTCATCAACAAACAATGATTCATGTTTTTTAATAATTTGTTTTTTTACATATTTTAACTTGCTCAATAGCTCATCTAAACTAATGGATGGCTTTACAACATCCTGAGTCATACTTTTGTAAAGTCTATTTTCAACATCAATTATAATATCTTCTATTTTCTTAAAAGTCAATCTCCTTCTTAATTTTCGTACATCTCTGTAATAATTTTTAAGAATATCACTTCTAAGCTTATAAGCTGTTTTAATCGTAATATCATTTGTTACAAAAGGATTTCCATCTCTGTCTCCCCCTGGCCAAAACCCAAGCGATATTAAATCATGATTAACAAAATTTTTGTCTCCAATATTGGACTTAATGTATTTTTGAATATTAGAAATGGAATTGTAAAATATATTTTCCAAATACCATGTTAAACTCACTGCCTCATCATATGGCGTAGGTTTTATTTTTTTAAAAAATGGTGTTTTTCCAAGTTGTGCTAATAAACCTTTAATATCGATTAAATCATTATTATTAATTGCTTTCGATAAATCGGTAATAATACCAAGAACAGAACCTGGATAAAATTGAGTTGGATGAGCAGTTAATACAGGTTTGACTTTTATTTTTTTTAAACTATTAGATAATTCTAATTTTGAGTTAGATTTCTCACTAGTTTCTTTAAGGTTTCTTAACGTACCGACTCCATCCATATTATGGACTTCTGAGAATGAAGCATCCTCAATTGCATCAAATAAAACAACTTGTCTTTCAATATATTGGATGAATCTAAAAATAAGGGTGATTATTTCATTTTTATCTAAATCTTTACAATACTCATTAAAAAACCCATCTACGATCGTTAGAGGGCTTAAATTTTTCTTAAATCCATCACTACAATATTTTGAAAACAAGGGCAAAAGCCTACCAGTATCATTTATTGATTCAAATGGTAAGGTTAAGAAAACATTATTGTAAACATCATATCTTGAGAGAACTTTATCTTTAAATCTCTCAAGCTTAGTTAATTTTCTCATTTAGAGTAACGCTATTTTATTTCATTAAAGATTTTATGCATTAACCTCTTTTTATCATTAATGCTTTCTTCCAGAGAAATCATTGTTTCAGTTCTTGAAACACCATCAATATCATCAATCATAAATATAATTTCCTTTGCATGATTTGTGTTTTTTGATCTAATCTTACAAAAAATATTAAATCTTCCAGTTGTGATATGAGCAACTGTCACATAAGGAATACTCTGAAGTTTTTCCAAAACAAAATTTGTTAAATGAGTTTTCTCAAGAAATATTCCGATGTATGCAATAAAGGTGTAACCTAATTTTTTATAGTCAAGAGCTAGCGATGCACCCTGAATAATTCCAAATTCCTCCATCTTTTTAACACGAACATGAACTGTACCTGCAGAAATTAGTAGTTTTTTTGCAATATCAGTGAAGGGAATCCTAGAATTATCAATTAATAAATCAAGGATTTTATGATCAACGTCGTCTAATTTGAATTTCATTTTTAATTATCTTGAAAATTATACACTAAAAACGTAAATATATTGAATAATTTACAATAAATCATTAAAATATCTCATAATATTTAATTAAATATCAATTTTTAGTTAGATATTATCATTTTTATTTGAACAAAAATCAAACTCAAAGTTTACATTTGTACACACAAAAAACCAAAATTTTATAATATTTTTTATAATTTATTTATAAAACATTATTTTACAGTATATTAAATATTAGTAATTAAAGTAAAATATTAAATATTTATAAATAAATAATGATTTGTTCAAATATATTTTTATAGATATAAAAGCGTATATTTACAAATGTAAACATGGAAGATATAAGTTTAAGATTAAAAGAAATATTAAAAGATCAATCAATTAACGCTTCGGAATTTGCAAAAAAAATCAATGTTCAAAGGTCAAGTATTTCACACATCCTAAACGGACGAAATAAACCAAGTTTAGAGATTGTGACTAAAATCTGTAAAGAATTTCCAGAAATTGATGTAGAGTGGTTAATTTTTGGAAAAGATAAGCAAAACCCCTCCCCTAATTCAAAAGAAAACAATGATAATTCAAAAAATAATATAAATTCTGAGGTTGAAAAAATAATATTACTTTTAAAAGATGGTACATTTAAGGAATTTAAAAATTAGCCTTCTATTAATATTCTTATCCAGTTGTTCTTTTCCAGAGAAAGATTGTAAAAAATTCAAAACTGGCAACTTTGAATTTAAAACAGAAATAGATGGTAAAGAATATGTCTCATATTTTCAAAGATCAGACTCAACAGAAATTGAAGTTTTTAATGGAGTTACGGATACATCTAGTGTTAGATGGGTTTCTGATTGTGAATTTATTTTAAAAAACATTAATCCGAAAAAGAGTAAAAAATCAATAACAATGAAAATATTAAGTACAGAAAATGATAGTTACACATTTGAATATTCAATTGTTGGGGATGATAGTAATAAAAAAAGAGGGAAAGTATTTCTATCAGACTAAAAATCTAATTCTATCTGACTACTTTCACCTTCATTAGAAATATTATCATCATTATCAATTTGCTCATCAATCACTTCTATTTGGTTTAATTCCTTAATTTCAGGCTCATATGGTATGGGATCAAGAAGATTAATTTCTTTAACTTCTTTACTGACGAGTTGATTTCCCAAAGCTTTTATTCCTTTTACAGAAATAAATTCAAATAAATTAATATTATTTTTTTCAATTTCTTTCTTGCTTTTGGTGATTACTTCAATAACTGGCTTCCAATCATAAGAAACAATTTCAACAGTACTATTTTTAGAATCATCAATGAAGTTTTGAGTACCCTTTAAAACACCAAGTAAAAATCTTTTTACATAGTATTTTTTCTTTTTCTTATTGAAATATACAACAGAAATTGGTTTAGACCTGTCAGCTTTCTCGAGTATGATCATATCTTCAGGAAAATGCATATTAAGATCTGGTGGAACAATTTTTAGCTTTCCTGAATGTTGTACAATGAGTAAATCATCATCTGGCTTAAACTCACCCAATAAATCACCCCTATCATCAACATTTATCCTCTGAACTGTATCATCAAACCAAATTTTTCTTGGCTTTAATGTAGACAAACCTTTTTCTTTGAAGATTACCTTATTTACAGAGTACTTACTTACAATGTTACCCTTAACTGAACGACCCTTAATTGCTAAATCTGCAAAATCTAAATCCCATTTAAGTTTCTTTATTGATCCACTTTGTCTCAGTTGTATTGTGACAATTTCAGCTTCACCATTCGGGTTAGCTGAAAAATGTAAAATTTTTGTTTTTGGATTTTGGGAGGTTAAATTATATGTTTTGTCTCTCGTAACTCCAGTAACATTAAACCTTTTTATGTATGAAACACCAGACTTACCTTCCTTGTAAATCATATTGTAAATAGTCCTAGAATCTCTCTTTTTAAAAACTGAAACATAAAGTATATTTTTTGCAACAAACTTTTTACTATCAACTTTTGTTACAATCATATCACCATTTGATGTAAAAACAATTATATCATCTATATCAGAACAATCCTCAACGTATTCTTCTCTTCTCAAAGAAGTTCCTATAAAACCATCTTCTCTGTTAACATAAAGTTTTGAGTTTTTAACAACAACCTTCTTTATATCTACATCATCAAAGATTCTAATTTCTGTTTTTCTTTGTCTTCCAGTTGAATATGTTGATTTTAAATCCTTAAAGTACTGTATAGCAAAATCATTTAAATTTTCAAGGTTGAATTTTACCTTATCAATATCTTCCTCAATTTGTTTAATTTTTTTATCTGCTTTTTCTAAATCAAATTTTGATATTCTTTTAATTTTAATTTCAGTCAATTTTAAAATATCATCTTCGGAAACTTCCTTTTTAAGCAAATTAATAAATGGTTTTAAACCTTTATTAATAGCATCTAAAACACCATCCCAAGTTTCCTCATCCTCAATCAACCTATAAATTCTATTTTCAATAAAGATCTTTTCTAATGTTGAATAATGCCAAAGTAGATTCAGCTCCGCTAACCTTACATCCAACTCTTTCTTGAGAAGATTTTTTGTTTTTTCTGTTGATTTTTTTAAGATTTCAGAAACACCAATAAAAACTGGCTTGTTATCTTCAATAATACAGCTGAGCGGTGAAATTGAAACTTCACAATTCGTAAATGCAAAGAGCCCATCAATTGTTTTGTCCGGTGAAACACCATTTGGTAGATGTATCAAGATTTCTACGTCAGCTGACGTATTATCCTCAATTTTTTTGATTTTTATTTTCCCTTTATCATTAGCTTTCAGAATTGATTCTATTAATGAGCTGCTTGTGGTTGTGTAAGGAATTTGAGAAATTACTAATGTATTTTTATTTATTTGAGAAATTTTAGCCCGAACTTTAATTTTACCTCCTCTCATTCCATCATTGTAGTTAGACACATCAACCACTCCTTGAGTTGGAAAATCAGGATAAAGATCAAATTTTCTTCCTCTTAAACATTTTATGGAAGCATCTATTAATTCAACGAAGTTGTGTGGAAGTATTTTAGTCGATAATCCAACAGCAATTCCCTCAGCACCTTGAGCCAATAGTAATGGAAATTTCACAGGAAGATTGATTGGCTCTTTTCTTCTTCCATCGTATGAAGACTGCCATGTTGTTACTTTTGGACTGTAAACAACTTCAAGAGCAAATTTGGATAATCTAGCCTCAATATATCTGGATGCAGCAGCTGAGTCACCTGTTAATATATTTCCCCAGTTACCTTGAGTTTCTATCAATAAATCTTTTTGACCAATTTGAACAATAGCATCAGAAATACTGGCGTCACCGTGGGGATGATACTGCATTGTGTGTCCTACGATATTCGCAACTTTATTAAATCGACCATCATCTAAATCTTTCATTGAATGAAGAATTCTTCTCTGTACAGGCTTAAATCCATCTTCAATAGCTGGTACTGCTCTTTCTAAAATTACGTAGGAAGCATAATCAATAAACCAATCTTTGTACATTCCTGATATAGGAATTAAAGATTCCTCTTCATTTTCAAAATTTTCAGAAAAATTCTCCATTATTATACTTTATCAATATCAATTTTTAAATTATTTATAATAAACTTTTGTCTTTCAGGGGTATTTTTACCCATGTAAAAAGAAAGCATATCTGAAATGCTAGTATCTCTATTAATTATAACAGGATCCAACCTGATACTATCGCCTATAAAGTTTTTAAACTCATTTGGTGAGATTTCACCAAGCCCCTTAAACCTTGTTATTTCAGGCCTCGGTGAAAGTTTATCGATAGCTTGTTCTTTTTCAAAATCATCATAACAATAGATTGTTTCTTTTTTATTTCTCACTCTAAATAAGGGGGTTTGTAAAATAAATAAGTGACCTTCTTTAATTAACTCAGGAAAAAATTGAAGAAAAAAAGTAATAAGAAGTAAACGGATATGCATCCCATCGACATCTGCATCGGTAGCTATAACTATTTTATTATATCTAAGTTTTTCAATTCCCTCCTCTATATTTAGAGCTGCCTGCAATAGATTAAATTCTTCATTTTCATAAACAATCTTTTTGGTCATTGAATATGAATTTAAAGGCTTTCCTCTCAAGCTAAATACAGCTTGAGTGTTTACATTTCTAGATTTTGTTATTGAACCACTTGCAGAATCACCCTCAGTAATAAACAATGTTGACTCTAATCTTTGATCCTTATTCATATCACCTAAGTGAATTCTACAATCTCTTAATTTTTTATTATGTAGATTTGACTTTTTTGCTCTTTCTCTGGCTAATTTTCTTATTCCTGACAACTCTTTTCTCTCCCTTTCAGCTTGAATAATCTTTTTTTGAATTTCATCCTTAATATTTTGATTTTGGTGAAGAAAATTATCAAGCTTTCTTCCTACAAAATCATTAATGTAAGTTCTAACTGTTGGAAGATCACCACCCATTTCAGTACTCCCTAATTTTGTCTTAGTCTGTGATTCAAAGACTGGCTCCATAACTTTGATGCTTATTGCGCACAAAACTGATTTTCTAATATCCGATGAATCATAAGGTTTTTTGAAGTGATCTCTTATTGTTTTAACAATTGATTCTTTTAAAGCTGATAAATGTGTACCACCTTGAGTTGTATGTTGACCATTTACAAAAGAATAGTATTCTTCGCTGTATTGTTTTTTGTTGTGAGTTAAAGCAATTTCAATATCTTTTCCCTTAAGATGAATTACAGGGTAAAGAAAGTCTTCAAGGTTGTTATTATCTTCAATTAAATCCTTTAATCCATTTTCAGATTTTAGTTTTTCACCATTAAAAACTATTGTTAAACCAGGATTTAAATAAACATAATATTTTAACATTCTAACTACATATTCACTTCTATATTTAAAATTTTTAAAAATTTCGGAATCTGGCTTAAAAATTACTTTAGTTCCTTTTCTTTTGTTTGATTCCTCTATGGGACTATCAGATGAAATTTCACCATATTCAAATGAAACTTTCTTTAACTTACCATCTCTTATTGACTGAACCTCAAAAGATGATGACAGGGCATTGACAGCTTTTGTTCCAACTCCATTCAAACCAACTGACTTTTTAAATGCACGAGTATCGTACTTTCCTCCAGTATTCATTTTAGAAACAACATCTACAACCTTGCCTAGAGGAATTCCCCGTCCGTAATCTCTTACATTAACAATATTTTCTTTAATATTAATTTCAATAGTTTTTCCAGCACCCATGACAAATTCATCAATTGAATTGTCAATGACTTCCTTTAGCAGAATGTAAATACCATCATCATAAGCTGAACCATCGCCTAACTTACCGATGTACATACCAGGTCTCATTCTGATATGCTCTTTCCAGTCTAGGGATTTAATATTTTCTTCCGTGTATGAAGATGTTTGAGCCATAAAATTTGAATGCCTAAGATAAAACACTGGACACTTATATGAAATCATGTTCTTATAAAATAATTAACAATCCTTCGTAAAATATGTTGAAATCTTAAATTAAGTATTGAATTTAAAATTAATTATGTCACCATCAATTACAACGTATTCTTTGCCTTCTGTTTTTAATTTTCCTGCTTCTTTCACTTTTAATTCACTTCCAAAGTTTATATAGTCATTGTATTTAATGACGTCAGCTTTTATAAAACCTTTTTCAAAGTCTGTATGAATAATTCCAGCAACTTGTGGAGCCTTAGATCCTTTTTTAAAAGTCCATGCTCTGACTTCTTTTTTTCCTGCCGTATAAAAAGTTGACAGATTTAGCAGGTTGTGAGTTTCTTTAATTAATTTACTTGCACCAGACTCTGATAACCCCAAATCTTCTAAAAACATTTTTCTGTCATCATAATTATCTAATTCATTAATTTCCTCCTCTGTTTTCGCTGCAAGAACAATAACATTTGATCCTGTTGTTTTTAAATTGCTCACAATAGATTTTAGCTCATCACTAGGCGATTTAATATTTTTCTCATCTACATTACAAACATATAAAACTGGCTTAATCGAAAGCAATGACATAGATTTGATAAGATTATTTTCATCAACTGAAAGACTTGAAGAATTTATTGAATTTCCATCATTTATAATTGTAATTAATTTTTCTAATAAGTTTAATTCTATAATTGAGTTTTTATCACCTGTCTTAGCAGCTCTTGAAATCTTTTCTTTTCTTTTTTCAATCGTTTCTAAATCTTTCAATTTCAACTCAAAATCAATAATTTCTTTATCTCTTAAAGGATCAACTGATCCTTCAACATGGGTTATATTCTCATCATGATAGCATCTTAGCACATGGATAATAGCATTAGTTTCTCTAATATTTGAAAGAAATTGATTTCCTAAACCCTCACCTTTGCTAGCTCCTTTAACAAGTCCTGCAATATCAACAATTTCAACAGAATTTGGAACAATTTTCTCAGGCGCAACCAATTCTACTAGCTTATTCAACCTTTCGTCTGGTATATTTACTAGACCAATGTTTGGATCAATTGTACAAAAAGGAAAATTAGCACTCTGTGCTTTTGTGTTACTTAAACAATTAAACAAGGTCGATTTTCCAACATTTGGAAGACCCACGATACCAGCTTTCATATATTCATTGTGAGCACAGTGTTTTAAATTAAGTGCCGTGCATAAAACTTTGCTTATTCAATAACAACTCCTCAGACTCAACATTATCTTCATCAGGAACACAACAATCGACAGGACAAACAGCTGCACATTGAGGTTCATCATGAAAACCTTTACATTCTGTGCATTTATCAGTGACTATGAAATAATACTCATCTGAAACTGGCTCTTGATCCTGATCAGCATTGACTGACTGACCAGAGAGTAGCTTTACGTCTCCCTTTAAAGATGTCCCCTGAGAGTATTTCCACTCATATGAAGCCTCATATATAGCTGTATTTGGGCATTCTGGCTCACAGGCTCCACAGTTAATACAGTCATCTGTTATTTTTATTGCCATAAGTGGATACAAAATTAACCAATATCTTTACATTATAAAACTCGAACTAATTGGAGCTTTCTGAAAGAATTAAATTACTTGATCAACTAGGTAAATTTTTAATAGAATATTGCAATAATCATGCTACCAATAGAAAAGATATTTTTTTTTCAAAACTACATTCAGCTTTGGAAAAATCTCAAATCAGTAATCCCTACTTTGAAAATGCTAATATTATACAATCTTTAAGTTATTGGGGTGAAACTCTTAATGAAAAAAAATTAAACTTATTTGTTAAAGGTTATAAGTTCGTTGGTTTCAAAAATGTTGGTATAATCATGGCAGGAAATATACCACTTGTTGGTTTTCATGATTTTCTTTGCGTGTTTTTGTCAGGAAACAAATCTGTTATTAAGCTTTCAAAAAAAGACGAGGAGCTTTTTTTATGGATTATAAGTTATTTGAAATCATTGAATGAAGAATTTCATAAATATGTTGAAATATGCAACAATCGACTTGAAAAATATGATTGTGTAATAGCAACTGGAAATCAATTTTCAGCAAATCAATTCAAAAAATATTTTGATAGTATACCTCATATAATTAGAAGTTCAAGGTTTTCGGTTGCAATTCTTGATGGAAATGAAAAAGAAGAGGATTTACAGAAATTATCAAATGATATATTTATGTATTATGGCTTAGGATGTAGGAGTGTTTCCAAAATTTATCTACCTAAAGATTATGACTTAGACATTCTTTTTAAACAAGTTTATTCTTGGAAAGATATTATAAATAATAGTTCGTATTACAATAACTATACATACAATAAAACTATATATTTAATGTCTGAGGAAAAGTTTTTTGATAATGGGTTTTTAATTTTAAAAGAGTCAACAGAAATTGGTTCACCCATAGGAGCTGTATTCTTCGAATACTATGAAAACGATAATACAGTAATAAAATCATTAAAAAAATATTCTGAAAAAATTCAATGTATAGTTGGGAAAAATATTGTTGAAAACTCTATTGAATTCGGCAATACACAAAGACCTTCTTTAGATGATTTTGCTGATAAAATTAATACTTTAGATTTTTTGTTGAAACTTAGTTAAAATTCAATAGAATAATACAAGTTGTTTTTTGTTACTTTGCATCTTTAATGATGAAAAAACATAATTTTAGTGCTGGTCCAAGCATACTTTCAAGTGAAGTCTTTGATGAAGCGTCTAAATCTGTTTTAAATTTAGACAACATTGGCCTGTCTCTAATAGAAATTTCACACAGAAGCAAAGAGTTTGTAAAAATAATGGAAGAAGCTAGAGAGCTAAGTATCGGACAACTTGGGCTTTCTAAGGATGAATACACTAGTCTGTTTTTACAAGGTGGTGCAAGTACTCAGTTTTTAATGGTTGCCTACAATTTTTTAAATCAAAATGCTGGATATATCAATACTGGCTCTTGGTCAGTTAAGGCAATGAAAGAAGCAAAACTTTTTGGAAATGTTCATGAACTTGCATCCTCCAATGATAAAAATTTCAACTATATACCTAAAGACTATACGGTCAATGATGATCTTGATTATTTACATATTACATCAAACAATACAATTTTTGGGACTCAATTTCATGAAATTCCTGAAACTAAAACTGACTTATTCACTGATATGAGTTCAGATATTTACTCAAGAAATATTGATTACTCAAAATTTTCATTAATATATGCAGGAGCTCAAAAAAATCTTGGAGCAGCAGGAGCTACATTGGTTGTTATTAGAAAAAGTATGCTAGAAAAGATTTGCAGAGAAGTTCCATCAATGCTTAACTACAAGATTCATGTTGATAAGGACAGTATGTTTAATACACCACCTGTGTTTTCAGTTTACACATGTTTATTAAGTCTTAAATGGCTACAAAAAAATGGTGGAGTAAGTGAAATAGAGAAAAAAAATATTTTAAAATCAACTTTATTATATGATGAAATTGACAGAAATTCTCAATTCAAAGGTTTTGCAAATGTTGAAGACAGAAGTATAATGAATGTTACATTTAATTTGACTGATGAGTCAAAAAAAGAAATTTTTGACAACTTAGCTTTTGAAGCAAATATTTCCGGAATTAATGGTCATCGCTCTGTTGGTGGATACAGGGCATCAATATATAATGCCATGCCAATCGAGTCAGTTGAAACTCTAATTGAACTAATGAAAAAATTTGAAAATCTAGTATGAAAATTAAAGTATTAGCAAATGATGGTATATCACAGGCTGGAATTGACTTGCTTAGCCAAAATAATTATGAGGTTATAACTGACAACGTAGAGCAGGAAAAACTCATTGACTACATCAATGAAAATAATATCTCTTGTCTGTTGGTTAGAAGTGCTACTAAGGTTAGAAAAGATATTATTGATACATGTAAAGAACTCAAACTTATTGGCAGAGGTGGTGTAGGAATGGATAATATTGATGTTGATTATGCAAAAGAAAAAGGGCTTCATGTTATTAATACCCCGGCAGCATCCTCGCACTCTGTTGCTGAACTTGTTTTTTCTCATCTATTTTCTTGTGTTAGATTTCTTCATGATTCTAACAGAAATATGCCATTGGATGGCGACTCTAATTTTAAAACACTAAAAAAGAATTATTCAAAAGGAAAAGAGCTTAAAGGAAAAACCATGGGTATAATTGGTTTTGGCAGGATTGGACAGGAAACTGCTAAAATTGCACTGGGTATCGGCATGAATGTACTATATACAGATAAGTTTGTTGGAAAAACTCAAATTAATTTAAACTTAGCAAATGATAAAAAAATTAGTTTTGATTTAGAGTCTTCAGACATGACTGAACTTTTGAAAAATTCTGATTTTGTTTCATTGCACGTTCCTGCCCAAAAAAGTTATGTTATTGGAAAAAATGAATTTAATTTGATGAAAACAGGTGCTGGTTTAATTAATGCTGCAAGAGGTGGTGTGGTTGATGAAAAAAGCTTAATAGAATCGCTGGACAGCGGTAAATTAGCTTTTGCTGGAGTTGACACTTTTGAAAATGAACCAAAGCCGTCTGTAAAATTACTTATGCACCCCAAGGTTTCCTTAACCCCACACATTGGAGCAGCAACAAACGAAGCACAGGACAGAATTGGAATAGAATTAGCTAATCAAATAATGACATTAGTTAAGGAATAGATGTTTGACAAACTTAAAAAAAGATGGGGCTTAAACTCTAATACTCAGGTATTAATTATTTTCATTGTATTTGGTATTACGGGATCAGGCTCATTGTATGTATCAACCCCTGTGATGGATTATTTATCAATATCAAGTGATAATATTATCCTAAGGATTATAATTGTTACTATCATTTATCAATTTATTCTACTTATTGTAGCATTTATTTTTGGACAATTTAAATGGTTTTGGAATTTTTTTTATAAAAAATTATTCAAAAAGATAGGCTTGATTAAATAAATCAGGCTTTGTATTCCTTTCTAAATTTTTCAACTTTAGGTCTTACAACAACGTTACAATAACCATTAAATGGGTTTTTTTCAAAATAATTGTGATGATATTCCTCAGCAATAAAAAATTCTGTTTTTTTCTCCAGAGTAGTTACAATTTTAGAATTAAATGTGTCAGAACTGTCAAGAGTTTCAATGTAATCCTCTAAAAAATTTAATTGGTTTTCGTCATCGTAAAATATAACAGATCTATATTGAGTTCCTGTATCATTTCCTTGACGGTTTCTTGTTGTTGGATCATGTGTTTTAAAAAATATTTTAAGAAGCTCACTTAATGTTGTTTTTGTTTCATCATAAGAAATTTTAACAGCTTCTGCATGACCAGTTTTTCCTGTGCAAACTTCTTCATAAGTTGGATTTTGAGTGGTTCCTCCTATGTAACCTGGAACTACATCTTCTACTCCACTCACATATTTAAAAATTGCTTCGGTGCACCAAAAACATCCACCACCAAAAATTAGAGTTTTCATAAATCGAATCAAATTTAAAGTTAAATTATAAAATTATATTTGCAAGACGAATGAAATATATCTATTGCGGATTCTTTTTTTTTACCTTTTTATTTAATGTCTTCTCTCAAGAAAGAAAAATAATTGAAGCATACAGATTTCAAGTTCCACCAAAAATTGATGGAATTATATCAGAGAAAGAATGGAAAAAAATAATTCCTGCAACAAATTTTACACTTTTTCAGCCTGAAAATAGATCTGGAGAAAAAATACCAGTTGGATATGAAACTTATGTATATTTTGGTTATGATGATAAGGCAATATACGTCGCAGCACAACTTAATCATCCCGATCCTAACAATATCCCTTCAGAATTTAGTGAAAGAGATAATATGGATGCAATCTCTGAAAAATTTTTAGTTTCAATTGATACATATGATAATACAAAAGAACGATTTACATTTTTCGTTACTAGTTCAGGAGGATTAATTGATGGACTTAATACTGGAGAATTTGATGAGGAGGGTTTAAGATATAATACATTATTTGATGCAAAAGTTCAAAAAAACAAGAGAGGATGGAGTACTGAAATCATTATCCCATACAGTGCATTAAGGTTTCCAAATAAAAAAAATCATAATTGGGGAATAAATTTTGGGCGTAATATCAAAGATTTTGAGGAAATGTATGTTTGGAGTCCAGTTGATGAGAGAATTTTAAATTACCATGAATCATTAGGATTAGTTAAAAATATAAAAGAAATTAATCCGCCTGCCAGATTGTTTCTATATCCATACGTGCAATCAGCTGTTAATTTTCAAAAAGACTTAAAGCCAAGTAGTTCATACTCTGCAGGGCTTGACTTGAAATATGGCATAAGCAATAGTTTCACTATTGATGCGACTTTAATTCCAGATTTTGGTCAAGTTACATTTGATGATGAGGAATTGAACTTAACACCTTTTGAGCAAGAATTTGATGAAAATAGACCTTTCTTTACTGAGGGTGCTGATCTGTTTAAAATTGTTGATAGAGCATCATTTAGAGGAGGAAGTTTTTTTTACAGTAGAAGAATTGGTCAACGAACTTCAATTAATGAAGATGAAATTTTGAATGATGGTGATCAACTATTGAGTTATGATGAAACACCTAAACTATTAAATTCAATAAAGTTAACTGGGACTACAAATAATAACCTAAGCATTGGTTTTATCAATGCAATAACAGATAAATCATATGCTTTAATTCGGGAAAATAATGATAATATTAGGAAAGAGCTAATCACACCCTTAACTAATTTTAATGTTTTATCATTATCTCAAAAAATTATCAATGACTATTCTAGCATTGGATTTATAAATGGAAGTTTAAATAGAGAATCAAGTTTTGAGGATGCAAATAACTATGCTTTTATGGCTAACATTTTTGATGATAAAAGAGCTTTTAGCTTTAAAGGATATTACTACAAAACTTATTCTCCAAGGTTATCTAAAAGAAGTGGTCAAAGAAAAATTATAACAATTGAAGAGCTGAAAGGCAACTTTAGATACTGGTTACATTTTCATGCTGCTGACAGATATTATAATCCAAACGAAATAGGATTTTTCAACAGTAAAAATTTTATTCAATATGGTTCTCGAGTATCATATCAAATACTTAACAAAAATAAATACTTTAGAAACTTTCAGACAATGCTGTATTTAGGATATCAAACACGGTATGATAGTAATTTAAAAAATAGAAACGGTTTTAGTTTTTCGACAAGTTTCCAAAATAATAATTTGTGGCGGTTTTCAATCAGATTTAGGGGGGTTTCAAAGCTTAAAGATTGGTATGAAACTAGGACTGAAGACAGATTTATCTTGGATCCCAAATATCTGACAACCACCATAGGGATTGACTCTGATAATACTAAAAAATTCTCTTATGGAACTGATTATATTTTTACCAAATACCAAAACTACCAATTTGACGAAAATAAAAAACAAAATGAATTTAGATTTTATGTTGATTATCGGATATCAGAACAATTTTCAATAAATATCAGAACATCAAATGAAAGAAGAAATGATGACGTAGGTTTTTTGATGAAAAGAAATGGACTAATCTATTTTGGTTTAAGAAATATAAAATCAATAGAAAATAATTTAAGAATGGAATATAACTTTAACAGAGACGCATCTTTAAGTTTGAGGTTCAGAAATTTTTGGAGTACAGCAGATTATTATGAAAAGCTTTTTGAATTATTAGATGACGGAACTCGAAAAGAAGTAAACTACTCCATACTGAATAAAAATCCAAACACAAATTTTAACATCTGGAATTTAGATCTAAATTTTGAATGGTGGTTTGCTCCTGGAAGTAATATGGTTTTGTTATATAGAAATCAAATTTTTAATAGAGATAATCAATCTGGAATCAATTATTATAATAGTTTAAAAAATCTATTTGAAACACCAACAGAGCATCAGCTTTCACTTCGATTAAATTATTTAATTGATTATAATAAAATCAAAAAAAACAAATAGTTAATCATTCTCTGACAATTTTAATTAATTCGTAGAGTTCATATCTTTTTTTTGTAAGTATATTTGCTGCGATTCATGAAAATATTATCAAGTTTTATTTTATTAATATTTTTTTTAAGTACTCAATCCCAAGAAAGAAAATCAATTGATGCATATAGGTTTATTAATGCACCAACAATTGATGGGAAACTTACAGAAACTGAATGGAAAAATATTAAACCTGCTAAAAATTTTGTTGTGTGGCAACCTACAACTCGCTTTGGTAAGAAGATTCCAGATGAATTTGAAACTCTAGCATACTTTGGGTACGATGATAAAGCAATCTATATCGGCGGAATTATGAAGCATCCTAGGCCCTCTAAAATTAGAAAGGAATTCAGTAAAAGAGATCAATTGTTTGGATTCGATGCTGAAGGTTTTTGGGTATCTTTTGACACAAATGATGATAAGGAAAGTCAATTCTCTTTTTTAGTAACCGCTGCCGGTGCAGTAGCAGATCTTTTTGCTGAAGGAGAGTGGTCAGAAAACAGCTTAAATTATGATACAGTTTTCGATGCTAAAATAAGTTTCAATGAAAATGGGTGGACGGCTGAAATGATTATTCCATACAGTGCACTAAGATTTCCTGAAAAAAATATTCAAAATTGGGGAATAAATTTTGGGAGAGATTTGCAAGGCGAGTTAGAGGAACAATTCATGTGGAATCCTGTAGATGAAAAAGAAAAAACATACAATGAACAAATGGGTTTAGTTAATAATATTAAAGATATTGATCCACCTGTAAGACTTTTTTTATACCCATATCTGCAAACTTCAGTCAATGCTCAAAGGGCAGTAAAAAGTAGCTCCTCCTACTCAGCTGGCTTGGACCTTAAATATGGATTAACAAATAGTTTTACATTAGATTTAACCTTGATTCCAGACTTTGGGCAAGTATCTTTTGATGATAGAGAATTAAACCTCAGCCCATTTGAGCAGCAATTTTCGGAAAATAGAGCTTTTTTTACAGAGGGAGCAGACTTATTTAGAAAAGCGGACCCTGCAAGTTGGAGATCAGGTGAGTTTTTTTACAGCAGAAGAATCGGACAAGAAATAAATTTTGATGAAAATGAATATTTACAGAACAATGAGGAATTGATTAGTTACGATGAAAAACCTAATTTAATTAATTCAGTTAAAGTAACTGGAACTACAGATAAAAAGCTCAGTATTGGTTTTTTAAATGCGATAACTGCAAATGCGTACGCTTATTTTAAGAACACAAGTGATAACACCACTAGAAAAGAATTAATAGCACCACTTACAAATTATAATGTTTTATCACTAAGTCAACAGTTTTTAAATGACTTCTCATCGATAAGCTTTTTAAATACCAATGTTAATCGAAAATCTGGTTTTAATGCTAACAATGCTGCACTAGTACTCGATTTATTTGATAATAAGAGAAAATTTAATTTTCAATCAAACTTTTTTACAAGTCACTCACCAAGATTTAGTCAAAAAAATGGAGTTAGAGGAGCAATCCAAATACAAGAGCTTAAAGGCAATGTGAATTTTAAATTCAATTGGGACGGAGTGGATAAATATTACAATCAAAACGAATTAGGTTTTTGGAATAATAGCAACTTTCAATCTTTCAGGGCTACAGTTACTTATAAAATATTTGAGGAATACAAAATCTTAAGAAATTACAATAACTACTTCTTTGCTAGTAAAAGATACCGTTATCACGGATTTGGAGAAATAGGTGGTGGTTTTAGGTTCGGTAATAATTTTGAGTTTCAAAATCTCTGGAAGGTTGAACTAGACTTTGATTATACAGGTGAGGAAAAAGATTATTATGAGCCAAGAACATTAGATAGATATATAATTGATCCTGGCAATTATGGGATTACTTTTGGTTTTGATACAAATCCAAATAAAAAATTTTCCTATGGCATTAGAATGGATTTAACAAAGTTTACTAATAAAGAATTTGATGAAAACAAGACATCAAACGAAGTAAAAGTATCAGCTAAATACAAAATTTCCAATAAACTAACATTGGGGCTTGAGAGTGAGTCAGGTAAAAAAACAGATGATATCGGTTTTTTACAAAAAAAAGATGGAGAAATTCTCTTTGGAAGAAGAGACATAAATTCTGTAGAAAATTCTTTAGATTTAAACTTCAATATTGATAATTATAAATATTTATCACTAAGGTTTAGAAACTTTTGGAGTACTGCTAACTATGATAATGTATTGTTTAGTTTAAAAAATGATGGAATGAGAGAGCTAACGGATCATTCAAAATTAGATTTCGATCCAAATACTAATTTTAATTTATGGAATCTAGACTTAAATTTTGACTGGTGGTTTTCACCAGGAAGCACAATTACACTTCAATATAAAAATCAAATATTTAACAGAGATAATGAGTCTGGGTTAAAATATTATAAAAGTTTGAAAAATCTCTTTGAATTCCCTGTTGAACATCAGCTTTCATTAAGAATTAACTATTTAATCGATTTTAATAAATTAAGAAGAAATGATTGAAATAAAGAATCTTAATAAATCTTATAACAATCAAATTGTTCTAAATAATCTCTCGATGAAGATTGATAAAGGTGACTTCATCTCAATAGTTGGTCCATCAGGTGCAGGAAAGACTACACTTTTAAACATTTTAGGCACGATTGATAGTTTTGATAAAAATGACAAAACCTCACTATTATTTGAAAAAATAGACTTAACCAAACTGAATGATAAAGAATTGTCATCATTTAGAAATAAAAAGATTGGATTTATATTTCAATTTCATCAATTATTACCTGAATTAACAGCAAGAGAAAATATTCTTCTTCCAACTATGATTGGAAAATTTGACGCTAGTAAATCTCACGATAATCTAAATAAACTTTCGAGTATCCTTGACATAAATAAAATATTAGATAAAAAGCCCGAATTTCTTTCGGGGGGTGAAAAGCAAAGAGTTGCTGTTGCAAGGGCATTAATTAATAATCCTAGTTTATTATTAGCTGATGAACCAACTGGAAATTTAGACTCTGACAATGCTAAAAAAATTCAGGAATTGTTTAAAAAAATTAATAAGGAACTAGGTGTAACCATTGTTTTAGTAACACACAATGAAAAATTTTCAAAAATTGCCAGAAAATGTTTGGTATTAAAGGATGGTAAGTGGTCAAAATAGTGAAGATCTAAAAAGTTTTCTTGATTTAAAATATCAACAATACAACAGCTTTGATTTTATCAAAGATGATCCAATCCAAATACCGCACTTATTTGATAAAAAAGAGGATATTGAGATTTCTGCTTTTTTAACTAGTATAATTTCCTGGGGTAATAGAAAATCTATAATCAAAAGTGCAAAAAAAATGATGGAACTTTTAGATTTTTCCCCACATGAATTCATCATCAACTCAACAAAAAATGAAATAAAAAAATTGAATTTTGTTCACAGAACATTTAATAGCACTGATTTTCAATTTTTTATAATTTCTCTAAAAAATATTTACTTAAATCATGATGGTTTAGAAAACACATTTTTAATAAAAAATAAAGATGAATTTTTATTTAATGAAATTTCAAATTTTAGAAAAATATTCTTTTCAGTTAAACACGAAAAAAGAACTCAAAAACATGTTTCAAACCCTTTAAAAGGCTCATCTTGTAAAAGAATAAATATGTTTTTAAGATGGATGGTTAGAGATGATGAAAATGTAGATTTTGGAATTTGGAAAAAAATATCTAAATCGAGGCTCTCATGCCCCCTTGACGTTCATACTGGAAGAGTTGGCAGAAAATTAGGTTTAATAAAAAGAAAGCAAAATGATATAAAAACCTTAATTGAGTTAGATAATAAACTCAGATCTTTTGATAAAAATGATCCAGTGAAATATGATTTTTCACTCTTTGGATTAGGTATGTATGAGGGATTTTGATAATATTTAAAAATGATAACTATATTTGCATCAAATTGACTTTCTATGTCAATACTATTAAAGTCTGCTAAAATCGTTGACGCCAAGAGTAAATTCAATGGCAAGACCCAAGATATTTTAATTGATAAAGGAAAAATTCAAGAGATTTCAAGTAATATTTCAGATTCGAAAGGCAAAGAAAAAATTATATTGAAAAACCTCCATATTTCCCCAGGATGGTTTGATTCAAGCGTTTGTTTTGGTGAACCTGGTTTAGAAGAAAGAGAAACATTGTCCAACGGATCAAAGGCTGCAGCATTTTCTGGTTTTACTGATGTTGTTTTGAACCCAGAAACAAGTCCATATTTGGATACGAAAGCTGATATTATTTATGTTAAATCACAGAAACTTCCTGTGAATATTCACCCTCTTGGATGTTTAACTAAAGAAGCTAAATCAAAGGAATTAGCGGATTTGTATGAAATGTATGAGTCAGGTGCAGTTGGATTTTATGATTTTAAAAAACCTTTACTTAATCCAAATCTTTTAAAAATTGCTTTGCAGTACGTTCAAAACTTTGACGGGCTTATTTTATCATTTCCTTTTGAAAAATCATTGTGCCCTGAAGGTCAAATGCATGAAGGAATAGTTAGCACAAATTATGGATTGAAAGGAATATCATCTCTTTCCGAGGAATTAATGCTTAAAAGAGATCTTAAAATTTTGGAATATACAGGTGGAAAAATTCATATTCCTTGCATTTCAACTGAGGAGTCTGTAAAACTAATTAAAGAGGCAAAAAACAATAAATTAAATGTTTCTTGTAGCGTATCCATAAACAATCTTTTTTTTAATGATGAAAAACTTAAAGATTTTGACACAAGGTTCAAAGTAATGCCACCAATAAGAGATGAAAGACACCAAAAAGCACTGGTCAAAGGAGTGAGTGATGGAACTATTGATTTTGTAACTTCGGATCATTCACCAATTGATATAGATAATAAGAAAACTGATTTTGAAAACTCATTATTTGGATCTACTGGGCTAGAATCTATTTTTGGTGCCCTTAACTCAATTTTTAAAGTTGAAAAATCAATTGATATTTTAACTAGAGGCAAAAATATTTTTGGAATAAAAGAAACAAATATCAATATTGGTGAAAATGCTAATTTGTCATTATTTGACCCTGAACATAAGTATTTATTTACTAAAGAAAATGTTATTTCAAAATCAAAAAACAGCTGCTTCATTAATTCTAATCTCAATGGAAAAGCATATGGTATCATATCGAATAATTTAGTAAAAGTGCTTGGAAACTAGTTTTTTTTACCTTCATAAAAAATCGTCAAAAATAAATGCTCCATTAATTTTACTCTTACATGGATATGGAAGCAACGAAGAAGACCTTTTTTCATTCTCAAGATTACTTCCTAAAGACGCAACAATAATTTCACTTCGCGCACCATTATCACTTTTTCCCAATTCATATGCTTGGTATAATATATATTACGATGGATCTGTAAAAAATTATGATATTGAAGGAGCTCAACAAATAAGAGATAAATTAATTGATGAGCTGGATTATTTCATAGAAAAATATAATTGTGATAGTAAAAGAATTTCAATTATTGGTTTTAGTCAAGGTGCAATCCTTGGTCATGGAATTGTCCAATGCTCTAACTCAAAAATTAAAAATCTTGTTGCGTTGAGTGGATATGTTGAAAAAGACTTACTATGCATGAAAAAAAATAGTTGCTCTATTTATATTTCACATGGTATAAATGACGAAGTCATCCCATACAATGAATCAATTGAAACAAATAAAATATTAGATGATAATAATATTGACTATGTATTTGAAAGTTTTAATCAAGGTCACGGAGTTAATCAGGAAAATTTAAAATCATTTTTAGATTGGCTTTACAAAAAATATTAATTGTTAATTAATAATTCTAGACCATCATAAGATAAGAACACAGATTCAGGAAGTAATTTCTCGGTATCAGAGTGTAATCCCATATCAGGTGCGATATGAGTCAGATATGCTTTTTTGGGTTTTAGTTTTTCAACCATCTCAATGGCTTGAGTCAAATTAATGTGAGAATAATGTTCTTTGTGCCTTAGCGCATTCAATATTAAGGTATCAAGGCCACGTAATTTATCTAGTTCTAATTCTTCAATTTCTTTTAAGTCTGTAACATAAGCAAAGTTTTCAATTCTAAATCCAAAAACTTGTAGTTTATGATGCATGTAAGTAATTGGTAAAACAGAAATATCCTCATATTTAAAAATCTCACCTTCATTAATTATGTTAGGATATACATGTGGGGAACCAGGATAATCACCCTTTTTATCAAATAAATAATCAAACCTATTTTTTAAATTATCCACTACTCGCTTATGAGCATATATTGGAATTTTACCATGATGAAATGAAATTGGACGAATATCATCTAGCCCAGCAGTATGATCTGCATGTTCATGTGTAAAAAAGATTGCGTCAATTTTTGTTTTGTTAATTCTGAGCATTTGCTGCCTGAAATCTGGACCACAATCAATTAAAATAGATTTTGATTTGTATTCAATTAGTATTGAGGATCTCAACCTATTATCACGTTTATCTGAGCTTAAACATGATTCTCTTTTTACCCCAATTGTAGGAATTCCTGTACTAGTTCCAGTACCTAAGAAAGTAACTTTCATTATAATTACCAAATTTAAAATTTTTTCTATGCAGTTATCAACGAGAGTTATTAAATTTGTAAAGAATTATTGTAATGGTAGTTTCATTAAAGGGCGATAAAGAATTTGAAAAACTCCTTTCTGTTAAGGATAAAGCTCTTAGAATTAATCTCAACGACAATATTTACGGAACATTTGCAGAAATAGGTGCTGGACAAGAGGTTGCTAGACATTTTTTTAGAGCTGGTGGAGCCTCAGGCACAATCGCTAAAACAATGAGTGCATATGATAAAGGATTTAGTAATGCAATATACGGTGAGGAACATGACAATAGATTTGTAACTAAGTCAAGGCTGACAAAAATGTTGAATCATGAAATTAATTTATTAGAAAATCGTGTAAGCAGAGATGATAATCCTGAGAAAATGTTTTTTTCATTTGCGAACACCGTAGCAACCATTGATTTTGCAAAGAAATTTAAAGGTCATGGATGGATGGGCATAAAATTTCAAACGGACAGTAGTGAGGAATACAGTGAAATTCAAATGCATATCAGATTTCATGTAAATGATGCTAAAACCCAGCAAGAACTTTTGGGTATTATGGGTGTAAATCTCATATATGGAGCTTACTACAAACATAATAAGCCGAGATCATTGATTAGGTATTTATATGATCATATTAATCCAAATTCTATTGAAATTGATACGATTAATTTCTCAGGCAAATTATTTAAAGATGTTGATAATAGGTTAATAAGCTTAGATTTAATAAAAAATAATATGACTCAGGCCGTTATGTTTGGACCTGATGGAAAAAACATTTTACCTGCAGCAGAACTTTATAAAAAAAATATCTTAACTATTAGAGGAAGTTTTAGACCAGTTACTAAAGTTAATGAGGATATGTATGAGAAATCCTTGACAATCGTTAAAAATGATAAAAACTTCAACAAGAAAAACTCAATATCAATTTTTGAAATTACATTATCAAACTTGATATCTGATGGTGAGGTTAATGAGCAAGATTTTCTGGACAGAGCTCAATTACTTTGTTCTATGGGTAAAACTGTCATGATTACAAATTTTCAAGAATATTATAAACTATCTGAGTATTACAACAAGTATACTGACAAAAAAATTGTTCTGACTATGGGTGTTGATAATCTTATACAAGTTTTTGAAGACAAATATTATAAAGACTTAAATGGTGGGATTCTTGAAGCCTTTGGAAATTTATTTTCTCAAAATGTAACTGTACTACTCTACCCAATGTTAAAAAAAGATAAATTAATTGACAGTAATAATATAGTTGTAAACAATAAAATGAAGAACTTATACAAGTTTTTCAAAGACAATAAAAAAATTATTGATATCAAGGATTATAACAAAAAGCTTTTGAAGATATTTTCGTGGAAAGTACTTGAAAATATCAAAAAGGGAAAAAAAGATTGGGAAAAGGATATTCCTAAAAATGTTTCTGATTTAATAAAAAAGAAAAAGCTTTTCGGATACAGTTAATTTCAACCATTGATTATTTGATCTGCATGCTCTTTTGTGTTTACCTTGTCTATTAATCGGGTTAACACTAAGTCTTCATCGAAAATAAATGTCATTCTATGAATTCCCTCATACTCCCTGCCTCTAAATTTTTTAGGTCCCCATACCCCAAAAAGTTTAACAAGTTTTTTTTCAGTGTCTGCTAAAAGCGGGTATTGGAATCCAAATTTATTAGAAAATTTATTCTGAGTTTCAACCTTATCACAACTAACACCTAAAATATTATAACCAATTTTATACAGTTTGTTGTAGTTATCAGAAATATTACATGCTTCAGCTGTACATCCGGGTGTATTGGCTCTTGGATAGAAAAAAACAATTAATTTTTTTCCTATCAAATCATCACTGTTAACAACATTTCCTGTGTTATCCAAACATTCAAATGCTGGAATCTTATCACCTATTTTCAATGTATTCATTTATAAAAATTTTATGAGTAAATTTAAATAAAATGAATAAATCTGAAAAAATTAATTTTATCATAAATGTTTTAGAGGACTTGTTTCCTAAAATTGAAATTCCATTAGACCATAAAGATCCATATACTTTACTAATTGCTGTACTGTTATCCGCACAAAGTACCGATGCTGGTGTAAATAAAATTACTCCAATTCTTTTTAAAAAGGCAGATAACCCATACGACATGGTAAAATTAAGCGTCGAAGAAATTAGAGATATTATAAGACCCGTAGGTTTATCTCCAATGAAATCCAAAGGTATACATGGTCTTTCAAAGATTTTAATTGACAAATATGATGGTAAAGTTCCAAAGACTTTCGAAGCTCTCGAAAGCTTACCAGCCGTAGGTCATAAAACAGCTAGTGTTGTTCTTTCACAAGCATTTGGAATACCTACATTTCCTGTTGATACACACATCCACAGATTGATGTTTAGATGGGGGCTTTCCAACGGGAAAAACGTTAAAAAAACTGAAGAAGATGCAAAGAGACTTTTTCCAAAAAAACTTTGGAATAAATTACACATACAAATTATTCTGTATGGTAGGAAATTTTCACCTGCAAGAGGCTGGAATGTAAATCAGGATGTAATTATGATGAAAGTAGGAAGGAAATCTATTTTAAAAAAAATGATTTAATTACAGTTAATTTCATGTTCTGACCAGTCCTTGTCAGTAGCAGAATTATCAAAATAAAAACACATTTTTCTATTATCCGAAAAAGTTAAATATTTATAGAATCCATCTGGAACCGTAGCACCAGTTTCCAAAACAGTACTATTGGATGAAAACTTTAGTTCAATTCTTATATCAATGGGACCTGTATCCTTAGCCCAATATCTTACTTGCTCCTCAAGCTCTCTCCATTCTCCCCTATTTAAACTATCTTTTTGTAATGCGCAATTAACAAAAGAAAATGTTTTTGCTAAATTGGACCATGAGTCTGTGAAGGAACCAGCTGGAGCCATGTGACCTTTATCCCATTCATTTTTGTAATAATCATTGTCATCTGATGTCCATACATTTCTAACAGTGTAAAAATCCATGTTACCGCGATCAGCAACTTTTACAAAATCCCTGACTGTATATTCAATCCAATTTGGTTGCTCTTTAAATTCATTGTAAGAAATTCTGAATACTGCATTTTCAACCATAACTTCTTCTCTAAGTTCAAAGCTGAAACTTTGTAAATTATCGTTATCGCAGGATATAAAAATTAATAGCAGGAATAAATAAATATTTTTCATTTTAAAAAAGTGTTGGATTTATGTTTTTTTTCATGTATCCTTTTGATCGGATTACTTTACCCAACTTATATTCTTCAATTATTATACCAAGTTCATTTTCTAGCCATTCAGCAACTAAATGTCGATGACAAAATTTTTTTTTAGAACCATCGGTCATTAATATAGGTTCAAATCCAGAAACTAATGTATTTAAATCATCATAAACTTTATTTGGATTCATTGATTCTAACTGTTCTTTGTAAGCGGTAATAAATTGGTCCTCAGAAATTTTTTTGGATTTTAAATTTTCATATAATTTCCAATTTGGAGCCAATGACTTGTATTCATAGTTAACGAACTCATTGTTAGATGGATACAAGGAAATAGAGATAAATCCATTTTTTTGAACGTCAATAATTTGTTTGAAATATCCTGTTTTCATCTATATATTTTCTACATATTACTAAAATAAAATTGATAAAAAAATATTTTGTTTTTGCACTATGTTGAAAAGTTGATAATTAATAGATAAAACTTTAACAATAAATACTTGTTTTCTTAACAAAATTTTAACATATTTACTTCTTAACTAAAATAATATTAATTAAATGAAAAAATTAGTAAAACTATTTTCCTTGTTTTTTATGATGGCAGGAGTAATAGGTTTTGCGCAAGACACTGTTTCAGGAACTGTTTCTGACTCTGAAGGATTGCCATTACCCGGTGCTACTGTTGTTGTTCAAGGGACTTCGATAGGGGTAACATCAGATTTTGATGGTAATTACTCCATTTCAGCCTCTCAAGGGGATGTGCTAGTTTTTAGTTACGTTGGTTATGAAAGTCAAACAGTTACTGTTGGACTATCATCTACAGTCAATGTTTCTTTAACAAGTAGCACAGCTTTAGAAGAGGTTGTTGTAACAGGAATTACATCGAGGGAAAGGCAAAGGTTGACATCTAATGCAGTAGTTGTAGGCTCTGAATTAATTGAGGGTGTAGCAGTTACTTCACCAGATCAGGCTCTTATGGGTCGTGTTGCTGGACTTAGAATTGTTGGTCTTTCTGGAACACCTGGTGCTCCTCAGCAAATTCGTATTCGTGGAGAAGGTTCTATTTCAGGATCTAACTCTCCTCTATTCGTAATTGATGGGGTTCCTGTAAATAACGGAACTATTAGCCCGTTATTAACTGATATGGGTATTTTATCAATGATTAACGCAGCAGACATTGAGTCTATTACTGTTCTTAAAGATGCAGCATCTCTTGCAGCTTATGGAGCTAGAGGATCTAATGGTGTTGTAGTTATCACTACTAAAAAAGGTAAAGCTGGTAAAATTGCTTATAATGTTCAATCTCAGTACGGTTTTCAAAACTATGCTGTAGATGAAAGACAAATGCTTAACGGAAATCAAAGATTACTACTTGGAGCTGAAACAATCCAGAATACTTATGGTTGGACTAAAGAAAGAGCTACTGACTATGTGTTGAGAGCTTTTCCTGGTGCTTCAGCATGGGATGCTGGAGGAAGAGTTGATGGTAACTGGGAAGATTTGATTAGAGTAGAAGATGCTCCATATCAAAACTATAATATTTCTGCTACTGGTGGTAATGCTACTGAAAACTTCAGATTAGGAGTTGGATACAGACAACAAACTGGTACATCTATCGGAACTGATTTCGAAAGTGTTAACGGTTCAATTTACTACAAAAAAGTGGCTGGAAAAGTTACTATTGAAACCAACAATAGAGTTTCAAATGCTATTCAAAATGGTATTCATGAAGGTACTGCATATTTTGGTGCTCCTCAGATGACAAGAATGTTTATGAGCCCATGGCAACAACCTAAGAATCCTGATGGAACTTGGAACTTAAATTTGACAACTAGTACATTCAACACACCTTATCTTGCTGAAGTTAATATTCAACAAAATGATGGTACAAGAGCCTTATCTAACAGTAAAGTTTCTTATGCTATTAATGATAAGCTTAAGGTTTCTTCTAGATATTCTATTGACTTCACATTAGGTGTATCTCACGAATATAGAAACCCATATCATGGTGATGCTGCTAGTGACAATGGTTATGCATATCAGGCTACTAGTAGAAACTTCTTATGGCAAACTATTAATGAGTTGGAATACAATGATGTTTTTGGAGACAATGAACATTTTGTATCAGCACTTATTAGACAATCATTTGCAAAGAATAAGTCACACTTCCAAAGTTCTTCAGGTGAAAATGTTGCTGCTGCTGGATTATTCTATGTAGCTAGCTTTAATACAAATGAAACTGGTTTCGGTTCATTTGGTGACTACAAAGAATTAGGTTACTTAGCTCTAGCTAACTATTCATATAAAGACAAATATATTGTTGACCTATCATTTAGAAATGATGGATCATCAAGATTTGCAAGTGGTTACAGGTTTGGTAATTTCTACTCTGCTGGTGTTGCATGGAATATTTCAAATGAAAATTTCTTAGCTGATAGTGAAGTAGTCGATAATTTAAAGTTGAGAGCATCCTATGGTGAAACTGGAAACAATGGTATTGGTAACAACCAGTATCAGTCACTTTTTGGATATGGTGGAGCATATGATAACAATGGTGCTGTTGCACCAGTTACTTTTGGTAACTTAGTTATCTCATGGGAAACTGCGAGATTACTTGATGTTGGAGTTGATTTCTCTTTATTCAAAAACAGATTCTCTGGAGCTTTGACTTACTATGAAAAAACTACGGACGATCTTCTTCAAAGCGTACCTTTATCAACAACAACTGGACATTCAGGTCAAACTATGAATATTGGTTCAGTTATAAATAAAGGTGTTGAATTTGAATTTGACGCTCAAGTTTTAAAAGCTAAAGATTTCTCTTTTGAGATTTATGGAAATGTCTCTGAAAACAGAGATGAGGTATTAAGACTTGCTCAAGATGCAGCAGGTAATGATATCAACTTAGACAATTCTTACTACACTACTAGAGTTGGTCATCCACAAGCTCAATTCTACCTCAGAACATGGGGAGGAGTTGATCCTGCTGATGGAAGACCGTATTATCTTGTTGGTGGAGATCATAGAGATGGACCTGTAAGTGACGAAGTTACTTACTCTTACTACGGTGCTGAACAAACTGTTCAAGGTTTAAGACTACCTCCTGTACAAGGTGGTTTAGGATTAAGAGTTGGATGGAAAGGTTTGACATTGGATGCAAATATGATGTTTGCAACAGGTCACAAAGTCTTTGAAAGATGGGCATGGTATACCATGAACTCTGGACTAAGGTCAACATATTCTTGGCAAGGTGATGCTAGATTAATGGATAGATGGCAACAACCTGGTGACATTACTGACGTACCAAAAATGGTATACAGTTCTAGTTCACTTTCAGGAGGTTCTGCTACCACATCTAGATTCCTTTATGATGGTGACTTTATGAGGTTAAGAGATCTTTCTCTAAACTATAGCCTTCCTAAAAGTGCTACTGATGCAATTGGATTTAACAGAATTGATATTTTCGTTAAAGGTTTAAACTTGTTCACTTGGACTAAAGATGACCTACCATTCGATCCAGAAGTTAGAGCAACAGGAAGATTTAGAATAACTACACCACCACTGAAATCAATTTCACTTGGTGCTAACTTAAATTTTTAAAAGATGAAAAAATTATTTAAACTAACATTTTTCTTCTCATTTCTAATGCTATTTGTAGCGTGTGGAGATGATGACCTAGAACCAACATTGGCTCAGGATAAAGATTTAAATACTGGTATTAATAACGCAGACGATTTAGTATCAGTTATGAATAGTGCCTATGATAGGATGACTCCATCAGGATATTATGGAAGAAACCAGGTTATCATGGGTGATGTAAGAACTGATAACTTATATTCAAATGTAAACTCAGGTAGATTCACTGATAGTGACATGGATTACAGTCCTAACGGAGCTGGACCATGGAGCACAATTTATAGAGCTATCGCTATTTGTAATATTGTCATTGGTGCTGATATTGCTGGACTTGAAGGTGACCAAGGAAAAATGTCACACACTCAAGGCCAAGCTCATGCGCTAAGAGCTCTTTTACACTTTGACCTTTTACAAGACTACGGTCAACATTTTGTAAATGGTGGTGGAGCTGGTGCATTAGGTGTTCCATATGTTAAGACTTATAAAGATCCTGCTAATTTATCTCCTGCAAGAGATACAGCTGGTTCAAACTTAGGTGATATCATTGGAGATCTTCAAACTGGAATCAGTATGATGAATGATGCATATAACATTAGTACTAGTTACATGACCAAAATGGGAGCTTATGCGATTTTAGCAAGAGTTGCTCTATATGGTGGTGCTGCTGACTCAAGTTTATACGCAACTGCGACTTCAGCTGCTGAGTGGGTAATTGCTAATGGTACTGCAAGTCCTGCATCTGCTGCTGGATTTAAGGCTACTTATTACACTGATAATGCATCTAATTCTATTTTTGAATTAGCATACTCAGGTACTGACTCTGCTGGAATCAATGGTCATGCATATATATTAAGAGGTACTTCATACGGAGATGTAAGAATTCTTACAGGTTCGTCTGGAGATGACTTATATGATATATTTGCAGCTGATGCAGCAACTGATGTCAGATTTACTAAAAATGGAATGATTGGAACAGCTCAAGGCTATCCATCTATTTTAGGTAAATATCCAACAATGGATGGATCTGATAATGTAACAATAATCAGGGTTGAAGAAATGCACTTAATTGCCGCTGAAGGTCATTTAAGAGCTGGTAATTCTTCAGGTGCATTAACTTACTTAAACAACATAACTGGTTTAAGAGGTGCCACTGCATACACTGAAGCTACATTAGCTAATATCCTTAATGAAAGAAGAAAAGAGCTTTATTGTGAGTCTCCTGGAAGATTTTATGATCTTTCAAGAACAGGACAAGATATGCCTTTAATTGATAGCATTAAGCAAATGAACGACGACAAAGATGGTATGCCACCTAAGTTTGGTTCATATAGATATGCTTATCCTATCTACCTTTCAGAGTTGAATGCTAACCCTAATATGGTTCAAAACGCAGGATACTAATACTAAATTTTATTTAATTAAAAAACCCGCCTATTTTGGCGGGTTTTTTGTTATATATCATATATGTTATTCAGAATATTATTTTTATTTTTCTCATTATCAATTTTTTCACAAAAAGTTGATGTTAATAATATTGAAATAATAAGAGATAATTTTGGAGTACCTCATATTTATTCTGAAACTGATAAAGAGCTAGCTTACGGATTAGCATGGGCTCATAGTGAGGATGATTTCAAAACTATTCAAGAAGCGTATTTAGCTGGAAATGCACTACTCAGTAAACACATTGGACTTAGGGGAGCTCCAGTTGATTTCTTAACACAACTTATACAATCTGAAGAAGTTATTGATAGTTTATACAATACCATAGATAAAAAATTTATTGAAGTTGCTGAAGGATACGCTGAAGGCATTAATCGTTATGCTGAACTAAACCCGGATAAAGTATTAGTTAAAAAGTTATTTCCCATAACTCCAAAGAAAATGCTAAAGTATTCGTTTCTACAATTATTTATTTCAAGTGAAGGTGACAGGGCTGTTAGGGCAATTTTTGAAAATGATTTTGAAAGTTTAAATTTTCAAAGAAGAAATGAACTTGGTTCAAACCTTTTTTCATTTAGCACTAAAAAAACAAATAATGGAGAAACATATATGGCTGTCAATACACATCAGCCTTTAGACGGACCAACGTCTTGGTATGAAGCACATTTAGAAAGCAAAGAAGGAACCAGTATTATTGGTGCTACATTTGCTGGTGCTCCATGTATTTTGACAGGAAGCAATAAAAATCTAGCATGGACACATACTGTCAATAGACCTGACAAGACTGATATTTTTCAACTGGAGATGGTAAAAAAGAGTAAGAGAAAATATTTTTTTGATGATAAAATACTAAAATTAAAAAAATACAGAGGTAAAGCTTTTATTAATATTCTAGGGATACCAATTAGAGTTAGTAAAAAATACTATTCGAGTGTTTATGGACCTACCTTAAAAAATAAAACAGGGTTTTTTTCGGTAAGAACTGGATCTTTATTTAAAGTAAGAGCATTAGAGCAATGGTGGAAAATGAATAAAGCAAACAGCTTTGATGAATTTTACTCCATTCTAGAGATGAATGAAATTCCAGGATACAATATTGGCTATGCTGATAAAGATGATAATATTTTTTACATATCCAATGGTTTGATCCCTGTTAGAAATGATAAATTTAAGTGGACAGGAGTTTTACCAGGTAATACTAATGAAACCTTGTGGACCGATTATTACAAGACCCGTGAACTTCCACAAGTAATAAATCCTGAGTCTGGTTATATTTATAATGCAAACCATTCTCCTTTTAAATCAACTTCAATTGATGAAAACCCAAATCCAAAAGATTTTGCTTCAAATATGGGTTTTGAAACTTTTGACAATAATAGAAGCACTAGAATATTTGAGTTAATTGAATCTTATAAATCAATTGACTATGAAGATTTCAAGAAAATAAAGTATGATAATAAATTTCCTACACCTTTTAATTATAATTTCATGGATGTAAATAATATAATGGAAATGAAACCCGATGACTATCCTGAGATTGCAGACTTGATTAAGCAGATACAAAATTGGGATAGATCTACTGATGCTAGTTCAACTGGAGCAGGAGCTTATGCAATGTTTTATTACACACTGGCTGACAAATATTTTTATAAAGGCTATTATGATAGAAACTTTAGTAAGTCTTTGATTGCTGACTGTCTGGCAGAGGTAAAAAAACGAATGAAAAAATATTTTGATTCAACAACCGTAAAATTAGGTGACTTTCAAAAACTTGTCAGAGGTGATAAAGAGATGCCAATTTTTGGAATGCCTGATGTAATAACTGCAATGAATGCCTCTAAGTATAAAGATGGTAAAGTTCAGGTTACTCACGGAGAATCGTATATACAGCTTGTGAAATTTAGTTCAAAAGGTACACAGATTGAATCAATTATTTCATATGGAAGCAGTGATAATAAAGAATCACCACATTACAATGATCAAATGGAGAAATACTCTAAGTTTCAAACAAAAAAAATGAGCTTTGACAAGGAGTGGGTATTGAAGAATTCAAATAGAGTTTATAATCCGAAATAAAATTATTTTACTAGTTTCATATATTCATATTCATACATTGGGACTATATCGTTAATGTTAAATTTTTTTGCTCTGTTGTAAGAATTTTCTTTAAATTTTTCAAGAAGTTTTTCATTGGAGATTAGCTTATCTAGAGCATCAACATATGAATCAATATCATTATAGTCGCATGTAAATCCTGTTTTGTTATTCAGATTTAATTCAGGAAGACCTCCCCTATTTGATGAAACTATAGCGTTTTTAGAGGCCATGGCTTCCAATGCAGCTAATCCAAAACTTTCAACCTTTGATGGAAGTATAAAAATATCCGAATGGCAAAGTTCTTTCTCAACTTCATTTGTATTTCCTAAAAAATAAACATTAGGAATTTTTAACTCTTTAGTCATTTCTTTTGCAATATCAAGCTCAGGTCCTTCTCCTATTAAATTAAAAATACATTTATGTTTTTTTGATATAAGATTAAAAACTTTAATTAAAGTTCTAATATTTTTTGCTGGTCTAAAATTACTAACATGTGTAATAGTTTTATATTGTGAAACTTTATTACACAGTTTTAGCTGATTATTAAACTTTTCTAAGTCAACAAAATTAGGTATGACTTTGATTTTTTTATTGGTTTCAAAAAAATCATGGGTATCATTTTTAAGACTTTTAGAAACAGAAGTCACAATATTTGATTTATCAATTGAAAATTTAACAGCTTTCTTATAAAAAGGATGCTTTCCAACTAGAGTAATATCAGTTCCATGTAAAGTTGTGACTATAGGAAGATTGATTTTTTGCGTTTTAAGCATCTTTTGAGCCATATATGCAGCGTATGCATGTGGAATTGCATAGTGTACGTGTACAAGGTCAATTTGGTTCTTTGTGGAAACATCTACGATCTTTGTTGATAATGCTAACTCATAAGGCTGAAAATTAAAAAGAGGGTAAAAAGGAACATTAACTTTATGAAAAAATATATTTTTATCATTGACTTCAAGTCGAACTGGCTTCTCATATGCAATAAAGTGAACAACATGACCATTTTTTGACAATTTATGTCCAAGCTCAGTTGCTAGAATACCACTACCTCCAAAAGTGGGGTAACATACTATTATTATTTTCATTAATTATTCAAAAATTATTTTCTTTATTTCTGTTCTAATGTTATAGTCAATTAGTTTTCTATTTTCCATGGATGGATAAGTTCGGTTTGAAAGAAAAACATAAATAATTTGATTTTCTGGATCAGCCCAAGTATACGTGCCTGTAAATCCGGAATGCCCAAAGCTTTCTTCAGATAAACACTCACAAGATAAATTTTCTTTATCATATAGTTCTGGTTTATCAAAACCTATGCCCCTTCTTACACCTTCATCACAAAAATGACATTTATTAAACTCATCAAAAATTTTTTTACTAAAAAATTTTTTATCTCCATAAAATCCTTTTTGAATATATAGCTGCATCATCTTTGCAACATCGAGGGAATTTCCAAAAAGACCAGCATGACCTCCAATTCCTCCTTGCATAGCTGCACCCATGTCATGAACATATCCT
>Ga0208878_1000030_pt1 | contig 44602 bp, 52 predicted proteins | sample Knorr_S15_td_Sur_FD_185600 | JGI IMG/M metagenome (GOLD analysis project Ga0208878, IMG submission 185600) | Marine microbial communities from Southern Atlantic Ocean transect - Knorr_S15_td_SurfaceA_ad_5m_LV_A (SPAdes) (version 2) | ecosystem: Environmental > Aquatic > Marine > Oceanic | place...
CAGAACATCCACACATAGGTCAAAAACCGGAACTGTTAGAAGCTTAGATTAGATATGAATCAAGACACTACATATGCCACAGGAAGAAGGAAAACCTCCACGGCAAGAGTTTATCTAAGTAAAGGCAAGGGAAATATATTAGTAAACGATATACCTTTAGAAGATTACTTCGGAAGAGAAGTTGCTAAAATACTAGTAATGCAACCTTTGGTTCTTCTTAATATTGTTGATGATTTCGATATTAGCGTAAAAGTTTCTGGCGGTGGTTCTTTTGGACAAGCTGGAGCCATTAGGCATGGAATTTCAAGGGCTCTTGAAAAATTTGATGCTGATTTTAGAAAAGACCTAAAATCTGCTGGTTATTTAACAAGAGATTCTAGACAAGTAGAACGTAAAAAAGTTGGATTAGTTAAAGCGAGAAAATCAAAACAATTTAGTAAAAGATAATTCAATGGTTCAGCCAATATCTCCTCCAAATCCAGGAAGAAGAAAGTTTTTAAGTTTAATTACCGGGTTTATGGCTTCAGTAGGAACTGTGTTTCTAGCTATACCTTTTCTGAGCGCTTTTAAGCCTAGTGCTAGAGCTGAAGCAGCAGGTGCTCCCGTCCAAGTCGATATTTCTTCTTTAGTGCCAGGCCAAATGAAAGTCGTAGAATGGAGAGGAAAGCCTATTTTTGTAGTAAAAATGACAGAAAATACAGTTAAGCTTTTATCTTCTAATTTAGACAGGCTTGCAGATCCTAATGGGGCCAATTCAGTTCAGCCCGATTATGTAGAAAATCAAATTAGGTCCAGAAAGCAGGGAGTTGCAGTAATTACAGGTGTCTGTACTCATCTGGGTTGTTCTCCAAAATACTACCCCGAGACAGGCTCTGTTGCTTTCGATTCCGATTGGCAAGGAGGTTTCTTTTGTCCTTGTCATGGTTCTAAATTCGATATGGTGGGCAGAGTTTATGCAGGGGTTCCAGCACCAACGAATATGGATGTTCCCCCTCATTATTTTCCAAAGGATAATATTTTAGTAATTGGTTTAGATGGAGTTTCATAATGTTACAGTGGATAAATAGTAGATTTCCTATTACAGATTTAGTTGAAAGACACCTTTCAAAATACCCGGCGCCGACGAATCTTAACTTCTGGTACTTATTTGGATTTTTGCTAATCATTGTTTTAGTTATGCAAATTCTCACAGGACTTTGGTTAATGATGAATTACACAAACACAGCCGAAGAAGCATTTTCTTCAGTTGAGTACATAATGAGAGATGTAGAATATGGTTGGCTTCTGAGATATTTACATGCTGCTGGAGCCTCAGCTTTTTTTGTACTGATTTATTTACATATGTTTAGAGGCATGATGTATGGATCTTATCAAAAACCTAGAGAATTAATTTGGCTGGGTGGTTGGGTTACATATGTACTTCTTTGTGCCGAAGGTTTTACAGGTTATGTTCTTCCTTGGGGGCAAATGTCTTTTTGGGCTGCTCAAGTAATAATATCTCTCCTAGGATCAATTCCGTTTATCGGAGAAGATCTCGCAACTTGGGTTAGAGGCGACTATTTAATATCTGGAATTACTCTTTCCAGGCTTTTCGCTTTTCATGTTGTTTTGTTACCCATAATGCTTATTGCAGTAGTTTTTTTCCATATTCTTGCGCTTCATGAAATTGGTTCAAATAATCCTGATGGAATTGATATTAAAAAACATGTAGATGACGATGGAGTTCCATTAGATTCTAAGCCATTCTATCCTTACGATATAACTCATGATGTATATGCTTTAGGAGTATTTTTAATATTTTTCTGCGCAATTGTATTTTTCTTTCCTGGTGGGGGCGGTTATATCCTGGAAACAGTGAACTTTGAACCAGCCAATCCTCTTTCAACGCCAGAACATATAGTGCCATCATGGTATTACACTCCTTATTATGCGATGTTAAGAGCGGTAGATTTTTCTTTATTCGGCCTAACTGCAAAATTTTTAGGTTTTGTAACTATGGCAGCTGGTATTGCAATTTTTGCAGCGCTGCCATGGCTAGATAGAAGCCCTGTGAAATCTATACGTTATAAAGGGATATACAGTAAAATCTTTTTGGCCGGATTTGTCGTAAGTTTCTTTGTGTTAGGTTATCTTGGATTAGTGCCACCTACAGAAATAAAAAATATTTTGGCAAAAGTTTTCACAATAATTTACTTCTCTTATTTTTTATTGATGCCAATTTATACTAGACTTGAAAAATGTAAGCCAGTTCCGGAAAGAGTTCCTACATAACGTATGAAGTTTTTTTCATTTCTTTTATTAATCTCAGCTTTTAATATTTTCGGAGCAGATGAGTTCAGTTGCGGCTCCATAGAATGCGATGATTTTACAATAAATATTTCTAATAATGCTGATTTGCAAAGTGGTCTTTCTACATATATGAATTATTGCTATGGATGTCATTCGTTGCAATATTCTAGATATAAAAGAGTTGCTGAAGATTTGGATATACCAATCGACTTATATATTGAAAATCTAATTTATGATGGATCTAAACCAGGCGAGCTAATGAAAATCAGTCTTTCAAAAGAAGATGCAATAAACTGGCTAGGGGCTTACCCTCCAGACTTAACTCTTGAAGCAAGAGTTAGAAAACCAGAATGGATATACACCTATTTAAGAAGTTATTATTCGGACGCCTCTAGGCCTTATGGAGTTAATAATCTGGTTTATAAAAATGTTTCAATGCCGCATGTGCTAGAAGATCTTCAAACTTCTCTACCTGAAAAAGAATTCGATAAAGTTATTAGTGACCTAACTAATTTCTTGGTTTATGTTTCTGATCCGTCCGCTAGAGAAAGAAAACAAATGGGGGTTTATGTTCTTCTCTTCTTATTATTATTCACCTCTTTTGCTTTTTTACTATACAGAGAGTATAAAAAGGAACTTAAATAATAGAATCTTCGATGAGTTTACTTAAAAACAGGTCATCCATGGTCCTTTTTCATGACGAAATAGGACACAGAAGTCACAAAGTTAGAATTATTCTTGAAGAGAAAGAAATCTCTTGTGATTTAGAAGCTCTAGACTCTTTAAATTTGCCAAAAGAAATTCTAGACGTTAACCCTGACGGCTCCTTACCTTTATTAATTGACAGAGAGCTTTCTTTATATAATTCAGCCTTGATTGTCGAGTATCTTGATGAAAGGTTTCCTCATCCTCCCTTACTACCGGTTTACCCAGTTGCAAGAGCACAAACTAGATTGATACTGAATAGACTTGAAAAGGATCTCTCTTATCACTTGGATGTAATTGAAAATGAAAACTCTTCAAAAAACGAACAAACAAAAAGTAAGGACTCGTTGGAAACAAATTTAAAAAATTCTTTAATTTTGTTTGGAAATACGTCATTTTTTAATGAAGAAGAATTTTCAATTTTAGATGCTGTGATTAGTCCAATTCTGTTTAGATTAGATTTTTATAAAATTAAAATACCTAATTCAAAAGCTGCGATTGGAATAAAGTCTTATATGGAAAGAATATTTGATAGAGATTCATTCAAATCAAGTTTGAGCAATTCTGAGAAAGAAAAGTTTCTTATCTAGAAGCTTTGAAGAATCTTGTCTTCAAAAAAACTTAAAGAAATCGGCTTTAAATTTATTTTATTATTTTTCAAATAATATTGACCTAAAAATCCAAAATAGTTTTGATCATTTACAATGCCTAACATATCGAATCCTAAAGAGTAGACTACTTTTTGATTTGAACTGAGAGAAGAAAACTCTTTATCTCCAAAATTTATTTTATTGACGAGAATTGGAAATTCTATCCCTTTTGAAAAGTTTAGATCAGCAGGAGAAGAAGTGTTGTTCCATGAATCATAATGATTTGGCATATTAAAAATCTTCAAATCAAGTAAAAGATTAAATTTAAGAGCCGGTAACAGTCTTTTAGAGGATTCAGAACTTACACTAAGAATAATAGCTTCAATATCATTCCTTTTTCTTGAAACGAATTTAAGGTCCTGATTCAAAATTTTCTCTACATTTCTATTTCTTCTTAAGCTTTCTTGCTTCCCAAATACTTCTGCAATAAAAATTTCAAAATCATTATTTTCTTTTAGAAGAATCAAATTATTATTATTTATTAAAAAATTATTTTGTCTTGCAAAGATTTGAAACTTTTCAATTTCCTCAATATTTGAACTGACGTAAACAAATTTATTTTGTTTTATTATTTCTAATATATTCTCATTATCAAAAAATAATTGATCTTTGATAGAAACACTTTTAATACTCTTTGAGTTAGAAATATCTGCTCTACCAAAATTGACTAAATAGGTATTTGATTTTTGTAGATTACAATTTGCTTGTAATTTTTTGTATACAGTTTCATTTAAAATAATTAGAGTTTGATTTACATTAGTATTTTTACAGAATTTTAATTTTTCAGTTACGGTTGTAAAAAAAACTTTTTTTGTATTTCTAGAATACTTGTTACTTAAATAATAATTAGCAAGGAAACCTTTTATAAAAGTTGTCTCCTCATCGTTCAAATTTAAAGAATGGATTATTTCAACATTATTTCTCATTGAAATGCTTTTTATTTCCCTAAAAATTTTTTCCGTTATGTTGTTTGATGGGAGGTTAAAATTAAATTCCCTAAATTCTTTATTATTTGTTGAGGTACAACCAAATAATGCTGTAATAATTAGGATATAGATTAATATTTTGAAAGGAGAAAACATCATTAACACCAAAAGTACATTATATTTAGTTGCAACTCCTATTGGAAATTTAAAAGATTTTTCATCTCGAGGGGTAGAAATACTCAATCAAGTTGATATTGTTTTGGCAGAAAGTACCAATAAGACAAGAATTTTATTTGATAAATTTAATATTAAAAATAAGATCTCTTTGTTTAATGATTTTTCTTCCAAAAAAAAAATTGATTCAGTAGTTAAAAACATTTTAAGTGGGCAGAATATTGCGCTGGTATCTGATGCTGGCACGCCTTTAATATCTGATCCGGGGAGTGAGTTGATTAAAGCGGTATTAAAGGAGAATATAAGAGTAGTGCCTGTACCAGGTCCAAGTTCACCAATAAGTGCGCTGGTTGCATCAGGCCTTTCAACTGAAAAATTTTCATTTCATGGATTTCTTCCAAAAAAAGAAGGAGCGTTAAAAAGTTTTTTAAAAGAAATAAATTTAGATAGTAAAACGCAAATTTTTTTTGAGTCTCCCAAGAGAATTAAAAAAACGCTCTTAACTTTTCAGCAATTAATTGATCACGATCGCAAAATTGTGATTGCTAGAGAATTGACAAAAATTTATGAGGAATTTTATAGAGGAAAGATTTCGGATTTAAAAAAAATTATTGATGAAGTTCCTGAAATTGAAAAAGGGGAGTTGGTATTACTTTTAGAGGGATCTAAAGATAAATTTTTAATAGATACTCATCTTGAGAGAATTTTATTCAACGAATTGAAACCTTTTCTGTCTCTTAGACAAATCTCTAAAATAATATCTAAAATATCATCTAAAGATTCCAAAGAAATTTATAACATTTTTAAAAAAAAATAATATAATCTTTCCGAGCTGACCGAGTAATCGCTGACATAGTCAGAGGAAAGTCCGGGCTCCACAGGATGAAACGCCAGGTAACGCCTGGGAATAGCAATGCTATTACGGAAAGTGCAACAGAAAATATACCGCCGAAAGGTAAGGGTGAAAAGGTGTGGTAAGAGCGCACCGAATATTCGGAAACGAATATTGCTTTGCAAACCCCGTTTGGAGCAAGACTAAATAGGGATTCTATAATGTGATCCGCATTGAATCCGGGTAAGTTGCTAGAGATTTATGGCGACATAAATTCAAGATGAATGATTACATAAAACAGAACCCGGCTTACGGGTCAGCTCCCTCATATAATTCCTTAAGATTCAAAAAAAATAAAAATAAATACTATTCTTAACGCTTTTAAAGTGTGAAAAAGTGTGTAAAAATATGTATAAGTGTACAGAATAGGGACAAAATATGGCTGGTATATACGGCTTCAGCAGTTTAGTTTTAGATACTAAGGGAAGAATTTCTATGCCAGCAAAATACAAGGACCAGTTAAAAAATTTAGCTGGCGGCTCCATCATTGTTACTAGAGATCCTCAATATCCTTCTTTATTGATTTATCCAGGAAACTTGTGGAAAAAAATATCTGAATCATTTGAGGAACTTTCTGGATTGAACCCTGAGATAAGAAATCTGCAATGGAATTTTCTCGGGAATGCCCATTACATCGACTTTGAAATAACTGATCGTATGACTATTCTTCTTCCTTCACCCTTAAGGAATTATGCTCAACTGAAAGAAAAAGCCAAAGTTGTTCTAATTGGTATGGGTCAAAAATTTGAGTTGTGGAGTGAAAAAAACTGGAAAATAAAAGAATCAGGAAAAAAATTAAATTCAGAGAGGATCGATATAAATCTTCCTGATGAAGTAAAGGACATACCGTTTTGAATCATATTTCAGTCATGCCTACCGAGGTAATAGAAAATCTTATTCATTCGAAAAGTGGTGACTATTTAGACTGCACTTTTGGAGTAGGAGGCCACTCAAAAAAAATTCTCGAAAATTTAAATAATGATGGTTCTTTAAATTCCATCGATAAAGATCCGAAAGTGTTTAAATTCGTTAATCAAATAAAAGATAAAAGATTTCAATTTAAAAATATTAGCTTTTCGGACATAAACAATTTTTTCCCTCCTTCGTCTTTTGATGGAATTCTGATGGACTTAGGAATTTCCTCTTTTCAATTGGATGACAGTTCAAGAGGTTTTAGTTTTCAAACAGATTCTTCTTTGGATATGAGAATGAATCAGTCTAGCGGATTTACTGCATATGAATGGCTTAATCAAGCAAAGGAAAAAGAAATTGCTGACGTATTTTTTTATTTAGGCGAAGAAAGAAAATCTAGATCTCTTGCAAGGCAAATAGTAGAAAATAGGAAAATAAAAAAAATATCTTCAACTTCTGATCTTTCTAACCTTTACTTTCATAACAATCGTTCAAAAAAACATCCAGCCACTAATATATTTAGAGCAGTGCGAATGTTTATAAATGACGAAATTGAGGAGCTAATTTCAGCTTTAAAAAGTTCAATCTCTCTTTTAAAAAAAGGAGGAAGGCTTGTAGTAATTTCTTTTCATTCGATTGAAGATAGAATCGTTAAAAATTTTCTCAAAGGGAAGCTAGAAAATATTAAATTAGATACTTTTTTGGATCCAGTTGGAAAAATAATAAAACCATCTATCGAGGAAACAAAAAGCAACCCAAGATCTAGAAGTGCAATTATGCGAGTCGGAAAAAAGTCATGAATGATAAGTTTCAAATTTTTATAATTTTTGGTTTTTTAACAATCGGTATTCTTTCTACAACAATTTCTAAATCTTTAAATGTTCATGAAATACGTACTATAAATGCTCAGCTAGATGGAGAGTTTGAGAGATATGTAGTTTTAGATAATGAGAATATAAGGATTAAAAATTTATTAGAGAGAGATTTTAAAACGACAAACTGAAGTATGAATAATCAAAATATAAAAGTAGGCATTGATATTGGAACTTCAAAAGTGGTTTGCTTGATCGTGGAGTCTACCTCAGAGGGATTAAAGGTTTTAGGACTAGGAACGCATCCTTCAAAAGGATTAAAAAACGGAGTGGTGGTCGATATCGAATCAACCGTTTTGGCTATTCAAGAAGCGACAAACAAAGCTGAATTAATGTCTGGTGTAAGAGTTCATCAGGCTTATGTGGGTATTTCGGGTGGTAGTTCAAATGGCTTAAATTCAGAGGGAGTTGTTCCAATTAAGGATAAGAAGGTAAAAATAAGTGATGTTGAGAAAGTGATAACTGCTGCAAAAGCTCAAAGTATTCCTGATGGATATAAATTACTGCATATTTTAGCTAGAGAGTATGCGATAGATCAGCAAAATGGAATCAAAGAACCTTTGGGGATGGCAGGGGTAAGACTCGAAGCAAAAGTTCATTTAGTCTCATGTGATAAAAATGCTGCAGAAAATATTTCATCATGCATGAAATCTTGTGGAATATCAGTTCAAGATTATGTGTTAGAACAGCTCGCTTCAAGTTATTCAGTACTCTCTGAGGATGAAAAAAAATTGGGGGTATGTCTGATAGATTTAGGTGGTGGAACATCGGATGTCGCAATATTCATGGATGATTCAATTAGTCATACGATTAATATTCCAGTTGGTGGAGATCATGTCACGAATGATATCGCTAGAGCAATTCAAACTCCTACAAACCAAGCAGAAGAATTGAAGAAAAAATACGGATGTGCTTCAAGCTCACTTACAAATGAGGGAGAAAAGATTTCTACTCCCTCGATAAATAGAAGGTCTGAAAAAATATTCTCTCGTCAGGCTTTAGCAGACGTAATTGAGCACAGATACGCAGAGATCTTTCAAATGATAAAACAAAGATTAGAAATAAATGATCTTTCGCAATATCTTCCTGCAGGAATTGTACTCACTGGGGGTGCTTCTAAAATTGAGGGAATTTCTCAGTTAGGTGAGGAGATATTTCAAGTTCCTGTCAGAGTAGGCAAACCAAAGGGCTTAGTTGGTTTGACAGATATATTAAAAAACCCGGTTTATTCAACCTCAGTAGGTCTAATTTTGTATGGTCAAAAAGTTTCTGAAGAAGAATTAATAGATTTTGCTTTTATTAGAGAAAAAGGATTATTTAATAAAGCATTTAAATGGATTCAAAATAATTTTTAGTTTAGGAGGCAATTATGAACTGGAAGGTAGTTGAAAAAGGAAATAACCTCGGAGCTTTGATAAAAGTTGTTGGGGTTGGTGGATGCGGTGGAAATGCTGTAGACCATATGGTCAAAAGTGGATTAGAAAATGTTGAGACTATTTCCATCAATACGGATAGCCAAGCTCTTGACGCAAGCGTTGCCGAAGTTAAACACTGTTTAGGGGAGATAAGCAATTCAGGACAAGGAGCTGGTGCTAATCCAGATATTGGAAGAGATACAGCTTTAGATGATTATGAAAGACTAGAAGCTCTATTAGATGGATCTGATATGGTTTTTATTGCCGCAGGAATGGGTGGCGGTACAGGGACTGGAGCATCTCCTATAATTGCCAGAGTTGCAAAATCAGTTGGTGCTTTAACGGTAGCAGTAGTTACAAAGCCACTTAATTTAGAAAGAAAAGAAAAGGTTGCAGATGAAGGTATCAAAGCTCTGAGAGATGAAGTTGATTCTTTAATAACAATACCAAACCAAAAATTAGCAGAAGTTTTTGGAGATGATATAGATTTTCAAGATGCCTTCGCACATGGAAATGATGTTTTATTGGGTGCTGTTAGAGGTATTTCAGACATTATTACTAATGTAGGAACTATTAATGTTGATTTTCAAGACGTTAAAGCAGTAATGTCTGAAAAGGGAACAGCCATGATGGGTACGGGAATTGCCAATGGACCTAGTCGAGCTGTAGAGGCCGCTTCTGCTGCTGTTGGAAGTCCACTCTTAGAGGATATTAATCTTGAAAATGCTAAAGGTGTCTTAGTAAATATCTCTGCTAAAGATAAAATAGGTATGAAAGAAATTGATAAAGTTTTAGAACAAGTTAATCAGTTTTCTTCAGAAGGTGCTCTCATCATTCCAGGAGTTGCAATTGATAAATCTATGGAATCTGGAGATTTAAAAGTAACAATTGTAGCTACAGGATTGGGCGATGCTAGACAATCAAAGGTATCAATGGCAGACGATCCATTTGGTTTTAAAGTCGCAAATAGTTCCGGACAAACAAAGGTTAAACCTATAACTGATTTTGAAACGGTAGAAAAAAAGGTTTCTTCATCAGATTACCTAGATATTCCCTCTTTCGTAAAAAGGCAGATAGATTGATTTGTATTTTGAATTTTCAAATAAGTACAGAGAATTAACTATATGGTCTATAGTTTTTCTTTTATTAATATCACTCCCAATAAGATTTTATTTTTTAGAAAAATATCATTCTGAAACTGCAATAAAAAAATCGGTTTCCATTTCTGAAAGATCTACAAATCTTTTAGCAAGAAGAGGCAAAATTTTGGATCGAAATGGATCTGTTTTGGCTGAAGATATTCCATCCTATGAAATTGGTTTAGATTTGAATAATTTTTCTTTTAACCCGAAAGAAATTAAGAAAATTTCTTATCTTTTGGATATTGACAGAAAAACATTTACAAAAAGACTTTCAGATAAAAAAAAGAAATATTTAGTATTAAAAAGAAATGCAACGAGTGAATTATTCTCACAAATAAATAATCAAAAAATAAATGGAATAGTAGGCTATAAAAAATATACAAGAAGTTATCCAAAAGGCGCAGCTTTTTCTCAGTTAGTTGGATTAGTAAATACTTTTAATAATGAAGGAATCCAAGGAGTTGAGTTAAGTCTAGATGACTTACTTACTGGAAAAAATGGCAAAAAAGATTATCTTAAAACAAGAAAAAATAAAACTATAGAATCTGAGGTAATAAATCCTGCTCATGGAAAAGATATCTATTTAACAATAGATGCAGATTTACAATTTGAGGCATATTCTATTCTTGAAAACACAGTAATGCATCATAACGCAAGCTCAGCTTCTTTAGTTGTTATTGAGCCAGAAAGCCAAGAAATATTGGCGATGTCAAATTACCCAAGTTTTAATCCGAACGACAGAAAGAATATCAATCTTAGTAATTTAGAAAATAAAGCTGCAACAGAGCTATTTGAGCCTGGATCAACTGTTAAGCCAATTATAATGGCTGCAGTTTTAGAGAGTGATAGTTCTTTTTCTGATCAATTAATTAATACCAGTCCGGGTTTTGTAGATTATGAAGGATTTATTACTGAGGATTTTAAAGATTATGGTATTCAAAATTTATCTCAAATTATCTCCAATTCAAGTAATGTAGGTATGGTAAAAATTTGCGATGGTGTTGAGCCAGAAATAATTTTAAATGGATTTCATAAAGTGGGATTTGGAAAGTATATGAATGAGATATTTATATCTACTAGAGAAGGATACCTTCCGCCAATGAGCAATCTCAGTAAAAGAGACAAAGTTAGTCTATGTTATGGTTACGGTCTTCAAACAACCTTAATTGAGTTGGTCAATGCCTATTCCATATTTTATTCAGAGGGTAAGTTAAGACCTTTGAGTTTAATAGTTAATAATTCTTCAGAAGATACAAAACAAATTATTTCTCCTGATTTATCTGTAAAAATGAAGGATATGCTTACAGATGCTGTTAGAAAGGGAACTGGAAGTAAAGCAAAAGTAAAAGGCATAGATATCTCTGGTAAAACGGGAACTGTACAGAAGCTTGGCGAAAAAGGTTATAAGGAAGTTTCGCATAATGCTCTTTTTATTGGACAAGCTTCTTCGGAAAATAGAAATTTAATTGTTGGCATAATAGTTAGAGACGCACAGAAAAATGGAAGCGGTGGAGGCGATGTCGCAGCTCCTTCATTTGCTAGATTTATAAATAAGGTATATTAAAATCAAATTTGCTATGAATTTTAAGGAGTTAATTGAAACAATCTTAAAATTTAAAAAAGAATTTGATTCTAAATCAATTACTTTAAATTCAAAGATTGTAAAAAAGAATGACATTTTCCTAGCAATTTCAAAAGATCGTGATAAAAATTTTCAGAATATTTTAGAGGCTATAAGCAAAGGCGCCTGTTTAATAATTGTAGAAAAAAAAATTACAATAAAAAATTTTCCCTCAGTAGTTTATTTTTCAAATATTAAAAATAAGTTAAGTAATATTTCTAACATTTTTTATGATTTTCCATCAAAAAACATAGAACTTTATGGCGTTACTGGCACTAATGGAAAATCTTCAGTATCAAGTTTTTTACATCAAATTTTAAAAAAAAATAATAAAAAAACTGCCTTATTATCTTCAATAAAAAGCAGAAAAAAAGGAATATTTTTTTCAGGATTGACTACTCCTGATACCTTTTTTTTGAATGATTTTTTATCAAAAGCGAATTTAGAAAATTATCAATCCGCTATAATAGAAGTATCATCACATGGAATCCATCAAGATAGAGTCAAAGGATTAAATTTTAATTATGGATGCTTTACCAATATTAGTAGGGATCATTTGGACTATCATAAATCTATGCAGGATTACTCTAATGTTAAAGAAAGCTTTTTTTTAAATAATTCTTTTGATGCAGCTTTAATAAACATTGACACTTCTTTAGGCGAAAGGATAAAAAAAATTGATAAGAATTTTCTTTCATTTTCTTCGGTTAAAAAAAATGCTGACTTCTTTTTTAATAAAAAAAACATTTTGTTTCATAACAATGATTCTTATGATTTAAATTTTTTTGATGGACCGAGATTTATGAAATTAAATCTCGCGATGGCTATTTCTCTGGCAAAATGCACCGAATTATCAATAGAGCCAAAAACCATCAAAAATTTTTATTCTCTCGCGGGAAGATTTGAGAAGCGAAAAACTTTTAAAGGAAAATCATGCATTATAGATTATGCTCATAGCCCTAAAGCTCTTGAGATAGTTTTGAAATCCATTCGATCATTCTCATCTGGAGACATCATTTGTATTTTTGGTTGCGGCGGCGAAAGAGATACAGGAAAGCGACCAAATATGGGAAGAATAGCCGAGAAATTTTCAAATAAATTGATTATAACGAACGATAATCCTCGATTGGAAGATCCAAATAAAATTAAAGAAGATATCACAAAGGGTATTTCAAAAGTTTCTAAAACTCATTTCATTCCAGATAGAAAAGAGGCTATTCAATTCGGTTTAAAACTATTAAAGAAGTCTAAAAAAGGCTCTACTTTACTCATTGCAGGTAAAGGACATGAAAATTATCAAGAAATGAAAGATAAAAGAATTTATTTTAGTGACAAAAATGCAATTGAGGAAATAATAAATGTTAGTTGAAAAAAAGCTTTCAAAGATTGCTAAAGTAGCCGACGCTAAATTAATTGGAAAAGACTTGGGGTTTAATAAAATCTCAACTGACACTAGGACTATAAAAAAAGGGGATATATTTTTAGCGCTTAAAGGGGAAAACTTTGACGGTCATGATTTTATAGAAACAGCTATTGAAAAAGGAGCGAGCTCAATAATTTCTGAAAGAGAGCTTAGCGACGAGATAAATTATATTAAAACAAAAAATAATTTTAAATTTTTAAAACTTCTCGCAAAAAAAATTAGATCAAACTTTAAAGGGACAGTATTTGCTATTACAGGAAGTAATGGAAAAACTTCAACAAAAGAAATTACTTATGAATTATTAAATCATTATTTTAAAGGAAAAAAGGTTTTTAAATCTCCAAAAAACTGGAATAACGAATTAGGGTTATATTTTTCTTTATTAAGTTTGGAAACTTCTCATGAAATTGCGGTTTTTGAATTAGGTACAAATTTCCCTGGAGAAATTTTTACTCTTTCAGATTTTCTTAAGCCAGATCATGGAGTAATAACAAACATTGGGCATTCGCATCTTGAGAATCTTAAAAGCCTAGAAGGAGTTGTTAATGAAAAATCTGACTTATTTTTAAATGTGAAAAATCACGGAAGTTGTATAGCTAGAGTTGAGAACAAGTTTAGAAAAATTATTACAAAAAAATCTGAAGGAAAAAAATTAACTCTTCTAAGTAAAACAAAAAAAGATATTTTCAGCACAAATTTTGATATTTCTTTTCAATGTATTACCAATGCTTTAGGTCTAAAGATATCAATTCAAGAAAAAAATAAGTTAAAAAAATTACTTTCTGAAAAGGTAAACGTTTCTGGAAGAATGGAAAGAAAGATGGGGCCAAAAAAGACTACTTTTCTTGACGATACCTATAATGCAAATCCAGATTCTTTTCTTGCTGCTTTTGAAGAGATTTCTAACTTAGATTTTAAGAAAAAAATTTGTGTCATGGGGAAAATGGGTGAGCTTGGAGCAAATTCCAAAAAATTGCATGACAAAATAATTCACAAAGCATTGGAGTATTTTGATTATATATTTTGCGTCGAAATTAACTCAAAAATAATAGACAGAAAAATAAAATATATATCAAAAGATAATGTAAAAAAAAATATTGAAAATTTCTTTGACGAGGATACTTTAATTTTATTTAAAGCTTCAAGATCAGTTAAAATGGAGACGGTCATCAAAGACATTTAATATGCTTTTACCTTTTTTAGATTTTTTAGCCGAAAGTTATGGGCCTTTTAGAGTATTTAATTATTTTACATTTAGAGCAATACTTTCTACTTTAACATCTTTAATTTTTTGTCTTATTTTTGGAAATTATTTTATTTCCTTTCTTCAAAGAAATAGATTTGGTCAGGTTATCAGAGAGTTAGGACCAGAAAAACACTATGAAAAAAAGGGTACACCAACTATGGGGGGCTTATTAATTTTGGGGGGAATACTTTTTTCATGTTTATGTTGGGGTGATTTAAATAATAGATATTTATGGATAGTTATATTTTTAATTTTCTCTTTTGGAGTTTTGGGGTTTTTAGATGATTATTTAAAACTCAAGTATGATTCTAGCGACGGCCTTTCAGCGAAAATGAAAATTTTTTGGCAAATATTATTCGCCTCTATAGCTGCTTCCTATCTTTATTATTCGCACTCAATTCCAGCAGAAATAAGTTTATTTTTGCCATTTTTAAAGGACTTTGCTTTCAACTTGGGAGTCATATTTATTTTTACTTCAATTTTCGTAATTATAGGGACAAGTAATGCAGTTAATCTCACCGACGGATTAGATGGATTAGCAATTCTGCCCTCAGTTATGGTGGCTGGTGGGCTTGGAATAATTGCTTATATTTCAGGAAATATTATTTTTGCTGATTATCTGAATATTGCTTATTTACCAGGTTCTGAGGAATTACTCATCATTTGTGGGGCAATAATAGGAGCTGGTATTGGGTTTCTCTGGTTTAACACCTATCCAGCACAAGTCTTTATGGGAGATGTAGGGTCGTTATCTTTGGGGGCAGCATTAGGGGGAATGGCAATAATTTTAAGACAGGAGATAATTTTAGCGATTATGGGTGGAGTTTTTGTAATGGAAGCTCTTTCAGTAATCATTCAAGTCACATCTTACAAACTTACAGGAAAAAGAGTATTTAAGATGTCGCCAATTCATCATCACTTTGAACTTTCTGGTTGGGCAGAACCAAAAATAATAGTTCGCTTTTGGATTATCACACTCATACTCGTCTTAATTGCTTTGGCAACTTTTAGGCTGCGTTAGAAATGCCATTGAATAAAAAGTACGTTCTTATTCTTGGCGCAGGAAAGACAGGACTTTCAGCCGCAATTTTCTTAAAAAAAAATAATTTCAAAATATTCGACACAAGAGAAATAGAGGACTTATTACCAGAGATAAAAAAAAATGATTTCATTTTAAAAAATTTCATTCTTGAAAAAGAAATAGACTTTAAACTCGTTGATTATGCAATTTGTTCTCCTGGATTTGATTTAACTCATAATTTAGTAAAAAAACTACTTAAGAATAAAATAACCATTAAAAGTGACATTGAAGTTTTTATAGAAAACAATGATTCAAAGATCATTTTAGTGTCTGGGACAAATGGAAAAACTACAGTTTCCTTACTTCTAGAAAAATTTATATCTCAGAAAGGACTTACATCCAAAGCGATCGGTAACTTAGGCAATCCAGTTTTAGAATATGTTAATGAACGCAAAGATTATTTTGTAATCGAAGTATCAAGTTTCCACTTAGATATTTCTAAAAGTTTAAAATCAGAATTATCTTTATTATTGAATATTTCTGAGGATCATCTAGACAGACATAAAACATTTGATAATTATGTAAGAATTAAAAATTCAATCTTTAAAAACTGCAAGATATCTATAGGTAATAAAGATGATCAAAACATCGAGAAAGGGCTTAGTGATTATTTTGAGTCTAATCCAGATATAGATACTCAAAATCTAAAAGCTGTGAAAAAAACCTTAGATAACTTAGGTCTTCATTATTCTTTTAAAGAGCTAGATGAAAATAAGTTTAAGCCGATGCATAGAATGGAAGAGTTTTATAAAGATGAGTTGAATAGAATTTATTTTAATGACTCTAAGGCTACGAATTGTGGTGCAACTATAGCTGCCATTAATTCTTTAAAAGGAAAAACTAAGATTTATCTAATATGCGGCGGGCAAGGGAAAGGAGCTGACTTTTCAGAACTGGCGGAAAATATTAAAAAATATTGCAGTGCAGTAGTCATATTTGGTGAAGATAAAGAAAAAATAGAAAAAAAATTAGATAATTTTAATAAATACCTTGCAAATAGCTTCGAGGAGGCAATTTCAACTTGTTTAAAAATTTCTGAGCCTTGTTCATCTATTTTATTCTCTCCCGCTTGTGCTAGCTTTGATATGTTTAAAAATTTTGAAGAGAGAGGGGAAAAATTTAAAAAAATGATTATTGATGAGAGAAACTTTAACTCAATCTAAGCTTCAAAGAATTTTTTTTGGAGAATTTTATAGAGATTTAAAATTTTCAGATTTTGATCTAGGAATCTCAATATCAGTATTCTTTTTAAGTATGTTAGGAATCATTATGGTAGCTTCCGTTACGATTCCTTTGACTGAAGGGTCTTTGTCAATGACTTTCAATCATATCTTTAAGCTAATTTTATCTTTGATAGTGGGCTTATTTGTTTTTAGGTTCTCATTAGAAATATGGAAATCTGTTGATATCGTTTTAGTATTATTTTCTTTTTTGCTATTAACATTAGTTTTTTTCCCAATAATAGGATTTGAAGCTAATGGAGCTTCAAGATGGATAAGGGTTTTAGGTTTTTCTTTTCAACCATCTGAATTAATGAAATTTGCTTTAATTATTTATATTTCATCTTACTGTTTTAGAAGAATGACAGAATTTAAAGAACAATGGTTAGGGTTTTGGAAACCAGTATGCGTTGTAGTTTCTGCTATCGCTTTAGTTTTGCTTGAACCGGATCTTGGTTCCTCTGCTGTAATTTTTCTAATATCTTTATCAATAATGTTTATTGCCGGAGCGCCAGTTAAACATATGTTAATAATCTTGATTATGGGATTATCTGTCTTTGTCAGTATGATCATATTAGTGCCTTGGAGAATGCAAAGAATTTTAAGCTTTGTTGATCCTTGGAGCGCATACGGTGAAGGAGGATATCAACTTTCGCAAGCTTTAATTGCCTTTAGTAGAGGAGATTTATTTGGAGTAGGTCTGGGAGAAAGTTTACAAAAATATCATTACTTACCTGATGCACAAACGGATTTTATCTTTGCAATTATTGCAGAAGAACTAGGTTTAATATTTTGTATCTTTCTAATTGGCGTGTATGGATACTTGATATTTAAGTCTTTTGCTTTGGGAAGGAATTCGAGATTAAAAGAAAATTATTTTGAATCTTTTGTTTCTTATGGCGTGGGAGTTTGTTTAGCATTTCATGTTTTTATTAATGTTGGTGTTTCAAGTGGCATGCTACCAACAAAAGGTATCACATTGCCTTTCATCAGTTTTGGAGGTACAAATTTAATGCTAATGTTTGCTTTAATAGCTTTACTTCTTAGAATTAATTTAGAGCTTAAAGAAAGTTCAGAAATTAATAGAAAGGTGATGAGTGGCTGATCTAAAAACAATTTATATTGTTGCTGGAGGCACAGGAGGGCATGTTTTTCCGGCTAAACGGGTAGCTCAAAAATACCTTAATAACGGATTTAAAATTAATTGGATAGGTACTAGTCGAGGTCCTGAAAAAAAGATTTGCAAAGACTTAGGAATAAATTTTATACAAGTTCCGTTATATGGATTTAGAGGAAAAGGTTTTTTTACAAAATTAAAAGCCTTGATTGCTTTTATCCTAAGCGGTTTAATTTTTATTTTTTATTCAAATCCATTTAATAAACAAAATTCTCCAATGCTAGTTTTTGGAGGATATGTATCTTTGATTGCTTTCTTTTATTTCAAAGGTCCAGTTTTTCTTCAAGAACAAAATACAATCCCTGGTTCAGTATCAAGGTTACTTTTATCTACCAATAAAGTATCAAAGATATTTTGTGGATTCGAAAAGACAAAAAATTTTTTTGAAAAATATGAAAAAAATTTTATAGATTTAATAAACACCGGAAATCCAGTTGGAAAAATAAAAGAAAAAGAAAATAGCTTGAACAATTCTTCTTGCTTAAAAGTATTAGTTCTTGGTGGAAGCCAGGGTTCAATGTTTCTAAATGAATTAATTCCTGAAACGTTTAAAGAATTTATAGAGAACAACTCATTAGAAGTTAAGCATCAATCTGGATACAAAAATGAGACTAAAGTTAAAGATAATTATTCTACATTCATAGGGGAAGTAACCGTTCAAGCATTTATAGAAGATATTGAAAGCGCTTATCAGTGGGCAGATATCATAATATGTCGTTCCGGAGCATTAACTGTTTCGGAAATAATTGCTTCTAGATCAGTTGGAGTTTTTGTTCCTATAAAAGTTTCTATAGACGATCATCAAAAAGAAAATGCAAGTTATTTATCGTCCCTAGATGCTGCATGGCTTATAGAAGAATCAGAAAATTTTAAAAATGAATTAAGAGAGCTTTTAGTTGAAATTATAAATAATAAAAATTTGATTTATGAAAAAAGAGAAAATATAAAAAAAATAGAATTGAAAGATGCTGAATCAATAATATTTAATGAAATAAATGCTTGGTACAAATAATTTAAAAAAAATTCATTTCATAGGAGTTGGAGGGGCTGGAATGAGTGGTATTGCTGAGATATTGCTCAATATGAATTACAAAATATCTGGATCTGATAATACTCCATCAACTATAACCAAAAGACTTGAAAAAATAGGATTAGATTTTTATGATTTTCATAGCGCAGAAAATCTAAAAGACGTCGATTTGGTTGTCTTTTCTTCAGCGATTAAAATTAATAACCCTGAGCTTGTAGAGGCTGAAAAAAAAGGTATTAAGGTAATTCAAAGAGCAGAAATGTTAGCTTTTTTATCTGAGCTCAGAGAAAGCATAATTTTTGCTGGAAGCCATGGTAAAACTACAACAACTTGTATTACCGCTCACATTTTTAAAGAAAATAAACTAGACCCCACTTATATAATTGGTGGGAAGGTTAGCTCATTTGAGTCGAATGCGAAATTAGGAAATGGCAAACATATTCTTGCTGAGGCAGATGAGAGCGATGGAAGTTTTTTATTATTTAGCCCAGATAAAGCAGTAGTAACCAGCATAGATAATGATCATTTAGCATCCTATAAAAACTCTTTCGAAAATTTAGTGTCTGCTTTCGAAGACTTTTTAAAAAAAGTTAAATATAAGACTCTCGTCCATGATGAAGTAATTTCTTTATTCTCTAATATTGAAACTGAGAATAATATCTTTACATATGGTTTCAATGAGGAATCTGATTATCAGATTACAAATTATTCACAAAATGATGAAGGTTCATTCTTTCATTTAAAAGATAAAATCAAAAATTTGACATTTCAATTCAAAATAAAAATCTTTGGGGAACATAACGTTCTTAACGCTGTAGCTGCAATTATTTTATCTTTTGATGAAGGGATAGATTATAAAAATATTCAAAAATCTTTGATCAGTTTTCCTCAAGTTGAAAGAAGGTTTGAAATAATAAACAAAAACGTTTTTCTAAAAAAAATTATTCTTATAGATGATTACGGGCATCACCCAACTGAGTTAATCAATACGATAAAAACAATAAAAAGAATTTGGCCTGAAAAAGAAATGGTTATGGCTTTCCAACCTCATAGATACACAAGAACTAAAGCGCTTTTTCAAGAATTTATCGAAGTATTATCCAAAGTAGATAATTTAATTCTTCTTGAGATTTATTCCGCAAGCGAACTACCTATTAAAAATTATTCTTCAGAAGATTTATTTAGAGAGATAAAGAAATTGAATAAGAATTCAACTTTGGTCAATGGAATTGATGAAGCCTTTCAAGAATTTAATAAATTCAAAGATGAAAAATATATTTTTCTCACTCAAGGAGCGGGGAATACTTCACTTTTAGCTTCAAGATTTAAATAAAAAAATGGAAATTTCGCAGAAAATAAAATTTGGTATTTTGGGAGGGGGGTATTCTAATGAAAGAGATATTTCTTTGAAAAGCGCAAAGGCTGTAAACAATGCACTTATTAAGAAGGGGTATAAGTCTTCTATCCTTAATATAGAAAATAAGCAAAAACTTCTATCAAAAGACACTTACAAAAATTTTGATTTTATTTTTATCTTAATCCATGGGTTAGGGGGCGAAGATGGAGAGTTACAGAATTTTTTGGATGAATCAAAAATAAATTTCTCTGGAAGTGGTGCTGAAGCTTGTAAAAAAACTTTCAATAAAACTTTGGCAAAATCTTACCTACCGAAAAGTATAATTACTCCTAAACAATTTACTTGGGATTTCGATCAAAAAACAATTATTAAAAATGATAAGACAGTCAAAAAAATTGTTGTAAAACCTGTTAATGAGGGATCAAGTATTGGAGTCTCAATAGTTGAAAATAAACAGGAATACGTTAAGGCTGCAGTGGAAAAAACTCTTAAATATGGTGAATTTATGTTGGAAGAATACATTTCAGGAAAAGAAATTACAGTCGCTCAAGTTGGTAAAGAGATTTTCCCCGCTATTGAAATAATTCCAGACGACAATTTCTATGATTTTAAAGCCAAATATAATTCAAATAATACGAAGTACATAGAAGCTACTTATTCTTCATCGAGACAAAAAAAATTAAATGAATATATTTCTTCAATTAATAAAGAATTTGGATGTAAAGGTTGGTCAAGAACCGACCTAATTGATGATGGAGAAAATTTTTATTTTCTCGAGCTTAACACCGTGCCTGGAATGACTAGTACTAGCTTAGTACCCAAAGCTGCTAAATATGCAGGCTACGAATTTGATCAATTAGTGCTAAAAATTATTAATGACTCTCTTGATTAGATTGTTAGCAGTATGTACACTTGCGCTGTTTTCTTGAGTCTTCCATAAGATTCAAACCCATAAGGAGACAATAAAAAATGAATCATTACGAAATAGTATTTGTGGTTGATCCACAATTAGATAAAGAAGCCAAGTTATTTAATAAATGCTTGGATACTGTTACGTCGATAAAAGGAATCACTCATAGGTCAGAAGACATTGGAATTAGAAAGCTTGCATATCCAATCAACGATAAAAATTCGGGGCATTATTTCCTTTTAAACATCGAATGCAATTCAGAAAGTTTAAAAGATATTGAATCACTATTTAAATTCGAAGAATCTATTATGAGATCTTCTATCGTAAAAAAGAAAAGAGCTGAAACTGAGCCGTCGTCTTTGTTCACCCAAACTCAAAATGTACAAAAATCTAATGAAATGATAGATCAAACAGCGGAAGATAAAAAACCTAATGAATCAAAAAATAATTCTAAAGAAGAAACTAACGCCTCTTCGGAATTAGAATCATCAGAATCTGATAAGGAGTAAATAAAAAAAATGTCATGAGAAAAAAAACTGAAAAAAGAGGGTCTCAAAACCAAGAAACTTTGATCAAATCAAAAAGAACTTGTCAGTTTACTGCTGCTAATGTAGAGGAAATAGACTATAAGGATGTTGAGCTTTTATCAAAATTTATTAACGAAATGGGAAAAATTTCTCCTGCAAGAATGACTGGAACCACTGCAAAATATCAAAGGCAATTAACCAAAGCTATAAAAAGAGCTAGACAATTAGCGCTTTTGCCCTATACGGATAGCCACAGAATTTAGAAAAATGAAAGTTATTTTAAAAGAAACCATTACAGGACTTGGTGCGCCTGGCGACCTTGTTAATGTCAAAGCTGGATATGGGAGAAACTTTCTTATGCCTTCTGGCAAAGCCATTCCAGCAACTGAAGAAAATCTAAAAGTATATGAGGCTGAAAAAGCACAGATTGCTGAGATAGAAAATAAAAAAATAACTGAAGCAAAAGATCTCGATAATAAGTTATCTGGATTTACCTTGGAAATTCAAGTCGCAGTTACTGAAGAAGAGGTAATGTATGGATCAATTGGGACCAAAGAAATATCAGAGTCTTTAATCGAAAATGGTTTTGAAATAGATAGACAAGCTATAAGACTTCCAGAAGGTGTTTTAAAAGATCTCGGAAATTTTGAATTGGATATAGAGCTCCACCCCGAGGTAATTTCTAAGATAAACGTTCTTTTAAAACCTGAAAAATAAAATACAAATTTGTCTAAAACGGTTTGAGATGGGAGAATATCAAACTGTTCATGAGAAAAGAATTTGACCAACCATCCTCTTTAGAAGCTGAAAAAGCAGTACTGGGGGGTTTGTTATTAAAACCTGACTTATGGGACACTGTATCTGTTACAGTTGATGAAAAAGATTTTATCCTTTTGGAACACCAACTTATTTATCGAGCAATCAGACGCTTAAGAGATCATGGAAGTGAAATTGATACTGTCACTTTAATTGAATCTTTGACGAGTGATCCTGACATCTCCTCTTTATCAAATTTTAATCAGAATGAATATATTCGACAATTAGCTAAAGATACTCCGGGAACAGCGAATTTCGACAACTATACAGATATAGTTAAACAGACATCAAATCTCAGAAAACTAATATCCACAGCTTCAGATATTTCAAATATTGCTAAGGACTCAGATACTTTTGAAATAGAAGATACTTTTAGTCAAGCTGAAAATAAATTAATAAATTTAAGAGACTCTATAGATAGAAAAAAAGGTCCTACTCTAGCTAAGGATTTAATTAAACCTGTTTATGATAATATCGAAGAAAATATAAATTCTAAAACTCCTTTAATAGGGCATTCAACAGGATTTAGAGATTTAGATAAACTTACTCTTGGGTTACAAAATGGTGATCTGATATTAGTTGCTGGAAGGCCAAGTATGGGAAAGACTGCTTTTGGATTAAGCATCGCTGCAAGTCTTATCGAAAATAACATTCCCGCAGTTTTTTATAGTTTGGAAATGTCTTCTAGGTCTGTCATGTATAGGCTTATTTCAATTTTATCCAAAGTCGAGTTGAAGAGAATTTTTCAGGCAAAAGAACTGACTGATTCTGATTTTGAAAAAATTGGGAAAGCCGTTGAGCTTTTAGAAAAAAGTAATTTTTTTATTGACGATACATCTGCACTAAGTCCCTCTGAAATTCTTTCTCGATCAAGAAAATTAAAAAGAGAATTTCCAGAATTAGGATTGGTTGTTTTAGATTATTTACAATTAATGAGAGCAGATAATTCTAATCCGAGTAGGGTAAACGAAATGAGTGAAATTTCGAGAGCAACTAAGGCATTGGCAAAAGAGCTAGACGTTCCAGTAATTGCATTGTCTCAATTAAATAGAGCTTCGGAGACCAGAACTAATAAAGAACCCATAATGGCTGATTTAAGAGACTCGGGAGCTTTGGAACAAGATGCAGATTTAGTAATTTTTCCTTTTAGACCAGAATTCCATGAGCCTACACCTGAAAACAAGGGCATTGCTAAAGTTATTGTCGCAAAACACAGGAATGGAGAAACAGGTAATATTTTGCTTCATTGGGCTGCAAGATATACCTCTTTCGAAGATCTTGCATTAAATGATCCAGCCTACGATAATTTTTCATCTAATAATCAAAATTGAGTAGACCAACCATCGCCGAGATAAATCTTCAAGCGTTAAAAAATAACGTAAAGAAGTTAAAAAAAATATCAACTTCAAAACTTTACCCTGTAGTAAAGGCAAATGCTTATGGTCATGGATTAAAACAAGTAATAAAAACAATCAATAATTTAGTATCAGGATTTTGTGTCGCTACTTTTGAGGAAGCTATAGAACTTAAAAAGTTAACGACCAAAAGTGTCTTATGTATGGAGGGACCTTATGATTTGAAAGAATTAAATATTTTTGAAAAAAATCATATTGATTATGTAATTCATTCTTCCTATCAAATTGCTTTGCTTAAAAAATTCAATAAATCATTTCTTTCCAAGAAAAATAAAATTTGGATTAAATTCGATACTGGAATGAATCGGTTAGGTTTCAAAGAAAGCGAAATAATCAACGCCTTCTCAAATATTCTAGAGTTTAAAAAAAATTTAGTTTTAATGAGTCACTTTTCCTCTGCAGCTTCAACAAAATCTTCAAAAAAAGAATCAAAAAACCAAATTAAAATTTTCAAAAAATATGAAACAAAAATAAAAAGGAATAAGCCAAATATATTATTAAGTTTATGCAATTCTGGAGGCTTGCTTTTTTATCAAGAGTCTCATAAGGATATAGCAAGACCAGGAATAAGTATTTATGGTAGTCAAGAAGGCTTGAAAAGAAATTATTTAGATTTAGAGCAAGTTATGACTTTGAAATCAAAATTTATAACTATCAAAAATGTTTCTAAAGGTTCTAGAGTTGGCTATGACGGAACTTGGAAAGCTAATACCGATTCAAAAATTGGAATTTTGCCAATAGGTTATGCTGATGGTTATTTAACAGGTATGAGCAATCGGGCATATGTATTAGTAGACAATCAAAAAGCTCCGGTAGTTGGCAGAGTGTCTATGGACCTTACTGCCATTGATTTAACTTTGTTAAAAAAAGTAGATTATGACTCTAATGTTGTTCTCTGGGGCCCTGAATTAAAAATAGACAAGGTTGCAAAGTTTTGTGGAACTATTCCATATGAATTAATGACATCAGTTTCTGAGAGGGTAAGAAGAAAGTTCATAGATAAATAAGGTTATCTAAAAAAATTATAAAGGACATTAATCTTTACAAAAAATATGCAAATAGAAGATAATTAGTTATGAAAATTGATTACTTAAAAGAAACTCCAAGAAAACTTAAAGAATTCCCTGTAGAAAACGACCTAAATTTATCCGAACAGGAAGTCCATGATGTGGCTGAAATCTTTCAAACTCCTTTGACAGGTGCCTACAACTGGGATTACACAGTTCAAGACAATAGGATAAAAAAACTTTACGAACTTGGTAAAGAACTTAATTGGAACGTAGAAAAGGATATTGATTGGAATAGGCCTCTTCCTGAAAAAGCAGAAACACCTCCTGAAATTTTTTGGGATCAATATGAACCTTATCAAAAACTTTCTAATGAAGAGAAATTCGAATTTTTAAGACATAGAGGAGCTTGGTCATTAAGTCAATTTCTCCATGGCGAGCAAGGAGCGCTGCTAGTTGCTTCTCAACTAGTATCTTGTGCTCCTACTTTCAATGCTAAATTATACGCGGCTTCACAGACTTTTGATGAAGCTAGACATGTAGAAGCTTTTAATAAATATTTACAAACTAGACAAGGATTAATGTATCCAGTTGGACATGGCTTAAAATCTCTTTTAGATAAAATCTTAACTGATCCAAGATGGGACTTAAAATTTATAGGTATGCAGATAATAATTGAAGGTCTAGCCCTCGCTGCATTTAACTTAGCTAAACAAACTTCAAATGATCCAGTATTTAGAGACATGCTTTACTTAATAATTAGAGACGAAGCAAGACATGTAACTTTTGGTGTTAATTATCTTGAAGAATATTTGAAAAATTTATCCCAAGATGAGTTAGAAGAAAGAGCGCTTTTTGCTTACGAGGCCTGTGTTGTGATGCGAGGCAGACTACTTTCAGCAGAAGTATATGAAAAATTTGGTTGGGATGTCGAGGAAGCTCTTGAATTTCAATCTAAAACAGATGTGACTAATAATTTCCAACATTTGCTTTTTACCCGCGTAGTTCCAAATCTTTCAAGGATTGGGTTAATTACTGAAAAAGTAAGGCCTCTTTATGAAGAGCTTGGAGTATTAGAATATGAAAGTTGGCCAACTGATGGAGATATTGATTGGGTTTCTTTAAAACAGCCTCTAGATTTATCTGAATCTGCATAATAGTTTTAATTGAAGCATTAGCAATTATTTGCTAACCTGATATTCCATCTTGAGATATTAAAGATGGCAACTAATCCTAAATACCTTTTTGTCACCGGCGGTGTAGTTTCTTCATTAGGAAAAGGTATATTTTCTGCTTCAATAGGTGCCGTTTTAGAAAGTAAAGGGCTTAAAGTTACAATTCAAAAATTAGATCCTTATATAAATCTTGATCCAGGAACTATGTCTCCTTTTCAACATGGAGAAGTCTTTGTAACAGAAGACGGCTCCGAAACAGACTTAGATCTTGGTCATTATGAAAGATTTTTAGACTCTAAAATGTCGAGACTAAATAATTTTACTGCAGGACAAGTATATGAACACGTATTAAAAAAAGAAAGAAAAGGCGATTTTCTTGGTTCTACTGTTCAGGTAATCCCTCACATTACAGATGAAATAAAAAAAAGAATTATCAAATGCGCAAAAGGAAATGATATTGCTATTGTTGAGGTGGGAGGGACAGTTGGCGATATAGAGTCTCAACCTTTTTTAGAAGCTATCAGGCAAATGAAATTAGAATTAGGAAGCAGTAGAGCGCTTTTTGCTCATTTGACCTTAATACCTTTTTTAGCCTCCTCAGGAGAGATAAAAACAAAGCCGACTCAACATTCAATTAAAAATTTGTTATCTCATGGAATTCAGGCAGATTTGCTTATTTGTAGATCGGAAAATCCTTTGGAAAAATCTGATACAAAGAAAATATCTTTATTTACAAATGTTGATGAAAAATGTGTTTTTTCTATCCCTGATGTTGATTCAATTCATTCAATTCCTGAACTTCTTAGTCTGCAAGGTCTGGATAAGCAAATAGCTGCAAAATTAAAGCTTAAATCAAAACCCGCAAATCTAAACAGGTGGCGAAAAGTTTCAAAACTAGAAAAGAAAAGAAATGGAGTAACTAAAATAGCTATGGTTGGTAAATACACTGAACTAGCTGATTCTTATAAATCTGTTAATGAAGCTCTTGTTCATGCTGGAATTCATAACAAAACAGAGGTTGAAATTAATTATTACGATTCGCAAGATTTCAATGATGGAGTAAAAAATTTCAAACCTGATGGAGTATTGATCCCTGGTGGCTTTGGTGGTAGAGGAATTAATGGAATGATAAATGTTGCAAAATTTTCTAGGACTAAAAATATTCCTTACCTGGGAATTTGTTTGGGTATGCAGGTTGCCGTTATAGAATTTGCCAGAAACGTATTGAAGCTCTCAGCAAATAGTACGGAATTTGAAAAAAATACTGATCATCCTGTAATTGCGCTTATAACTGAATGGATGGATAAAAAGGGCCTTACTCAAATTAGAAACGAAAATTCAGATAAAGGCGGAACTATGAGACTAGGAAGTCAAGTTTGTATTCTTGAAAAAAATAGTAAGATGGCAAAAATGTATAATTCCATAAAAATTTCAGAAAGGCATCGCCATAGATATGAATTCAATAGTAATTATCTTAGCCAAATGAAATTAAATGGGATGAACATAGTTGGATTTTCTGAAGATAAAAATTTAGTGGAGGCAATAGAACTTAAGGCGCATAAATGGTTTGTTGGTTGTCAATTTCACCCAGAATTTACTTCCGACCCCAGAATCGGTCATCCTTTATTTAATGGATTTATAAAGGCTGCTAAGGTGAGGAAATGAAAACTATTAAAATTGATGAAATTGAAATTTCCAACGAAAGTAAAATATGTTTTTTTGCTGGATTAAATATATTAGAAACTTCCGAGCTAGCTAAAGAAGTTGCCTTTAATTTAAAAGGAATCACTGAAAAGCTTGGAAACCCCTTTGTTTTTAAAGCCTCATTCGACAAGGCAAACAGATCTTCAGTTAATTCCTATAGGGGTCCTGGATTGGATAATGCTCTAGAAATTTTTAAAGAGTTAAAAAAAGAGAATATTAAAATTATTTCAGATGTTCATGAAATTAATCACATTTCATTATTTCAGGATTGTATAGATATTATTCAAATCCCAGCATTTTTATGTAGGCAAACCGATTTAATTAAAGAGGCCTGTCAAACTGATAAACCCATTAATATAAAAAAAGGACAATTTTTGTCTCCTGATCAAATGAAAAACATTATCGAGAAATGTAGTCAGTTTGGAAATGAAAAAATCATGCTATGCGAAAGAGGTACTTCTTTTGGATATAATAATTTAGTTGTTGATATGCTTGGAATTTCAGATATGAAAAAATTAGGCAATCCAATAGTTTTTGACGTAACGCATTCCCTTCAAATTCCTGGGGGTCAAGGAACTGCAGCAAGCGGAAGAGGAGATCAAGCTTTAGATTTGGCCTTGTCAGGTGTCGCACAAGGAATAGCTGCTCTGTTTATTGAGACTCATCCTTCTCCTAAAGACGCAAAATGCGATGGGCCTTCGGCAACAAAGCTGAGTGAAATCGGTTTAATTTTGAATAAAATTTCTCAACTTGATTCATTCGTGAAATCGAACAGATGAAAATTAAAAATATAAGATCTTTCGAAATCTTAGATTCTAGAGGTACGCCAACTGTTATGACCTCGTTAGAATTAGAAGACGGTACGTTAGAATTTGGTTATGTTCCTTCTGGAGCATCGACAGGTTCTAGAGAAGCAATCGAAAAAAGAGACGGAGGAAATAGCTTTGATGGAAAAGGTTTAAATCTTACGATTAAAAATGCAACTGATATTCTATTTCCTGAACTTATTGGTATGGAGTTATCCAGTCTATTTGAATTTGATGCTAAATTAATTGAATTAGATGGTTCCGAAAATAAAGAGCATTTTGGAGCTAACATCCTTCTTTCTCTTTCCCTAGCTGCTTGTAAAGCTCTTTCTTCTCACCAAAAAAAACCGCTTTATTTATATATTAATGAAATCGCTTCATCAATTGGAATTGAAGCTGAAATAAGAGCTCCTTTAGCTATGATGAATATTTTAAATGGAGGGGCACATGCTAATAATGGACTAGATATTCAGGAATTCATGATCCAACCTTCTGGATTTTCGACTTTTAAAGAAAGCATAATTTGTGGAGTAGAAGTTTTTCAAGAATTAAAAAAAATATTATCAAAAAAAGGTTTTTCTACGGCTGTTGGCGACGAAGGAGGGTTCGCTCCAAACATAAATTCTTCTGAAGAGGCTTTAAATCTGATTTCCGAAGCCATTTCTTCTTCAGGGTATATAGTTGACGATCAAGTTACTTTTGCTCTTGATTGTGCGTCGACTGAAATCTATGAAGAAGGTGTTTACAATTTGAATGGTGAAAGTTTGTCTTCAAGTGAATTAATAAAATTTTTGGAAAGTTTAAGTAATAAATTCCCTTTAACCTCTATAGAGGATCCGCTAGATGAAAATGATTGGAATGGTTGGGTTGATCTCACAAACAATCTTGGAGATAAACTTCAAATTGTCGGTGACGATTTATTTGTTACGAACAAGCTTTTTTTAAAAAAGGGTATTGAATTAAAAGCAGGAAATTCAATACTGATTAAGATTAATCAAATTGGTTCTTTAAGTGAAACTTTAGAAACAATAAAATTAGCAAAGGACAATAATTATAACTGCATAATTTCTCATAGGTCAGGTGAGACAGAAGATAACTTTATCTCTGATCTAGTAGTGGGTACAGGATTAGGTCAAATAAAAACTGGAGCTCCATCTAGATCAGATAGAACTTCAAAATACAACCGTTTACTTTATATAAATGAACTAGAAAATCTCAATTTTCGAGGAAAAAAAGAAATCACATAGAATGATTTTTTTAAAAAAATTTTGGACAATATTTTTACTTTTATCAATGACGTCAGTTTTTTTTTATTATACGATTAATATTTTCTTAGGAGATTATAGCTTTTCGGAAATCCGTAAGTTATCAACAGATTTAGAAAACTTAAAAAATTCTAATGATGTTTTAGAAAATGAAAATAAAAATTTGCTAGATAATTTTAAAGAACCTGATAAAAATAAGTAAATATCCTATGAGTGAAGAATATCTTGCCTTAATACCTGCAGCCGGGGTAGGTTCAAGGGCACAATTGAAGCTGGCAAAACAGTTCACTGAAATAGGATCAAAAACAATTATCGAATATGCTTTGGACCCATTTTTGGCTGACGAAAACTGTAAAAAAATATGTGTGGTAACACAGGAAGACAATGACGTTTGGACCTCGTTGCCAATTTCTGGTCATGAAAAGATTGTATCTTGCATAGGTGGAGAAACTAGAATGCAGTCAGTGCTCAAAGGACTTGAAAATCTTATGGAGACCGAAGAAAAGGGCTCTTTAGTTGCCATTCATGACGCCGCAAGACCATGTCTTTTGAATTCAGATTTAAAAAAATTAATTGACTTTGCTGCGGATGAAATGAAAGATGAAGGGCAAGGAGTATTTCTAGCTCATCAACCTCCAGAAAGCGTAAGTTTAGGTGATAAGAATAAGGTTACAAAGAGTTTAGACCGTTCAAAAGTCTGGTTATCTGCAACTCCTCAAGTATTTTTTTTAGAAGATATTCTTAAAGCAGTTGAAAATGCAAAAGATACAGATAAGTTCTTTTCTGATGAAGTTGGCGCTGCTTTCAGCTTTTATAAAAGTAACATAACTCCAATCTTATCTGACAGGATGAATATAAAGGTTACAAAAAAAGAAGATTTAGTTCTTGTTGAGCAGTATCTCAAGCTCTCTGGAAGGTTGTGACTAGTTTTAGGATCGGAAGTGGTTTTGATGCTCATAAAATTGAGAGGGGTAAGGGGTTTACCCTTGCAGGAGTTTTTATTTCTTGCTCGCATAAAATAATTGCTCATTCAGATGGAGACATAATTTCACACTCAGTTTGTGATGCCTTACTGGGAGCAGCCAATTTAGGAGATATTGGACAACACTTTCCAAATACACAAGATTTTAAAAATGTTTCAGGCGAGACAATGATTCGTTCGGTTTTAAAAAAAATAAAAGAAAAAAATTACAAAATTTCTAATCTAGACATTACTTATATTGGAGAGATTCCTAATATAAGTAATTCTAAAAATAAAATTGTTAAAAATCTTTCCAAGTATCTAAAAATAAACGAAGAACTAATTTCTTTAAAAGCTACCACGACTGATAAGTTAGGATTCATAGGAAAAAAAGAAGGGGTAGCATGTTTGGCAAATGTTCTCATTCATAAGGCTTAATGAACATACTTTTAACTAACGATGATGGAATTGATCACTCTGGTATCAAATCTCTTTTTCTTGAGTTAGATAAAAATCACAATGTTTTTGTCATGGCGCCTGACAGAAATAGAAGTGGATTTGGAAGTGCTATTACTTTTTTAACTGAAACAAATGCTAAAAAATTAGAAGAAAATATTTATTCTTTAGATGGAACGCCTGTCGATTGTGTAAAAAATGCTTTGGAATATTTCTGTCCTTTCACTCCAGACATTGTAGTTTCAGGAATCAATCCAGGACCTAATTTAGGACCCGTTTTATTATATTCTGGTACTGTAGGAGCAGCTTTTGAGGGAAGAAATTTAAAATTTCCTCCAATAGCTGTATCGGTTGCTTCTTTTGAAATTAGTGACTACAGTTTTGCAGCAAGTATAGTAAGTCAAATATTAAAAAAAATTAACACGATTGATTTAGAGCCTAGTTCAATATTAAATTTGAATGTTCCTGATCATAATAAATTTAAAACTCCAGAATTGAAGATCACTAAAACTTATCTGGAAGAACAAAATCAAATTGAAGAAATTTTTTTAAACGACCAGAAATGCATAGAGGAAGGTTCCATTTCACTTTCTCCCATAAAATTAGAAACTGTCTCGTCAAAAAATTTTAGTTCTCTTACTGGTTTATTAGATGAGTTTTGAAAAAAAAATAGATCTAAATTATCAGAGGGCAAGACAGTCAATGGTAGAAGAAATTTCTTCCAAAGGAATTTCTGATTTAAGAGTGTTAGAAGCCTTTTTGAAGACCCCAAGACATATATTTATCGACGGTGCTTTTTCTTCAAGGGCTTATCAGGACATGTCTTTACCTATTGGGTACCACCAAACAATCTCTCAGCCATTTGTAGTAGCGAGAATGGTTGAGTTGATTTTAAAAGGAAATATCTTTGAAAAGTCACCTCTTGGTACTATTTTAGAAATTGGTACTGGATGTGGGTATCAAACTGCTATTCTTTCAAATTTTTGCAGAAAAGTTTTTTCTATTGAGAGAATTTCCCCTCTGGCCGAAAGAGCTAAAGCTAACTTGCAATCTGCTGGCATAAAAAACTATCTTATTAGATGTGCTGACGGATCATTAGGTTGGCCAACATTTAAAAAATTCGATGCGATAATTTGCTCTGCTGTCTCTAATAATGTTCCTGAACCGTTGATAAAACAATTAAATGTTTCTGGAAAGCTAATCTGCCCAGTAGGAAATGAAAAAAATCAAAATTTAGTGTTAATTGAAAAAAAAGAAAAAAAAGAAATAATTAGAAAAGTTTTGGACCCGGTTTTATTTGTACCAATGCTTCCAGGAATTGTAAATGAGGATAAAGTCAAAAAATAAAGTGTAGAAACTTAATGAAGTGAATTGTAAAATAAACCAATATGCAACGTTTAAACAATTTTTTTAAAGACCATCTCTCAAAGTGGGCCTTAGTCTGGTTTGGGTTTCTCTTTTGGGGAAGTATTTTTAGCGCTTTTTTAATATTATTTTTTCAAAATATAGACAATAATTTTTTATACGCAATTGGTTATTTTTTTGGATTTTTATTTGGAATTATTTCTAAAATTAATAAATGGTCATGGATAAATTAGCATTTCAAGAAAATTTAAATCAGCAAGATTTTATTCAAGATCACGACCTTTCTTTGGAGGCGGAGAAGAAAATAGCTCGATCTTTCATGGGAAGAATTGAATGGGAGATGATTGTAATTGGTCTCTCTCAATTTATTGTTTGGCTTGGAGTCTGGGGATTAGTTCTAAATGGGTTAATGCCTCTTTGGCTCGGCTTTTTCATTTTATTGATATCAACTACTTTTGCATATCTACCTTCTCATGCTGGTCAGCATGGACATCTTTCTGGTAATAAAAAAAATTTAGAGTGGTTAGATTTTGTAGTTGGTCAAATTTCTTTAATTCCGCTCGCTCAATCCCATGACATCCTAAAAGTTACTCATTTAAAACATCACGCACACACCAACGACCCCAGTCGTGATCCTGACTACACACATACTCATACAAGAAGTTGGTTTGAATCAGCACTTATAGTTCATAATCAAACCGGAGATAGAAGTGAGAGTCTCAATCAAATGATAGAAACTTGGATGGATACTGAACCTAAATTTAAAGAGGCTGTTGATAGAGGAACTTTATTTTCTTTGGGATTTTTTGTGATTCAAATTGTAATGGCAATTAATTTTCCCTTAGAAACTTTATTTTTGTGGTGGTTGCCTAGAAAATTTACCGTTTCGTATTTAGGAGTAATTTTTTCTCATATGCCTCATCGTGATTTACCCGTTGGAAGGCATGCAGATACAAGGTTTTGGGCAAATGGGATTATTAGATTTTTTAACCACTCGATGCAGATTCATGCAATGCATCATATGTACCCAAAAATTTGTCATCATGACGAACCGAAAGCAATAGAAGCTTTAAGACCTTTCATGATAGAAAGGGGGATACCAGGAGCAGATAAAATTCCTGAAAAGATTACTAATAATCCTCTTACAAGCTTAAGTTAATTTTAAATCTTGTCTAAAGGGGTTGCTCCATCAGTAATTTTGGTTGGTTGTATCGTATGAAGTAAAGTTGCGGCAAGCTTGTTTTCAGAATTAAATAGCTTTCCTTCTACCGTAGCAAGTTTTTTACCCAATTTTATTATTTTAACTTCTATAGTGGCTTCACCTAAGGGTACGGGTCTATGAAAAAGTACATGTAAATCAGTTGTGAGCGGTCTAAATTTAAATTCGTATGCACTAATAATTACCATAGCTGTAGCATCATCAAGCGCAGCGGTTATCATCCCACCTTGAACCATATTCATTGGGTTTGAAGTTTCTTTGGGAAAGGTAACTTTAAATTTGTAAATATCACCCTCAGTTTCAATATATTCTAAACTTAAAAATTCAGCTGTTTTTCCTGGCTTTTTTTTATTTAACCAATCAAGTGATATGTCCATTTGTCTCCTTGTTGTTGTTCAATTAATCTAAAATTAATGCTTCTATTTTATTTTTAGATTGTGCCCAGTTTTCAGCATCTGGAAGAGCATCTTTTTTTTCTGAGATATTTGGCCAAATTTTTGAATATTTTTCATTTATCTTTATAAATTCAATTTCGTCTGCGGGAACCTCGTCTTCTGCATATATTGCATTTACAGGGCATTCAGGTTCACATAGACCACAATCAATGCATTCTTCTGGGTCAATAACTAGTGTATTTTCACCTTCATAAAAACAATCTACAGGACACACTTCAACACAGTCTGTGTGCTTACAATTTATGCAAGCTTGCCCAACAATAAAAGCCATAGATAAATTATAATTTAAATATGGATATATCAGAGAGCGTTTTAAACACCTTAGCAGAAAAAGTTGCAACCTTATTATCAGAAAGAAAACTCACTATTTCTACAGCTGAGTCTTGCACAGGTGGTTGGGTTGGAAAAGAATTAACTGGGATTCCGGGAAGTTCTAAATGGTACGGAACAGGATTTATAACATATTCAAATCAGGCGAAACATAATTTACTAAACGTTCCTAAAGAATCTTTAATAAATCATGGAGCAGTTTCTAAAGTTGTTGTTGAAGAGATGGCTAAAGGAGCAAAAGAACAAAGTAAATCAGATTTAAGCATAGCCGTAAGTGGAATAGCTGGACCTACTGGAGGCACAGAAGATAAGCCAGTAGGATCAGTTTGTTTTGCATATTCTGATAATAAGGGTACTAAAAGCTTTGAAAAAATATTCTCAGGTTCAAGAGATGAGGTAAGAAGGGCAAGTGTAAAATTTATTCTTGAGGAAATTATTAATAATTTAAATTGATTGCAAAAAAAATAAAAATAAAGTTATAATACTGTAAATTTATACAGTAAAAAATTATGTCAACAAAAAATACAAAAAAAGAAGAAGTATCTTCAGATAAATCAAAAAATTTAGCTTCAGCAATCAATCAAATTGAAAGTCAGTTTGGTAGTGGAACAATTATGAGAATGGGGGATAAAAAAGTTGAAGATATTCCTAGCATTTCTACCGGATCATTAGGATTAGATTTGGCGCTCGGCGTAATGGGTCTTCCGCGAGGAAGAGTGGTTGAAATATTCGGTCCCGAATCTTCAGGTAAAACCACACTTACACTTCAAGTTATTGCTGAGTGCCAAAAACTAGGCGGTACTGCAGCTTTTGTTGATGCTGAGCATGCTTTAGATCCTATTTACGCAGCAAAACTAGGTGTGAAAGTTGATGATTTGCTCTTATCTCAACCTGATACTGGTGAGCAAGCCTTAGAGGTCGCAGATATTATGGTTAAGTCAGGAGGTGTAGATGTTTTGGTTATTGATTCAGTTGCAGCTTTGACACCAAGGGCTGAAATTGAAGGTGAAATGGGCGATCATCATGTTGGACTGCAAGCTCGATTAATGTCTCAAGCCTTAAGAAAGATTACAGGAAATATAAAGAGATCTAATACTCTTGTAATTTTCATAAACCAAATAAGAATGAAAATTGGTGTCATGTTTGGTAACCCAGAAACAACCTCAGGAGGTAATGCTTTAAAATTTTATTCATCAGTTAGACTAGATATTAGAAGAATTGGAACAGTAAAAGATGGTGATGAAGTAAGTGGAAACGAAACAAGAGTGAAAGTAGTTAAAAACAAAGTTGCACCTCCATTTAGACAAGCAGAATTTCAGATTTTATATGGAAAAGGTATAAACAAAGCAGGAGAGCTTTTGGATATAGGGGCAGAGCATAAGATTGTTGAGAAATCAGGAGCTTGGTATTCTTATAACGATGAAAAAATAGGTCAGGGTAAAGTTAATGCTAGTGAATATCTCAAACAAAATCCCAAAATAATGAGGGAAATTGAAGATAAAATTTATAAAGCTATTAAAGATTCTGAATTAAACTAGATGTTTATTTAATCCTATCAATAATCTGATCAATTTTTAAAATTTCTTTTTTTTGATTTTTTCTATTTATTAATTCTACTGAATCATTATTAATCTTATCACTTATAACTAATTGAAAAGGGACGCCCATCAAATTAGCATCTCTGAATTTAATACCTGGATTTAGATCTCTGTCATCGAGAAAAACTTCAATTCCACACTTTATTAATTTTGAGTAAATTTTATCTACTTTTATAGTCAAATCTTTATTACTTTTTGGATTAATCGAAACAATGTAACAATTAAAAGGAGAAATAGCTTTTGGAAATATAATGCCTTCATCATCAAAATTTTGCTCTATGGCAGCAGCTACAATTCTTGAAACACCTATCCCGTAGCACCCCATGAATACATCTTGAAGTTTATTGTCTTTCTGAACTTTTAAGTTCATGGCTTTACTATATTTAGTACCTAGTTCAAATATATGACCAACTTCTATTCCTTTCTTTAAACTTAACTTGCCTTTTCCATCGGGACTCTTCATGCCTTCAATTTTATCGGGGTCCTTTTCATCAAGAAGCTCAATATTTATTGCAAAATCACTTTCATTGCTGAAAGCTAAAGTATCCTCTCCGGAATTAGCTAACACATGAAATTCCTCTGATTTATCCCCACCAATAGAGCCAGAATCAGCGGAAACTATTTTGTAATCAAGACCGATTAAATCAAAGATATTTTTGTATATTTTTTTCATGTTAGAGTAAATATGATGCATAGAATCTTCATCTAGACTGAAAGAATAAGCATCTTTCATAAGAAATTCTCTTGCCCTCATCACACCGAATCTTGGTCTAATTTCATCTCTAAATTTGTTTTGAATTTGATAGAAAGTCTTAGGTAAATCTTTATGACTAGTTATTTCCTTTTTTGCAATATCAGTAATAATTTCTTCGTGTGTTGGACCTAGGAAAAAATCTCTCTGATTTCTATCTTTAAAGCCTAAAAGTTCAGGACCATATTCCTTTGAGCGTCCCGATTCGTCCCATAGATCTTTTGGTTGTACTAAAGGCATAATTATCTCTAAACATCCTCCTTTATTGAGTTCTGCTCTTATTATATTTTCCACTTTTTTTAAAATGAGTGTACCTAAAGGAAGCCAGGTATAAATTCCCGAAGCAATGGGCTTTATCATATTAGCTTTTATCATTAATTTATGGCTTGTTAGTTCAGCTTCTGAAGGAGAATCCCTCAGTGTTTTGTAATGATATAAAGAAGCTTTCATTGGAAAAATAATCTATGATTCAATATATTTTGCCTTAAATTTAATTTTTTTTTAACAATTAGAAATAATTATGCCTATTTATGAATTTCAATGCTCTAAATGCAATAAGAAATTTGAAAAGATTTTAAGTATTTCAGAGGCTAATAAAAAAATTAAATGTGATTGTTCAAAGAGTGCTTTTGCTAAAAGAATCGTTTCTGCACCAAGTTTTAGGCTTGAAGGCAAAGGTTGGTATGAAACAGATTTTAAAACTGGAAGTAAGAAAAATTTAGTACAATCTAATGATCCTAAGCCAAAAAAAAAGGAACAAGAAAATAAATCTATAAAACAAAAACAAGAAAAACCTATAACTTAGATGACTTCTAAAATTCATAATCTATCTATTTCTGATGAGGGCAAAACAGTAACCGTTAATGGTTGGGTTGAAAAAATTAGAGATCATGGAGGGGTTATTTTTATTGATTTAAGAAATGACTTAGAAATTCTCCAAGCAGTAATAGAACCTGAAGAAAAAAAAATCTTTGAAATAGCAGAGAAGATCAGAAATGAGTTTGTCATAGAGGTGTCAGGCGTTATAAGAAAGAGACCGAAGGGAACCGCTAATCAAAAAATGACTACTGGAGAAATCGAATTATTTGTTAAAAAACTTCATATTTTTTCTAAAAGCAAACCTATGCCTTTTCAATTAGATGAATACTCAAAGGCGGGAGAAGAAATAAGGCTTAAATACAGGTATTTAGATCTCAGAAGGCCTGAAATGCATAAGAATTTAGTCATGCGATCTGATATTAATCATGTTGTAAGAAATTTTTTAGTAAATAAAGGTTTTTTAGAAATTGATACTCCAATGATGACTAAAGCTACTCCCGAAGGAGCAAGAGACTTTCTAATTCCAAGTAGGTTAAATCAGGGTAAATTTTATGCTTTGCCGCAATCACCTCAATTATTTAAGCAACTATTGATGATTGGAGGATTCAACAAATACTTTCAAATAGCTAGATGTTTCAGAGACGAAGACACAAGAAAAGATAGGCAGCCAGAATTTACCCAAATAGACATTGAGATGTCATTCACAGATTGTGAAGAAATTATGAAAATTTCTGAGTCATTACTCATTGAATTATTTGATAAGGTTTTAGGAGTTAAGCTTGAAAAATTCCCAAGAATAACTTACTCACATGCCATGGAAAAATATGGTTCTGATAAACCAGATTTAAGAAATCCAATTCTTCTCCATGATGTAAAAGAGTTATTTATAAATTCTGAATTTAAGGTTTTTAAAGAACCTGCCAATAGTGATAAATCAAAACTGGTTGCAATGAAGATAGATAAAGAAATTTCTAGGGGACAAATAGATGAATATACGAAATTTGTATCTAATTTTGGAGCAAGAGGATTGGCTTATATAAAAGTTAATGAATTAAAAAAAGGAGAAAAGGGCCTTCAATCTCCCATTATTAAATTTTTATCTGAATCAGAAATTAAGAATTTGATTTCTCGATTGGATTTAAAAGACGGCGAAACAGTTTTTTTTGGTGCTGGAAACAAAAGAATCGTATTCGACTCAATGGGAGCACTTAGACAAAAGATTGCTGAAGACTTTAATTTGATAAATGAAAAATCATGGAAACCACTTTGGGTTACAGACTTCCCAGTTTTTGAGGAAACACCAGAAGGTTCATTAACTCCAAGTCATCATCCATTTACTAAGCCAATGAGCTCAATTAAAGAATTAGAAGAAAAACCAGAATTAGCAGTTTCAGAGGCTTACGATTTAGTTTTAAATGGATTTGAGCTCGGTGGCGGTTCTATGCGTATTTATGATGTCAATGAACAAAAGAAAATATTTTCAATTTTAGGTATTAATAACGAAGAAGCCCAACAAAAATTTGGATTTTTTCTAGACGCTTTAGAATATGGATGTCCTCCTCATGGCGGAATAGCCTTTGGTCTAGATAGAATTGTGATGCTTATGACGGGAGAAGAATCTATAAGAGACGTCATAGCATTTCCTAAAACTCAATCAGCAATGTGTTTAATGACAGATGCCCCAGATAAAATTTTAAATGAAGAGCTTGAAGAGTTGTCAATTAAATCAACTATTGAGGAGAATGATTAAATGGCTGGACATTCTAAATGGGCGAATATTAAGCATAGAAAAGGAAGGCAAGACGAAAAAAAACAAAAAATCTTCTCAAAATTAATTAGAGAGCTTACAGTGGCTTCAAAATTAGGAGGCTCGGAAGTATCTGATAACCCAAGACTAAGGTTAGCTTTAGATAAAGCTCTTGGGGCAAACATGCCAAAAGACACTATTGAAAGAGCTATTGCTCGAGGAGCTGGCGATTCAGATTCAGGAAATTTAGAAGAAATATCATACGAAGGCTATGGTCCTAATGGAGTTGCAATTCTTATTGAGGCTATGTCAGACAATAAAAATAGAACTGTTGCAGAAGTAAGACATGCTTTTTCGAAATGTGGAGGAAGTCTTGGTACAGATGGATCTGTATCTTACTTATTTTCTAAGAAAGGACAAATAGTAACTAATGAATCAAACCAAGATAAATTATTAGAATTATTAATTTCCGAAGGTATAGAGGATATAGAATCTTCGGAAGATAATTTAACTTTAATTTTTACAGATGCTAATAATATTCATAATGTAAAAACTGTCCTAGAAAACGAAAATATAGAAATATTACAAGCTGATATGATTATGGATTCAAGTCAGACCGTAAAGCTTGACTCTGAGGCAACAGAAAAAGTGATTAGACTGATAGAAAGCTTAGAAGATCTTGATGATGTTCAAAACGTATTTTCAAACGCTGAATTTTCTTTAGACGATAATAATTGAGATGACTAATTCAAGAAATAAAGGGGCTGCTTTTGAAAGAGAAATCGCTAATTTATTAAACGAAGAATTTTCTCTATCGATCCCGTTAAAAAGGATTTTAGAACAAACAAGAGAAAAATTTTTACCTGACCTAATACTTGGTAGGTGGCACATAGAATGTAAAAGATACGGACAAGGTAATGAACCCATAGAGAAATGGTGGAGCCAAGTAATCAAATCGACAAAAAAAGATGGAATCCCAGCTTTGATCTATAAATTCAATAATAGACCAATAAAAGTAAAAGTTCCTTTGTACACCATAAATCCCCAATTAGAGATTATCAATGAAAATACTTGCGATTTATTATGGAAAGATTTTATTTATCTTTTAAAAACTCTGTATCGAGAAGATATTGATGCTCATAGAAAATAGGTCATGTCGTCTTTAACTATAAGAATTTATTTCGAGGATACAGATGCACAAGGTCTCGTTTACAATTCAAATTATTTAAAATATTTAGAAAGAGGAAGGACAGAATTTCTAAGAAATATGGGATATGACCAGAAAGAACTGCTCAAAAATGGAATAATTTTTGTTGTAAAGAAAGTAAATCTAGACTTTATTAAAGCAGCCGAACTTGACGATATAATAGAAATAAAAAGCAAAATATTAGAAGTTAAAAATGTTAGTTTTACTTTTCATCAAGAAATATTTGATGTTGAAAATAAAAAAATTTTAGATGCAATAATTAAATGCGGAAGCTTAGAAAGAAAAGAAAAGAAACCTATAAAAATCCCTCCAAAACTTTTAGAAACAATGAAAAAAGAATCAAATGGCATTTGAACTTGATTTAATCTCTTTATTCTTGCAAGCGAGCTTCATAGTAAAATTAGTATTGATTACTTTATTAATAGTTTCTTTTGCTTCTTGGTGGTTTATTTTTGAGAAGTACATAACCTTTACAAGGGTTAAAAAAGATATTTTTATTTTCAACAAGTTTTTTTGGAATAAAAATGATCTAAAAGTCATATTTGATGAACTCTTGAAGAAGGAAGAATTAGTTGGCCTTGAGCAAATTTTTTTTGCTGCTTACAAAGAATTCAAGGATGCAAATCATAAAAATACCGACTTTGATTCTATAAAAAAAATCTTAGAAATATCCATTTCTAGAAATATAGAGGAACTATCAAAAAGACTTTCTTTTCTATCTACAGTAGCCTCTGTAAGTCCTTATATAGGTCTTTTTGGAACTGTTTGGGGAATTATGAATGCATTTGGTGGACTGTCTCAGTTAACACAAGTATCTATTACAGTGGTGGCTCCTGGAATTTCAGAAGCTTTAATCGCAACTGCTTTAGGCTTATTTGCTGCAATTCCAGCTTTAGTATCATACAACTGGTGTTTGAATAAGATAAATACTTTCTCAAACGAATATTATAATTTTTCTGAAGAATTAATAATTATATTCGGTAAAGAAATTAATGAGAGCGAAGCATTCAAATAAATACTTATCAGAAATAAATGTAATTCCATATGTGGATATTATGCTGGTATTGCTGTTAATTTTTATGGTTACGGCTCCTTTTTTGATACAAGGTATTAATGTTGACTTACCAAAAGTTGAATCTCCTGCTATTGAAGATTTTGAAAATAACTCCTTAACTATTTCCATAGACAAAGCAGGAAACTATTACCTGGAAATAGATACTTTTAAAAATATATCTATGGACCTCAGTGAATTAGAATTTGAGTTAAATAAAATAATACCTAATAATAAAATAGAAGTTTTTATAAGAGCCGATGCAAGAGTAATTTTCAACGATGTTGCGGTTTTGATGTCTTCTCTTCAAAAATTTAAACCAAATTCAATAAATTTTCTTACAAATCCACAAGATGATTAATCTGCAAATTGGATTTTTCTTATCTTTCTTAGGACACATTTTGATTTTATTGATGATCACTGCAGACTTTTCAATTTTCTATCCTAAAAAGAATACTTATGAAACTATTTCAGTAGGATTCATTTTAGAAAAACAAGAAGAGTTATTTCTAAAAAAAAGTTCAGAGAATCTATTTTCTCTCAAAGAATTAGAAGTTTCTGAATTAAAAAGTGAAGAAATAATCGAACCTAACAATAATATTGTTTCTTCGGATTTGTCTATCGCTGCTAAAAAATCGTTGGACGATTTAAAAAAGCAAAAATATAAAACCGCTATAAGTAAAATTCAAAAAAAATTTATAGATATTTGGATAAAACCTTTTGTTTTAAACGAGGACATACAAGTTTCAATTTTGATAACGCTAGCTCCTTCAGGTGAAATTCTGTCTAGAAATCTAATTGAATCAAGTGGAAATAAAAAATTTGATGAGTCAGCAATGAAGGCCGTGTCTAAGATAAATTTTTTACAAGATGTTTCAGATTTAAGTAGATATGATTTTGAAAAGTATTTTAGAGAGATAGATTTAGTTTTTAAGTCAAGATAAATGAAAAGATTTTTGATTATTGCAATTTTTCTTATGACCTTTAATTCTGAAGCAAGGTTAAAAATTGAAATAGCTAAAGGCACTGAGCAACTTCAAAAAATAGCTATTGTTCCATTTAATAGCAACATCAATAGTCAGTTTGAATATCAAGTAAGAAACTTAATTAACGAAAAGTTAACTCTTTTTGGTGAATTTGAATCTTTGGACTTAAGTCAAATGTTATCTTTTCCATTTAATGAAGCTAATTTTTTCGTAAGAGACTGGGAATTGCTATCAATTGATTACGTTATTTTTGGGGAGATAACAGAAACAGATGAATCCCTTGAAATTAATTATGTTGTGTCAGACATAAATTTAAAAAGAATCATGTTAAGAGGTGATATCTCAGGATTAAAAAAAGATATTGAATTGATAGTAAAAAAAATAAGTGATCGAGTATACGAAAGCATAACTGGGTTAAAAGGAATATTTAATACAAAACTAGCATATATTTTAAATCCTGAACCAGATAATTATAGTATTTGCATTTCAGACATTGATGGGAATAATGAAGAAGTATTATTTTCTTCAAATTCTCCTTTGATGTCTCCAGATTGGTCACCAGATGGAAAGAAATTGGCATACGTATCATTCGAAAAGGGTTTTGCAGAGATATACATTCAAAACTTGTTAACTGGAGTCAGAGAGACAATTCCAACTTTAGGAATGAGCAAAAGCGCTCCCGTTTGGTCACCCGATTCTAAAAGTATTGCTTTTGTAATTTCAATGTCCGGTAATCCAGATTTATATAATTACAATTTAAAAACGAAAAAAATTTCGAGACTTACAAGCCATTACGGTATTGATACTGAGCCTGCTTGGTCCCCAGATAGTAAAAAATTATTATTTACTTCTAATAGATCGGGTAGTCCACAAATATTCGAAATCAAATTATCAAATAAAAGAATTAAAAGAGTTACATTAGAAGGTAGTTACAATTCAAGATCTAGATTTTTTCCTGATGGGAGAAATATTGTCTTTGTACATGGCAATAATGGAGTTTTTCATATAGCAACTAGAAATCTTAAAGAAAGATTCATAAATATTGTTACTGAAACAAAACTCGATGAATCTCCCACAATTTCTCCTAACGGACACATCATAATTTATTCAGCAAAAAAAGATGATCAAGGATACTTAGCTGGTATTACTTTAGATAGGAAATCAAAATTTGAATTACCGGTTAAAATAGGCTCTGTAAGAGAGCCAGCATGGTCTCCTTTTCTGAACTAACTCCGCATTACTTTGTCTAAAATTAATTAGAATAAATTATAATAATCAGGAGATATTATGCGAATTACAAAAACTTTCCCTTTATTTTTCCTATTGTTTTTTATCGGGTGCACCACTCAGGTGAGTGACTCTGTAAGTCAAACAAATTACGTAGAAATTGATGGCATAGATTTCAATGAGGAAGATAAAATTGAAACCTCTTTGGCAGACAGAGTTTATTTTGATTTTGATAAAAGTAATCTTAGTGATGAAACAAAAAATATTCTTTCTCAGTATGTATCAGAATCAAAAAAAGCCAGCTTAATTAGATTAGAAGGTCACTGCGATGAAAGAGGTACTAGAGAATACAATCTGGCCTTAGGAGAAAAAAGAGCTATAGAAGTAAAAAATTATTTGATAATTCAAGGAGTTTCCTCTTCAAAAATTAAAATCATAAGTTATGGAGAAGAGAAACCCGTCAGCTATGGTTCATCTGAAGAAGACTGGAAGCAGAATAGGAGGGTTGAGATCTCCTTATTCTAAGTAGTATTTTAAAATGAAGAAATTTCTTTTAGTAATCAATATTGTATTTTTTTCAGCAATTTTCTTTTCTCAATCTGATCAAGATGCTTTAGAGGTTTTGCTTGATAAGCTCAACAAATTAGAGGAAGAAATTTCAAACTTGTCTAAT
>Ga0208878_1000044_pt1 | contig 39959 bp, 44 predicted proteins | sample Knorr_S15_td_Sur_FD_185600 | JGI IMG/M metagenome (GOLD analysis project Ga0208878, IMG submission 185600) | Marine microbial communities from Southern Atlantic Ocean transect - Knorr_S15_td_SurfaceA_ad_5m_LV_A (SPAdes) (version 2) | ecosystem: Environmental > Aquatic > Marine > Oceanic | place...
CGAGTTGGTCGGATGATCGCTGAATTTTCAGAGGAAAGTCCGGACTTCATAGAGCAAGACGCCAGGTAACGCCTGGGGGGCGTGAGCCCACGGATAGTGCAACAGAAAATATACCGCCTTAATTGGTAAGGTTGAAAAGGTGAGGTAAGAGCTCACCGCTAAAATGGTAACATTTTAGGCAGTGTAAACCCCGTCTGAAGCAAAACCAAATAGGAGTCTTTCGAGTTGCTCGCTTTAGGCTCGGGTAGGTTGCTAGAATATTGTGGCGACACAATATCAAGATAGATGATCATCAATACAGAATCCGGCTTATAGACCAACTCAACTAACACTAATTTTTTTATTAAAAAGTGTGTAAAAGTGTGTAAAAAATGTTATAAAGTGTGTAATTAAACATTTTTTTGAACATGTACGGATACAATTTAGTTGCAATTGACACAAAGGGGAGGATCTCTTTACCATCAAAATATAGAGAAAGCCTCAAAGATTTTGAAGCTTCAAAAATAATTATTACAAGAGACCCTCAATATCCTTCCTTAAAGCTTTATCCAAAAAAAACTTGGGATTATATTTCATCAAACCTTATTTCTTTACAGACACTTGATCCAATTGTAAGAAAGTTGCAATGGACAATATTGGGAAATGCTTCTGTAATTAATTTTGATCTTAATAATCGTATGAATGCTCTCATTTCATCTGATTTACGTGAATATGCGGAATTAAACAATGAAAAAAAAGTTGTCTTAATTGGTATGGGAGATAAATTTGAAATTTGGAATAGCGAGAATTGGGATGCAAGGCAAACATCAAGCGCATTATCTTCAGAAATTTTAGAAATAGTTTTACCAGACAGTGTTAAAAATCTTTCATTTTAAAAGGGGAAAATATGAATTGGGAAATAATTGATGACAATACACAGCAAGCCAAAATCAAAGTAATTGGAGTTGGGGGTGCTGGGGGCAATGCTGTGATTCATATGATGAATCATAATATTGAAGGTGTAGAGTTTATATGCGCGAATACAGATTCTCAGGCGCTATCAAATGCAAAAGGCGCAACAATTTTAAAACTCGGCATTACAAATGGTCTCGGAGCGGGGGCTAATCCGGAGATTGGTAGGCAAGCAGCTGAGAGAGATCGTGAATCAATAACAGAACTGCTTCAAGGATCAGATATGGTATTTATCACAGCTGGTATGGGTGGAGGTACAGGTACAGGCGCAGCTCCAATAATTGCATCTATCGCTAAAGAAGTTGGTGCACTGGCTGTGGCAGTAGTGACCAAACCATTCAAATTAGAGGGCAAAACACGAGAGAAAGCTGCGGAAGGGGGAATAGCAAGCCTTGTTGAAGAGGTAGATAGCCTTATAACAATCCCAAATCAAAAACTTATGGAAGTATTAGGTTTAAACGTATCAATGGAAGAAGCCTTTGCTAAGGCTGACGATGTCCTAAAGGGAGCAGTTCAAGGAATTTCAGATATTATTATGAAGCCCGGATATATAAATGTAGATTTCAATGATGTAAAAACTGTAATGTCTGAAAAAGGTATTGCTATGATGGGTACGGGTATTTCCTCAGGAAAAGACAGAGGTAGCCTTGCTGCATCTGAAGCAATAGGATCAGAATTGCTTGAGGATATTAATCTTCGTGATGCGCGCGGCGTACTAGTAAATTTAAGTGCAAAATCCCCAACTCTTGGAGATATGGATGAGGTCAGTAAAGTAATAGAGGCGATTGTCGCTGAAGATGCACAAGTTATTTATGGCGCAGTTATCGATGATAATTTGAGTGATGATGAATTGACTGTAACAGTCGTTGCTACTGGGGTAAATCAACAGCTACCAAGAGTTGCTGTCGAAAATTCACAATCTACCGTTCAGCTATCTCCAGTGGGTTTAGATAAAGACCATACTAAGTCAGAAGATAATGTTGGTACATCGTCTGCAGAGGATATGGATATCCTTGATGTACCAACTTTTATGAGAAAGCAGGTCGATTAATTAATGTCTCATATTCCAGTTTTACTGGAAGAATCAATTGATTTCCTCAGAATAATTCCAGGTGGTAATTATTTTGATGGAACGTATGGAGAAGGCGGTCACTCAAATGCAATACTCAAAAATCTCAACAAAGAAGGTAGATTATTTGCAACTGATCTAGATCTTGGTGCAATTGAGATCGCAAAGAAAAATATGGTTGATAATCGTTTTAGTATATTTCATAGTTCATTTAGTAACATCAAACATTTGGACATTCCTCATTTAGATGGCGCTATTTTTGATTTTGGCATGTCATCAAATCAACTGGATGATCCATCAAGAGGATTTAGCTTTAAAAATAATGGACCTATTGATATGCGAATGAATACAGAAAGCGATGCAAATCTTAAAAAATGGATAAATAATGCTTCAGAAAATGAAATTGAGGATGTAATAAGACAGTTTGGTGAAGAGAGTAATGCTAAAAAAATATCTAAAAAGATTATTGAAGTTAGGCAAAATAAATCCATTAACGATACACATGATTTAGCTGAAATTATAAAAAGCGTATCACGATTTAAAAAAAATAAGATTCACCCGGCAACAAAAACTTTCCAAGCATTTAGGATTTTTATAAATAACGAACTTGATGAAATACAAAAATTGTTAAGTTCAATTGATGACATGATGAAAGTAGGGAGTAGATTGGTTTTTATATCTTTTCATTCTTTAGAAGATAGATTGATCAAAAATTTTTTTCGACCAAAAGAAATCAATTATCCACGCGATATCCCCATTAATAATAAAATTGAAATTAGATATAAGGCGTTAGGAAAAAAGATTCGAGCATCAAAAAATGAAATTAAAATAAATCCTCGAAGTAGAAGTGCAATTTTGCGAGCATTTGAAAAGATATGAATAACACTGCAAATTTTTTTTTTATATCAGCTATAGGATTAATTTTTTTGATTTCGAATCTTTTGCTAATCAAAATAAAATGGGAGAATGCTGTCATGTCAGGACAGCTTGATCGTTTAAATCTTGAAAATACAAAATTACAAGAAATTAATTTAAAACTTAATACAGAGAAATATTTTTTGTCTTCTCTATCACTCAATGAGAGGATTGCATTAGAGGAATTGCAAATGGTTAAAACTGAGCCAGCAATTTACTTAGTTCGCGAATGAAAACAAGAAGATCTCGTCTCATTACGGTTATAAGTGTTTTCATTTTGACGCTAGTAATAATCATATCAAGACTATTTTATTTATATTTTGAAGATAGCGGATTTTTACAAAATAAAGGTAAATTAAAACTAATCACATCGCGAAAAATCTCATCTATTAGAGGACAAATTTTAGACAAAAATAATAATCCGCTTGCTGTGACTGTTATGCAATATGATCTTTATGGATTAAAGGGTTTAAATTTAAGCCATGATGATTTGCTTGCACTAAATTTAAATCCTGAAAACAAGATTTTAAATAAAAAGTCACTGCTAAAAAAAGATATAACCTTAGGTGAAATAGAATTAGTAAAAAAATTTAAAAACAACTTATTGGAGATCGAAAATACTCCTAAAAGGTATTACCCATTGAGTGAGCAAGCATCACCATTAATTGGATTTTCAGGTAAGGATAATATCGGTCTTGAGGGCCTAGAAAAAATTTATCAAGAATCGATTCAAGGAGAGGATGGTGAAATTGAAATACACAAAAACGCTCATCAAATAGCTATTAAACCTCCAATAGTTAAAAAAGAATCAATTGAAGGAAAAGATATTTATCTTACCATTGATAGAGACATCCAATTCAAAGCTTATAAACATTTGTCTGCGGGTGTAATATCAAATAATGCTAGGGGTGGTAGTTTAATTGTATTAGATAACTTGAATGCTGAAATCTTGGCAGTTGCAAGCTTTCCTTCTTATAATCCAAATGATCCACAAAGGAAGATTCAGAGAAACCGTGCCTTTTTAGATAGTTTTGAACCTGGATCATTACTGAAACCTATCGCACTTGCAATTGGATTAGATAAGGATTTTATTGATAAAAATATAAAGATTCAGACAAGCCCAGGAACTTTAACTCTTAATGGAAATGTGGTTCATGATTCGAATAATAATCATGGTGAGTTATTGCCATCAGGTGTAATAGTTAAATCAAGTCAAGTAGGAGCAGCAAAGATTGCATTAAAGATAGGGGAAGAATCTCTTCTTAAAGGATATAAAGAATTTGGTTTTACTAATAATCCATACATTAGTTTTCCAAGTATTTCATTTGGATCTGTAATCAGTCGAAATGATCTTAGTGATCACGAGATAGCAAGTTTAGGTTATGGTTACAATATTGAAGCCACTGCCTTACAGATTGCTTTAGCTTACTCAGTGATCGCCAACGGAGGGATTAAGAAGGAATTTTCACTACTAAAAAATGAGAATACTGGATCAAAAAGATTAATTTCTCAAGTAAATTCAGATTATGTTTTATCTTCTTTAAGAGAAGCTGTGCTTAAGGGAACAGGATATAGAGCCAATTCAAATAAAATAGAAATTGCAGGTAAAACTGGAACTGCTCATAAAAGTGGAGGTAAGGGTTATAGCCAAAGTAAATACACAGCAAGTTTTGCCAGTATTGGCCCACTTTCCAATAGAAAATACACCGTAATTGTTATTATTGATGAACCAGATCCAAATAAATATTTTGGAGGTGAAGTTGCTGCACCAATCGCAAAAAGTTTATTTGAAGATTTGCTTTCAATCTAACAATGAACTCAAACTTCAAACATCAATCAATTCAAAAACATTTTGGAGTAATCATTGAAAATGACAAGGTTATAACAAACATAACTGATAGCACAGAAAATATTTCAAAAGGCTCAATTTTTTTTGCAAGACAGGGCATGTCATCGCATGGCAGTGACTATATTAAACTGGCTCTAAATAGGGGAGCAATTTTAATAATTTCCTCTAAAGCTATTAACAATAAAAAAGTACATTACGTACCTGATCTCGAAAATATACTCGCTGGATTTCTTTATGACTATTATGATATTGAACAGAAGAAAGTGAAATTTTTTGGGATAACTGGCACTAACGGTAAAACATCAATAGCATATTTGGCTCATAAGATAACTCAAGATCACAAACAATCGTCTGCTTATGTGGGTACATTGGGGTATATAAGTGAAAATTTCAGATCAAAAAGTAAAAATACAACACCATCAATTTTTTTTATTTTTGATTGTATTTCTCAGTCAAAATACAGTAATACTTTATATGTATATCTGGAACTCTCCTCCCACGGATTATCTCAAAGACGATTAAATAATCTTTGCTTTGAGAAAGTATGTATTTGTAACATTGCCTCAGACCATCTTGATTACCATGAAAATCATGAGGCATACACAAAGTCAAAACTTTCGGCACTGAAACTTTATGCTCGAAGAGAACCACTTATTAATCATGAAATAACCGAAAAAAATGCAATGAATGTTAACCACTATTCAATATCTGATATAAATGAAAATGCGACTTTTTATGTAAATATTGTAAGATCATCTCCCGAAAGATCTGAATGTAATATTTTTAACAATAAACAAAAAATTTTTTCGTTCTCAACAGATTTTTTTCCCGACTTTAATATACTTAACGCTTGCTATTCTATTTGTTTAATTCTAGACCAAGATTTCTTTAATTTTCACAAGATTGATTTTAAAAGATTATCTCTACCACCTGGCAGAAATAATATTTTCAAAAAAGATCAAAAGATGATAGTGGTTGATTTTGCTCATAATCCTAATGCTTTAGAATTGATAATCTCATCTTATAAGTCTGCATATAACAGTATTTGGACTTTGTTTGGTTGTGGAGGGAATAGAGATAAATCAAAGCGGAATAAAATGTTTAAAATTGCAAAAAAATACTCACAGAAAATTTTTATCACCTCTGATAATTCAAGATTTGAGAACTTCAATAGTATTGTTAGAGACATATTAGGAGAGGACAGATTTGATAATTTAGAGGTTATAAAAGATAGAGATTCAGCTATTAAGATCGCAATTGATACATTACCAAAAAATGTGCCTTTGTTGATTCTTGGACGCGGGCATGAAGAAACATTAAGTTTAGGAAAAAATATAATTAATCATTCTGATATAAAAGCTGTGCAAAGGTATATTTCTTTATGAAAATTTTAAATGATCGATCTTCAGTTTTCCGCTATCTAGAGATTCCTTTATCAGAGAAAGCCAACAAAAAAATTTCTAAAATTGTAATTGATTCTAGAAATGTAAAAGAGGATTGCCTATTTTTTGGCTTAGAGGGTAAAAATACAAATGGAAGTTTATTTGCAGAGGAAGCGTTGCAAAATGGAGCTTCATTAGTTGTATCAAGTAACAAAAGTTTTGCTATGGATTCTCCAAATCACATTTTTCATGAGTCTCCAATTGATGCTATGGCTAAAATAGCATCAGGTATTATTGATGATTTTACAGGTAACATTATTGGAGTTACTGGCAGTAGTGGAAAAACAACAGTAAAAAACCTCATCAAACATACTTTGAATGATTGCTTTGGAACAATTGGAAACTATAACAATGAAATAGGTTTGCCTTTCAGTGTTATGAATTTAAGTCAGAACCATAAAACAGCAGTTTTTGAATTAGCTGCAGGCAAACCAAAGGATATAGATTCCTTAGCCAAGATCGTAAGACCACATTTTGGAATTATAACGTCCATTGGCCATGCACATCTCAAACAAATGAAATCAATTGAGGGAGTTCTAAAAACAAAGTCAGAAATCATTCCAAATATTCGTGAAGGTGGTTTTCTTTTGATACCTCACATTGAGTATGTTGATTATTGGAAATCAATTAGAAATGATATAACAGTATTTACGTTTGGGGATCATCCTGATTCTGACTACAAGATATCAATGATAGAGCCCAGCGAAAAATTAATTAATTTTTCTGTTTACGTAAAAGAATATGGTCAAACATTTGATTTTGTTACCAATTTACTTGGGATGCATAATATCCAGAATATTACAGCTGCCTTCATCTGCTCTCAATTAATTGATAATGACTACCTTGCTTTTCAAAAACGTTTAGAGGCATTTAAAAATAATGAAAACAGACTTTCTGTATCTAGATGGATTAATGGATCAACAGTTATTAATGATACCTATAATGCAAATCCTGAATCAACTGTCGCAGGCATCAAAGTTTTATGTGACTTTCCAAAAAGAAAAATCATGATATTTGGTGATATGTTAGAGCTTGGAACACTTTCCGACGATTTTCACAAGATGATTGGTAATTTTGCTAAAGACTCTAACGTTGACTTATTTATAGGTTTTGGAAATAAAACTAAATTAAGCGTAAAAGCATATGGGAAGAATGGGCTTTTTTTTAATGATGCAAAAAAACTTAATCAATTTCTTGCAAGAGAAATAAAAAAAGATGACATAATCTATATTAAAGGGTCAAGAGGAATGAAAATGGAGAGGTTTATAGAAGAATGATAGAAATTTTAGGTGCATATTTACTAAATTTCGATCCAGGTTTTAATATTTTGCGATATTTAACTTTTAGAACACTCGGCGGTACAATCACAGCTCTGACATTATCAATTTTACTTGGTCCGATTTTTATAAATTTTTTAAAAAATATTCAATTCTCTCAAGTCATTAGAAAGGAGGGACCTCAATCTCACCAGAAAAAGTCTGGTACTCCTACTATGGGTGGTTTGATTATTATTGCTTCAGTAATAATCTCAACACTTATCTGGGCTGATTTATCCAATGCTTATGTATGGACACTTATCATTGTGACAATTTTATTTTCAATAGTTGGTTTAATCGATGATTATTTAAAGATTTCTAATAAAAATTCAAAAGGATTATCTGGCAAAATGAAGCTTCTTCTTCAAACAGGCTTTGCATTGATTACTCTCATAATTTACTTGTATTATTCAACCGATAGCCAACTATATTTCATTCTACCATTTAACAAAAACTTTATATTTGATATATCTATTCCATTATTTTTATTAATTAGCACTTTTGTGATTGTTGGATCTTCAAATGCTGTCAATTTAACTGATGGCCTTGATGGGCTAGCTATTTTACCAACAGTTTTGATAATGGGTGGTTTGGGATTAGTTGCATATGCAATGGGTAACATCATTATTGCTGATTACCTTTACATTCCTCATTTACCTCAAGCAGGTGAATTAATTGTGGTTGCAGGATCATTTATCGGAGCAGGTATTGGCTTTTTATGGTACAACACATATCCAGCTCAAGTATTTATGGGTGATGTTGGATCGTTAACTCTTGGGGCTATACTTGGAACTTTTTCTGTAGTACTTAGACAAGAAGTAATCTTTGCATTTATGGCAGGTGTTTTCATAATGGAAACATTAAGTGTAATTATTCAAGTGCTCTCTTATCGACTTTTTAAAAAAAGAATTTTCCTCATGGCACCAATACATCATCACTTTGAACTCAAAGGTTGGGAAGAGCCAAAAGTAATTGTTAGATTTTGGATTATTACTTTTTTATTGGTTTTATTTGCTCTAGCAACACTAAAGATTAGGTGAAAGAGAATTTTTTAATTATTGGTGCAGGTAAATCAGGTTTATCTGTTGCAAAATTTTTAAAAAAAAAGGGCATTACTCCAAAAATTATAGATACAAGATCTAAAAAAGAATTGCATTCGATCGAAAACTTAATTAACCATGATATTGAATATGAAACAGATCTTATAAACTTTCAATTTAAAGATTTCAATAAAATATACATATCACCAGGTATAAATCCAATTTTGATTGGTCATTATAAAAATAAAATTCTAAGCGAATTAGATTTATTTCTTAATGAAACAAGTAAGCCAATCATCTCGATTACTGGTACTAATGGAAAGAGCACTGTAATTTCTTATTTATATCAAATTTTTAAGAAGCATAATTTAAATACTCCAATTGGAGGAAATTTTGGTATGCCAATGTTGGATTTATTTGATCAAAAAGATGAAACTGATTTTTTTTTGCTTGAATTATCAAGCTTTCAACTTGAATTTTTTAGTGGAAAAAAAGCTCATCATCAATCAAAAGTATTTGCCTCGTTTTTAAATTTTTCTCAGGATCACTTAGACAGGCATGGATGTATTAAAAATTATTTAGCTGCAAAATCAACTATATCTAAAATGACTTTAAAAGATGATTATTATTTTTATAATCTTGAAAATCAAGAAACCAACTTATTAACTCAAGCTAAAAAAGTTCCATTTAAACAAAATAAAAATGATCCTACCAACGTAAATGAAAAAGTTGCTAAATTAATTGCTGAGACAGTGTTGAGAAATTTCAATATCCCCATGAGTAAAAAGAATTTTCAAATGGAAGAATTAAAATTCAGGAATCAAATTGTTAAAGTAAATTCGAAACTAACTGTAATCAACGACTCTAAATCTACAAATCCGAATTCAACAGAATTTTCAATCAAAAAACTTAAAAAAAAGAACTCCATTTTAATTCTTGGAGGAAAGAAAAAAGGTTGTACATTTAATAAGCTTTTTATTCCAAATATTATAAAAAGAGTTTACGTATTTGGTGATGACTATGAAAGTATTGCTAAAGAGATTAATTTCAAGAATGTTTTTGTTAATGAGAATCTGAAGGAAGTGATTGCGGATATATTTAATTATTTAAAAACAAAAGATTCACTCAGCAATTGGCAAATTCTTTTCAGTCCTGGATGCGCAAGTTTTGATCAATTTAAAAATTATGAGGATAGAGGTAGATTGTTTGACCAATATATTATTGAAAATTCATGCAAGTAAATAATTCATTTTTTTTAACTATTACTTTTACGCTTATACTTTTATTTGGATTAACCTTTGTAGCATCCTCATCAGTCTTTGAGGGTTTCGAACTTTCTGGCGACCCTTTTTACTTTGCTAAAAGACAATTTATTTTTGTGATTATTGGGATAATATCAATGTTAATAATCTTGAACATCCCATCGGATAGTTACGCAAAATTCGATTGGTTAATAATCATATTTTGTTTTTTATTACTTTTAGCTTTGTTTGTTCCAAATATTGGTAAGGTAGTTAATGGAAGTCTCAGATGGATTGATTTAGGCCTCTTTAATTTACAACCATCTGAACTTGCAAAGTTTGGATTAATTATCTATGTATCCGGGTATTGTGTACGAAGATCAAATCAAATTTCCACAATTTTTGGCTTTGTGAGACCTCTAATGGTTGTATCATTATTTTCATCTGCAATCATTTTTCAACCAGACTTAGGTTCAGTGGTAATTATCTTTTGCGTAATACTATCTTTATTATTTTTAGCTGGTATATCCATAGGGCAATTCTCATTATTAGTTTTAGTGCTTTCTGTTTTAGCATACATTGCCGTAAGGCATGAGCCATATAGATACGCAAGACTAATTTCATTCACTGATCCTTTTGCTCCTGAGTTTGAGGAAAGATCTGGATACCAATTATCAAATGCATTAATTGGTATAGGTAGAGGTGAGTTTTTTGGAGTTGGGCTTGGAAATAGCATTCAAAAAAATGCATATTTACCTGAACCACATACCGACTTTATTTTTGCAATAATTCTTGAGGAAACTGGAATTCTCGGGGGTCTAGCATTAATTTTTTTGTTTATATTTTTGCTTTTCTTAATTTTAAAAATTTCAAATGAATCATTTAAGATTAAAAATTCATATCAAGGTTTTCTTTGTTTTGGGATAGCTATACTCATCGCGATACAAACAATTTTTAATCTTGGTGTTAATCTAGGATTATTGCCAACCAAGGGACTTACTTTGCCATTTGTAAGTTATGGAGGAGCAAGTTTAATTACCTTTATGGCAATGATAGCAATTGTTTTGAGAATCGATTATGAAAATAGAAGTTATTAAATGAAGATAATTATTGCAGGAGGAGGAACTGGTGGTCATATATTTCCCATAATTGAATTTATCAACGAGTGTGCTGCAAGAAAAATTGATGTTTTGTGGTTAGGAACAAACAGAGGTCTTGAAAGAAAACATAAACCTGACGGATGTACACTCATTGAAATGAATATTTCAGGATTTAGAGGAAAAAACTTATTTAAAAAGTTCATTTCAATAGTTTCATTATTTTTCTCAATCATTAAATTAATTCCAAAAATTTTATTTTATAGGCCAACAGCAATTGTATGTTTTGGAGGTTATGTATCCTTACCAGCTGGTATAACATCAATTATTTTAGGTAAATCATTATATTTGCATGAGCAAAATGCAGTGTTTGGAACATCTAACAAGATTCTAAAATTCTTTTCAAAGAAGATTTTTCTTGGTTTTCCAATTAATGGCTATAATTCTCACAAAATAGTTCTTACAGGAAATCCGATAAGAAATAATTTACAAAATCAAACTCAATCATCCAAACAACATGATGAATTCAATGTACTTGTTACAGGTGGCAGTTTAGGTTCAGAATTTATAAACACTCATGTACCTAAAGTGCTGTCATCAATAAATTTTGCTGATTATGGAATTAATAAATTAAATATTTTTCATCAAACTGGTGTTAATAAATCTGGCTACGTTAGAGATCTGTATTCAACTAGTATTTGTTTGCAGACAAAAGATTTTTTTGATGACATGCATCAATATATTTTCAATGCTGATTTAATCATTACCAGAGCAGGCGCATTAACATTGTCAGAAATCTCAGCTTATAAAAAATATTGTCTGATGATTCCTTTGCCAACCAGCATTGATGATCATCAATTAAAGAATGCAAGTATTATTGAAGACTTGGATAGAGGAACAATTTTTGAAGAGCATCAAGAAATAAAAATTCTTCAGGAAAAAATAAAATTCATAATGCACAACAAAAAGTATGCTTGCGAAGACTCTAAAGTTATACCAAACCACTTTGATGCAGCAAAGAAAATTCTAGATTGCATATTAAACTAGTTTTTTTGTAATGCTAACAGGAATTACCAGACATAATAGAATCCATCTAGTCGGAGTAGGCGGATCCGGCATGATTGGCATAGCTAGAATTCTTTTGAAACAAGGTTTCGATGTTAGTGGTTCAGATCTAAATGACTCAGATGAACTGCAAATACTTAAGTCTCTTGGTTTGAGATTGCAAAACAATCATTCTCCAAATTTAATTAAAGATGCTGAGCTTATTATTGTTTCATCAGCTATAAGTGCAAATAATTTAGAACTTATCTATGCAAATAAAAATAAAATTATTGTTATCCCCAGATCTGAAATGCTTAGCTCATTGATGAAGCCTTTTAGAAGTATTGCGGTGGCAGGATCTCATGGAAAGACAACCACAACAAGCTTGATAGCAAACATATTTAATGAAGCTGATTTAAGTCCAACGTATGTTATTGGTGGAAAAATACTCAGTGATGATCAAAGTGCTGACCTTGGCAAAGGGGAGTATATGATTGTTGAGGCAGATGAAAGTGATGGATCTTTTTTAAGCTTAAATCCCGAAATAATAGTTATCACAAACATCGATAATGATCATCTTGCTTTTTATGACTCAAAACAATCAAAATTAAATGAGGGATTTCTTAAATTTATAAATAACTTACCATTTAATGGTTACGTACTCCTCAATCAAGATGATCCAAATGTTCGTCTGATTAAAAATAACATCAAAAGGAAAGTTATTACTTACGGAACCTCATACCCATGTGACTACCAGATAATTTTTCATGACAGTGAAAATTTTTCTCAAGAATTCAAAGTTATAAATAAGAAAAACCGCTTAAGCATAGATTTAAAGACATCCTTGCTAGGAAAACATAATCTTTATAATGCTGCAGTTGCATCAATAATATCGATTGAGGAGGGCATAGCTATAAACCATATTTCAAGAGCTCTAATAAAATTCTCTGGTGTTGAAAGGAGACTAGAGTTCAGCAGTATCACATTTACTGAACGAAGATTAGATATTATTGATGATTATGGCCATCATCCAGCTGAAATTAGCGCAACGCTTAGTGTAATTGATTCTCTTTATGAGAAAAAAGAGTATATTATGTTTTTTGAGCCACACAGATACTCAAGAACTCTTCAATTAATGAATGAATTTGCAATACTATTAAGCAAAGTAAAAAACTTATTTATTTTAGAAATTTATCCAGCCTCAGAAGAAAATATTACTGGTATCTCTTCTGAAACACTCATTGATGAAATTAATTTAAGAGGCGGTAATGCATCATTTGTAAAATTCAATGAGATTGACAATATAATTATTAATTCAAATAAGACAATTAGAGCAATTTTAATGCAAGGAGCTGGAAATATATCTGCTAAAACAAAACAACTAATTCATGAAATCCAATCATAAGAATATTGCAGTCCTTTGCGGGGGATCTTCATCTGAAAGGGAAATTTCTTTATTAAGTGGAAAAGGAGTTCATAAAGCAATTATTGAATTTGGTTATCAATCTGAACTAGTCGAATTTGATGATTTAAATAATCTTGAGGAATTAAAAAATTATGATTTTGTATTTATAGCACTTCATGGCTTTGAAGGTGAAGGAGGATTACTACAAAAAAAACTAGATGATTTAAATATTCCATATACTGGCTCAAACTCTGAGGCCTGTAAAAATACTTGGAATAAAAAATTAACAAAAGAAATTCTTGAAAAGAATAATATAAAAACGCCAATGTGGCTTGAAATTGGAAAATTTAGTAAAACCATTGTCAACCATGGATTAGAAGTTTCTCCATTTGAAAGGTTCAGACCATTTAAATACCTTTTTTTAAAACCTCAAGAGGATGGGTCAAGCGTAGATATATTTAAAATAAGTGATATCAAGAGTTTAAAAAATGCTTACCGAGAATGCGCTGATCATGACAGAGGATTCATGTTTGAAGAGTTTATTGATGGTAAAGAATTTACTGTAACGATTATAAATGATGTGTGTTACCCGCCAATAGAAATAATTACACAAAATGAATTTTATGATTATGATGCAAAATATATTTCAGATGATACGATTTTGAGAGAACCTATATTATCTGCTGCTGAGCTAGAGGAAATTCAAAAAATATCCATTGATGCATATAAAGCTTTAAATTGTAGTGTTTGGGGCAGGGTGGATTTAATGCAATGCAAAAATACTCGGAAATTTTATGTCATTGAGATAAATACAGTGCCGGGCATGACAGAACATAGTTGTGTTCCTAAATCTGGAAGTATGCTTGGTCTATCTTATGGCGAGATTGTTAAGAAAATAATTGATGCTTCAATATAAGTTACATTTTTTAGTAATATTTTTATTTACTTCAGTTCCGATTAAAGCTTTAGAAAAGCATAATTTAAATATTTTTTTCGAATTTCCAGTAAAAAACAGCTACGAAATGGAATTTATTGAAAATGTTAAATTAATAAAAATCCAAGATATTAAGGAGTATTTAGATTCACAAAATTGGGTCGAAACATACTTTTTTAAAAGATTTTTATTAGGCGACAGTTATCTTGTTATTAAACAATATCAGCCAATCTCAAAGTGGAATAATTCTTTTTTCATTAACGAAGATGGCAAGAAGTTCTTGATAGATGAGAGTGCCACACTCCCCAATATCGATTGTGATGAGAGCAAATTAAATGATGGTATTACATTATTACGCTTATTGAGCCCGCTGATTAATAAAGCATCAAAAGAAATTTCATTAATTTCTTTCGAATATGGAGTAGGTTGGTCGATAACTACAGATGGGTATCAAAAAATTAGGTTTTCAGAAAAACTCTCGGAGAATAAAATCTCTGATTTCGAAATCTTATACACATATTTATTAGAAAATAACAAAAATCCTAGTATTATTGATATGAGAAATAAATCTGGAGCTGCACTAAGGTATGACAAAAAATAATACAATCAACGGCAATTACATAGCCGCGCTTGATATTGGTACCTCCAAAGTTGTTTGCTTAATTGGAAGTATCAGTGATTCCCACTCAATAGAAATAGTTGCGATGGGTTCGTATCCATCGTCAGGATTAAAAAAAGGAGTTGTAGTAAATATTGACGCAACAACTGATGCAATACAAAAATCAATTGAGCAAGCAAAAAATTCCTTTGAAGGCAAAATTAAGAATGTTTTTGTTGGTATTGCTGGAAATCACATAAAAAGCTTAAATTCTCATGGAATAGTAGGTATCAAAGATAAAGAAGTTACTCAGCTTGATATTGAGAAGGTTATCGATGCTGCCCAAGCAGTGGCTATTCCTTCAGATCAAAGAGTATTGCATGTACTTCCACAAGAATTTGTTATAGATGATCAAGATGCTATTCGTGAGCCACTAGGTATGTCAGGTGTTAGGCTTGAATCACATGTCCATTTAGTAACTTGTGCAAATAATGCAATTCAAAATATTGAAAAATGTGTAAAGAGATGCGGAATTGGAATAGATGGCTTTGTCCTTGAACAATTGGCAAGTTCATACTCAATATTATCAAACGATGAAAAGGAACTTGGTGTTTGTATTGTTGATATTGGAGGAGGAACTACTGACATTGCTATATTTAATAACGGATCAATATGTTTTACAGGAGTAATTCCTATTGCAGGTGATCAGGTTACAAGTGATATAGCCGTGGCTTTGAGAACACCGACACCTCAGGCAGAAGAGCTAAAGCAAAAATTTGGCTGTGCTGTTTCAGAATTTACAAAAGAAGCGGACTCAATTGAAGTTGCAGGAGTTGGAGGTAGGCCTCCTCGAGAACTATCTAGAAAAGTTTTGTCTGAAATAATAGAACCAAGGTATGTTGAATTGTTTGAGTTAGTATTGGCAGAAATTCAAAGAAATGGATTTGAAAATAAAATTCCAGCCGGAATTGTCCTTACTGGTGGTACGTCAAGAATGGAAGGCGTTGCAGAATTAGCTGAATCCATTTTTAAGACAACTGTGAGGATTGGTATTCCAAATAATTTCAAAGGCATGGAAACTATTCTTAAGAATCCAATATATGCAACTAGTCTAGGATTACTAAACTATGGCTTTGATAAAATCATGCAAGGATATGCAATTGATCAAAACAAAAGTTTTTTTGATAAAGCTTTTGGATGGCTGAAAAGTAACTACTAATTATTGATTTTTACTTTTTCATTCTTTAAAATTCCCTCTCCTTGGTTAGGTTTGACCTAATCTTTAACCATGAGGAGATATGAAAAATTACGAACTAGCACTAATTATTAATCCAGACTTAGCTTCTAGATTTAATCCTTATAAAGAACATCTCGAATCAGTTTTAAGTGAATTGGATTTTAAAAACATTTATTGTGAAAATGTTGGCATTAGAGAACTTGCTTATCCTATAAAAGAATTTACGAAGGGTCATTATTTAATTTATCAGCTGGAGGGTAATCCTACAGAGATTGCTAATTTAGAAAGCAAATTAAAATATGATAATTCGGTGCTAAGACATTTATTGCTTACTGTAGATGAGCTAAATTCCAGTGATTCCTTTCTTACCCAAGATACGAGAGATTCAAAAAAACTTGCAGAAGAGAGAGCTCATGAGGCTAAACTAAAAAATGAAACCTCAATAAAGGCCGATTCAGATAATGCTGATACTCAGAGCAAAGATAACTCTAACACAACACAATTAAAAGAAATTGGTGAAAATGACAACGATGAAGCGACTGAAATTAATAATGCTAAGGATGAATCATGAGCACTGAAATACCAATTAAATTTAATTACAAAGACATTAAAATCTTAAAACAGTTTCTCACTGAAACTGGTAAGATTATTCCTGCAAGAGTCTCTGGTTTATCGGCTCAACAACAAAGGAAAGTTACTAAAGCCATTAAAGTTGCAAGATTTCTAGCATTGATACCATATACAGATAAACAGAGCCGAATATGAAAATAATTTTGCTTGATAATATTCCAAAGCTAGGTAACATCGCCGACATCATTGATGTTAAATCTGGCTATGCAAGAAATTATCTCATTCCTCAAAAAAAGGCTATGTTTGCTTCCAAAGAAAACATTGAATACGTTGAAACAAGAAAATCTGAACTCGCAAAAGCATCTAGTGATGAAGTTGCTGTTGCACAAGAAAAGGCCGATCAAATCAACGGATCTTCAGCAGAAATCAAGGTTCAAGTTACTGAAGAGGGAACGATGTATGGTTCTGTGGGAACTCGTGAGATATCAGATGCATTATCTTCAGAGGAACTAATTGTTGATAAAAGCAATGTTGTTTTACCTTTGGGACCAATTAAGGAAGTTGGCGAACATTTAGTAACAATTTCATTTCATCCAGAGGTTAATGCAGAAGTAAATATTATTATTTCATCAGAATAGTTGTCATCAGATAAATATGATGTAAAAATCTGACTCTATGTCTGAAACTTCTAATTTTGAAAACTCTGAACATGTTAGAAGCATTGAAAGAGCTGTTCTTGGTGGACTAATGCTAGAAACTGAGAGGTATGACTCAGTTTGCCTGATAATTTCACACAATGATTTCGAGGGCAAGGATCACCAATCTATTTTTAAATCCATGGGAGAGCTTGTTGAAAATAATAAGCCCTTAGATCCTTTCACGTTATCAGACAAATTAGATAGTAGAAATCTTCTTCAAAGTACTGGTGGGAGAGATTATCTTGTTGAACTTGCTCAAACCTCACCAACTGCAGCCAACCTAGAGGCATATGCTGAATTAATTAGAGAAAGATCAATTAGAAGAAAGTTGCAAAGAATAAATTCTGAAATTTCAGAATTAATTACAAATCCTCAAGGCAGAGATTCTGGTGGTTTGCTTGATGAAGCTGAATCGAAAATCTTTGCGCTGAATGATGAGGCAAGTAGAACATCAAATAAAATAAGATCATTAGAAGAACTTATCCCCCTATCGATTGATATGTTAAATGAGCTATCTCAAAAGGGGCCTTCATTAATTGGTTCTTCAACTGGCTTTAAAGCTTTAGACGAAAAAACTCAAGGCTTACAAAACGGAGATTTAATAGTTGTTGCTGGTAGACCAAGTATGGGTAAAACTTCATTTGCGATGAACATTGCTGAGAATTTTCTTGTTGATGAAGATGTTAAGGGTGGTATCTTAGTATTTAGTCTAGAAATGTCGGCAGAATCACTCACCACAAGATTATTGGCTAGTAATGCCAAAATTGATCAACAAAGCGTTCGTGCAGGAGAATTAAGTGCCGAACAATTAGGAAGATTAATGAACTCACAAAAAAGACTTCAAGATTGTCCATTATACATCGATGATAGCAGTCTTATATCACCTATGGAGATTAGGGCAAGAGCAAGAAGGACCGCTAGACAAGAATCTGATGGTTTGGCACTTATAGTTGTTGATTACATACAATTAATGCAATTACCTGGATCAAATGAGAATAGAGTTAATCAGATTTCTGAGATTTCGAGATCTCTAAAATCTTTAGCAAAAGAATTAAATGTACCTGTTATTGCTCTATCACAGCTTAATCGAGGCGTAGAATTAAGAACAGATAAGAGACCTATGATGGCAGATCTTAGAGATTCTGGTGCAATTGAGCAAGATGCAGACCTAATACTTTTTATATACAGGGATAAGGTCTACAACAAGGAAACTGATGTGGGTAATATGTCAGAGGTAATTATTGCTAAGCAAAGAAATGGACCAATTGGAAAAATACCACTTTCGTTTTTAGAATCGTTTACAAGATTTGAGAATTTTTCAGGAAAAATAGACGATTTTCCATCCGATGATATTTATCAAAACTAGTTAATGACACTTTTAAACGCTGAATTGCATATAAATGTTTCAATTCTTAAAGAAAATATTTGTTACTTAAAAACTAGAATAGATAAAAAATCTAATTTTCTTGCAGTTGTAAAAGCAAATGCATATGGCCACTCGCTCAAAAAGTTTGTCGAAAAACTCGATGATTACATTGATGGTTATGCATTAGTAAGGCTTGATGAAGCCTTACAAGTAAGAGATTTATCAAAAAAGCCTATATTGCTCATGCAGGGTATTTATGATGATGATGAGGCCATAATTGCAAAGAGAAATGGCTTTATGTGTGTTTTACATACTCAAGAACAGATTAGAACTTATTCTCGAAACCTTGAAAATAAGAATATTTGGCTAAAAGTTAATACTGGGATGAATCGACTTGGCTTTTCAGAAGATGTGCTAACTGATCTAAATCTTCTCAACATAAAGCCATCAGTTTTAATGTCTCATCTTGCCTCATCAGATGACTTATATAATCCATCCAATAATAAACAATTTAAAGTTTTTAATAATATTTTTGAGAAATATTCTGATATTAAGCAAAGAAGTATTCTAAATACTGGCGGAATTATTAATTTCCCTGAGCATGCATATGATTGGGTCAGATGTGGCATCGGAATGTATGGAGGTTTTAATGGCGAGGAAAATCTAAAAACAGCAATAACATTCAAAAGTAAAATTATTTCCATCAACAATGTTAAAAAAGGTGATAGTGTTGGCTACGGCGGAAGAATAACAGCCAATTCTGACAAAAAGATAGCATCAGTTTATTGTGGATATGCTGATGGATTCCCGCAATCAATAATTGATGGAACAAAAGTAATGATTGGTGAACACGAAGTGCCAATATTTGGGAGAGTATCTATGGATATTGTTACAGTTGATGTGACAGACATACCTGATATACAATTTGGTAATTGGGTTGAATTTTGGTCTCCAAAAAACTCAATTAATAAAATATCTAATAATAATAGTTTTATTTCATATGAAATGATGACCCGCATTGATGACAGAGTTAAAAAAGTAATATATGAAGATTAAAGAATTAGAAGATGGTTATAGAAAGATCAAGTTTGAAAAAGATCTTGATAATTTTATGACTGATAAAGCAGCTGACGATATTATTGAGATATTTAATACCCCATTAACAGGAACATATAATTGGGACTATACAGTCCAAGACAATCGAATAAAGAAACTTTATGAGCTTGGAAAAGAACTCAATTGGAATGTTACTTTAGATGTTGATTGGTCAATACCTTATGAGCCGATTACTGAGCCTATTCCTATGTTTTGGGATGAATATCCTCCATATCAGAAACTTTCAGATAAGAGAAAAGTAGAGTTTTTGCATCATCGACAAGCATGGAGTGTAAGCCAATATCTTCATGGCGAACAAGGAGCATTATTAGTTGCCTCTCAGCTTACTTCCTGTGCGCCAACATTCAATGCTAAGTTATATGCAGCATCTCAAACATTTGATGAGGCAAGACATGTCGAGGCATTTAACAGATATATTCAAACACGTCTAAAGATGATGTATCCAATTGGCAATGCACTCAAATCTATACTTGATAAAATATTGACTGATCCAAGATGGGATCTGAAGTTTATTGGTATGCAACTAATCATTGAAGGTCTCGCACTTGCAGCTTTTCAATCTACGCGAGAGCTTGCTAAAGATCCGGTTCTATATGACATGCTTGGTTTAATAATCAGAGATGAAGCAAGACATGTAACTTTTGGAGTGAATTATCTCGAAGAATTTGTCTCGACACTTTCTGAAGAAGAGAAGAATGATAGGGCTCAGTTTGCGTATGAGGCTTGTCTTTTAAGCAGAGAAAGACTTCTATCAACAGATGTATTTGAATATTTTGGATGGGATGTTGAGGAGGCAAGACAATTTCAGCTTGGTTCAGATTTAATTCAACATTTTCAAAAACTCTTATTTCAAAGAGTTATGCCAAATTTAGCAAGAATTGGACTCCTAACAGATTCAGTAAAAGGTAAATTTGAAGAGCTTGGCATTCTTGAACTTGCAAGCTTACCCAGTGATGCAGATGTCGACTGGGCCGATTTATCAAAACCGTTATTTGAAGATTCAGCTTAATAAGTTTTTATTAGATCAAATATCTGATATTCTGTTAACCCATCATATATAAATATTGATGGCAAAAACTAAATACCTTTTTATAACCGGTGGTGTTGTTTCTTCATTAGGCAAGGGTATCGCAGCTGCTTCAATTGGCTCATTGTTTGAATCTAGAGGACTAAAAGTTTCATTAATAAAAGTAGATCCATACATAAATGTGGATCCAGGAACAATGAGTCCATTTCAGCATGGCGAGGTATTTGTAACGAATGATGGAACTGAAACCGATCTTGATTTAGGTCATTACGAAAGATTTGTAAGATTTCAAGCTAGTCAAAAAAATAATTTTACAGCTGGAAAAGTATATGAAGAAGTTATTAAGAGGGAGCGGAGAGGTGATTATCTTGGTGGAACCGTACAAGTAATTCCTCATATTACTGATGAGATTAAGAAAAGAATTACTGACGGAGCTAAAGGTGCAGACATAGCTATTGTTGAAATTGGAGGCACAGTTGGTGACATCGAAAGTCAACCTTTCATAGAGTCTATAAGGCAAATGACACTTGAATTACCCAAATTTTCAACAGCAATTGCACACTTAACATTAATTCCATATCTTAGAGCTTCAGAAGAACTTAAAACTAAACCCACTCAGCATTCTGTTAAAGAGCTTAGATCTCTTGGGCTACAGCCAGACTGCCTGATTTGTAGGCTAGAAAAGGAGTTACCTAAAGAAGAAAAAGCTAAAATTGCTTTGTTTTGCTCTGTAAATGTAGATAGCGTCATTTCAATGCATGATGTAAATACAGTTTACTCAATACCATTGTTATTACACAGTCAACAGGTTGATGAAATATTGCTAAAGAGTCTCAATCTGAGTAAGGTTAAAAAGCCAAATTTATCAGATTGGAAAAAAGTAGTAGATGCTAAGCTACATCCAAAAAATACTGTTGAAATAGCAATAGTTGGCAAATATGTTGATCTAAAAGATTCATATAAATCGCTTAATGAGGCATTTGAACATGCTGGAATAATAAATCATACAAAAGTAAATCTATCTTTTATAGACGCATCGAAGTTAAATAAAAAAAATGTCAAAAAGATGCTTTCATTTGCTGATGGTATCTTGATACCTGGCGGATTTGGAAAAAGAGGCATCGAGGGAATGATTATCGCTGCAAATTATGCAAGGAGAAAAAATATACCATACTTTGGTATATGTCTAGGTATGCAAATTGCAATAATTGAGTTTGCTAGGTATGAAGCTAAATTAAATCAAGCTAATAGTACTGAATTCAATAAATCAACACCTCATCCGGTTATTGCACTTGTTACAGAGTGGAAAGATAAATCCGGTAAATTGGAGCAAAGAAATCCTAATTCTGATTTGGGAGGAACGATGAGATTGGGCGGTCAAAAATGCAAGCTCAAAAAATCATCTTTATCATATAGACTTTATAAAAAAGATAAGATTATTGAGAGACATAGGCATAGATATGAAGTCAATCCAAACTACAAAGATAAACTAATTGAGTGTGGACTTGAGATAACTGGCATGTCTAGCGACAATAAACTTGTTGAAATGATTGAAATTAAAAAACATAAATGGTTTATTGGCTGCCAATTTCATCCTGAATTTACTTCAAATCCAAGAGATGGACACCCACTTTTTAACAACTTTATTTTAAAAGCATTAAAATCTACAAAATGAATAATATTCAAATTAATGATTTTGAGATTGGCAATACTTTACCCTTAACAATAATAGGTGGAGTTAACGTTCTTGAATCTGATCAATTATGCTCAGAAGTTGCAAATACATTCGTCGATCTTTCAAAAAAACATTCATTTAACTTTATATTTAAAGGATCATTCGATAAAGCAAATCGATCTTCGTATAAATCTTTTCGTGGCCCAGGCCTTACTAAAGGGCTGCATATGCTTGAAAAGATAAAAAATGATTTTGATGTTCCTGTTATCACCGACATCCATGAACCAAATCAAGCAAATCAGGTTGCGCAAGTCTGCGATATTATTCAGATACCTGCATTTTTGTGTCGTCAGACAGATCTTATCCAAGCTGCAGCAGAAACAAGGAAACCGCTTCATATCAAGAAGCCACAATTCTTAAGTGCTAGTGATATGAAAAATGTTGTAGAAAAATGCTTTTCATTCGGTAACGAAAATATTTTACTTTGTGAGCGAGGCAATATTTTTGGATACAACAATCTAGTCGTCGATATGTTAAATTTTCAAACACTGAAATCTTTTAACTTACCAGTTATTTTTGATGTAACTCATTCATTACAAATCCCAGGGGGATTAGGCATTTCAACAGGAGGTAGAAGAGAATTATTTCTTCCATTTGCTAAATCAGGCGTTGCCCAAAAAATTGCAGGTTTATTTATTGAAACTCACACTAACCCAGATGATGCAAAATGTGATGGACCTTGTGCTATCAATATAAATAATTTAGATAGTTACCTAAAAGAAATTGTAGATTTAGACAAGCTTATCAAGGCTCAGGAAGATTAGTGTCTAAGATTAAAAGTATTCAAGCAATTCAAGTACTTGATTCAAGAGGCTATCCTACAGTTGCATGTAAAGTTGCGACTGAAGAACATTCAGCAATTTCAATGGTTCCAAGTGGAGCATCTACAGGAAGTAAGGAGGCTCTAGAACTAAGAGATAATAACAATGAATATTGCGGTAAAGGTGTTTCAAAGGCTGTAGATAATGTTAATTCAAAGATAAAAAATGCGATTACTGGAATGGACTGCTCTCAACAATTTAAAATCGATGACATTCTTATTGAACTAGATGGTACAACTACAAAATCTGAGCTAGGAGCAAATTCTATCTTAGCTGTATCAATTGCTGTGATGAAATTAGCAGCAAAAACGAAACATATAGAGCTTTTTCAATATGTTAATGATCTTTTCAATATTAATTTTTCCTCAGAAATTCAAATGTCTTTACCTGTCCCGATGTTAAATATTATTAATGGAGGAGAGCATGCAAATAACAATATTGATATTCAAGAATTTATGATTGTTCCAAATGGTGCTGAGTCTTTTTCTGAATCTATAAGATGGTCAGTTGAAATCTATCAGGCACTTAAAACTAATCTTAAAGCATTAAACTATCCAACAACTGTTGGAGATGAAGGTGGATTTGCTCCAAATTTGAACTCAAATCAAGAAGCTTTAGACCATATAATGAGAGCCATAGAAGATGTTACGCTCAAACCTGGAGTAGATGTGGGTATTGCACTTGATTGTGCTGCCTCTGAATTTTATAGCGATGGTATGTATAAGCTTAGAGCAGAAGAGAAATCTTACTCTTCTGAAGAATTTACATCATATTTAACTTCATTGGTAAAATCATATCCAATTCTTTCCATCGAAGACGGCATGGATGAAAATGATTTGAAAGGATGGAAATTTTTAACAAAAGAATTAGGTCAGAAATGTCAATTAGTTGGAGATGATTTGTTTGTTACCAATGTTAATGAATTGAAAGAAGGTATTCAAAATAATGCAGCAAACTCCATACTTATCAAATTTAACCAAGTAGGAACAATCAAAGAAACTTTTGAAACATTTCTATTGGCAAAGAATAATAATATTAAAACAATCATTTCTCATCGTTCAGGTGAAACAGAAGATACAACCATATCTGATATTTCAGTTGGTTTATGTGCTGAACAGATTAAAACAGGTGCACCTGCACGATCAGATAGAACATCAAAGTATAATCGCCTATTATTTATTGAATCAGAAAATCTATCTTTAGATTATGCAAACAAAATTTTTAATTAGTCTTTTAGTAATACTACTCAGCATTTTGACAGTAAAGAATACATGGGATTTTTATTTCAGCGCTAGCAATAATAGTTTAAATAATATACTCAGAAAATCTGTCATAGAGCAAAGCGAAAAAAATATCGAACTTTTGGAAAAAAATAAAAACTTAGAGAATGAAATTAGATCCATGCAAAATAATATAGGCTTTGCAGAAAGTTATTCTAGAGAAAACCTTGATATGGTATTTCCCAATGAGATATTAGTAGAAATAAATCAAAAAGCTGATCAGGATGAGTAATTTTGTTGTCATTATCCCAGCTGCTGGGATTGGAGAGAGATTTAACTCAAAACTACCAAAACAATATACAAGCATAGGCGACTCGTCCATTCTGGAAAAAACGGTATCTAAGTTTCTTTCGCAAGACTACATAAAGAAAGTTATTATTTCTGTTTCTTCGACTGATAGCTTTTATCAATCTTTAAACTTTATTACAAATCCAAAAGTGCATATAGTAACTGGTGGTGATTCGAGAATGGAATCGGTATGTAATGCTATGCATGAGGTAGATTCAAATGAATTTCCATTAACAATTATCCATGATGCAGTTAGACCTTTCTTAAATATTCAATCTCTAGATACTATGATCGATAAATTTGCATTAAATAACAAAGATGGCATCGTGCCATGCATTGATATAAATGATTCTATTAGAAATAGAGCCTTAGGTTTCTCTCCAGCAAATAGAGAGGATTTTGTTGCAGTCCAGACTCCTCAAATTTTTAAAACAAAACCTCTTAAAGAATCTATCAATAAGGGCATCAAAGATAAAAAGTTTTTTTCAGATGAATCACAGGCTTTGACTCATTATGGCTTTGATGTTGACTTTGTAGCTGGAGATAGAGAAAACTTTAAGATCTCTTTTCCCGAGGATATTAACCTTATTTCTCCTTTTGATGCATTTGTTGGAAGAGGCATTGATTTCCATAGATATGAATATTGTGCTGGATCACAAATTACTCTTGCGGGAGTTAAAATTAAATCAGATCACAAAATTATTGCACATTCTGATGGAGATATAATTTTCCATGCGCTTGCTGATTCTTTATTAGGTGCAGGTGGCTTTAGAGACATCGGTTTTTACTTTCCTGATAATGATAAATCTAATTTCCAGCTTGATAGCTCAAAGATTGTTTCTAAATCTTTGGATCTTCTGAAAGAAAGAGGGCTTATGCCAAAAAATATCGATATTACCGTTGTTGCTGGGGTACCTAAACTTACTAAATATATTGATGATATGATTGTTAAGACTGCAAAATTAACTTCACTGGCCAAAGAAAATATTTCCATTAAAGCTACAACAAGTGAGGGGTTAGGAAGGGTTGGTGATTCAAGCGGAATTGCAGTTTATTCTCTTGTAAGCCTTACATCACTATGACAATTTTATTAACAAATGATGATGGCTATGATGCTGATGGTATATGCTATCTTAAAAGTGAAATTAAAAAGATTGAACAAACTGTTACCTTTGCACCAAGGCAAAATTGTAGTGGTTACAGTGCAGCAATATCATTAGGCAAAGATATTGAAATTGAAGAATTAAATAAAGATACATTTGTTATATCAGGTACTCCAGCAGACTGTTCGTACTTTGGTTTGCATGGATCAAAAAAATTTGATTTTACACAGCTAGTCTCAGGTATAAATTTAGGATCTAATTTAGGCACTGATATCTTTTATTCTGGTACTGTTGGAGCAGCAATTGCCGGACTAAAGCTTAGGTATCCGCCAATTGCTTTTTCCGTTGCATCTTATCAGCCAAAAGATCTAGACTTTATTGCAAAAAAGTGTGCTGAAATTTGTTTATATGTAAGAAATATAAATATTGCAAACAGATACCTTGTAAATGTTAATTTTCCTGATATCAACGAAAATAATTATATTGGTAGCAAATTGACAACTCTTGCTGAGAGAGAAAAACCCGAATCACCAATAGAAAATAACTCAGACGGATGGAAATTTAGATTCAATGCCTCAGGCAAAATGAAACAAGATCAAATGTCTTCAGACATTGATGCAATAAATAATGGATTTGTATCTATTAGCCTATTTGATTATGACTTAACAAGAAACATAGACTTAAAGAAAATAAATTGGAATATTGATGGAGCATAAATCTGGTTTTACTTTTCAAAGAATGAAAGACCAAATGATCGAGGAACTCTTGAATAATGGGATAAAAGATTTTCGTGTTCTAGACGCAATGTCGAAAGTAGAAAGACATAAATTCGTAGACGAGGCATTGTGGTCTAGAGCATATGAAAATAGATCGTTGTCTATAGGACATCGACAAACAATATCTCAACCATATATTGTAGCTAGAATGACAGAGCTTCTTATTCAAAGATTTGTTGGACGTGGATTAGTCATGAAAAATGTATTAGAAATTGGTTCAGGATGTGGCTATCAAAGTGCAGTACTTGCACAGCTATCAGAAAATGTTTTAGGATTGGAAAGAATCAAGCCTTTAGTAAGAAAAAGCAGAATAAATTTGCTTGAATTGAGAATATCAAATGTCAAGATTAAGCATGCTGATGGTTTTCAAGCTGCAGATGAATTAGAAGAATGCTTTGATGGGATCTTATGTGCTTCTGCACCAAGAGATATACCCACTGAATTGATACCTCTTCTAAAAAAAGATGCAAATTTGGTCATCCCAGTTGGATCTTCCGAACAAACGCTTACGGTCATAACAAAAAAAAGTAAAAAAAATTACATAAGTGAACAATATGATAAGGTTGCTTTTGTTCCAATGTTAGAAGGAAAGTCCAACCATTAAGTTAAAGTTTTATGATTAAGAGAATTAGATATTTTTTTGCTGGTTTTTTTATGGGCGTTGCTGAATTAATCCCAGGAATATCGGGTTCAACAGTTGCATTATTATTTGGTATTTACAAAAATTTGATCCAAATTCTATCTGAATTAAAGTTTAACAGGAAAACATTCACACTAGATTATTTGCAAAACAAGCTTCAAATATCACTAATAATCTTTCTTATCATACCAATGTTTGCCTCATTAATTTTATTTGCTGAATTAATAAATTTCCTTATTGAAAATTACAATTTTTATTTTTACAGATTCTTAAGTCTATTGATGTTAGTTATTGGTATATATGTTTTAAAAATATTTGATAAAGCATTGGTGTTTTATAAGAAAATACTATTGTTTTTAATTGGCTCAATATTTGGATCTTTGATTGGATTGATTGACATTCAATTCGTTGAAAGCTTTCCATTTATTTTTTTGGGTGGATTTATTGCATTTTCTTTTTTCTTAATACCAGGAATTTCAGGGAGCGCAATCTTAGTAAGTATTGGTTTATATGAAACAATGATCAATTCAATTGCGACAGCTAACCTGCCAATTATAAGTTCTTTTTTGTTAGGTGCTTTGGTCGCATTAATATTGATGCCCAGGTTTATAAAAAAGATTTATTTTAGGCACAATCACAAAGTAGATTCGCTTTTTGCAGGCTTGATTGTTTATTCCGGAATAATATTACTTTGAGTTAATTATCTTTCTAGGAGATGTTTTTTTTCTTTGATTCCAGCAAATTCTTTTGCTTCAGGTAGTTCAGATATTTTTTCAGTAATATTTGGCCATTCTTCAGCCAATTCTGCATTGATTTCAATAAAATCTATCTGGTCATCAGGTATTTCATCCTCCGAAAATATTGCATCTACTGGACATTCAGGCTCACACAGCGCGCAATCAATGCATTCGTCAGGATGTATTACAAGAAAATTCGGGCCTTCATAGAAACAGTCCACTGGACATACTTCAACACAGTCGGTGTGCTTGCACTTAATGCAGGCTTCGGTAACAACAAAGGCCATAAAAGAATTTTAACAATGGTGACGGCTCAAGTCAGTAAATATAATATTATAGGTTTACTTTTTTATTTTTATAGTATACTGTATATTTATACAGTAAGGAGTAATAATGTCTGATAAAACAAATAATTTAAAAGAAACACTATCTGAAATCGAAAAGCATTTTGGCAAAGGAACAGTAATGCGAATGGGTGATAGGGAAAATATTGATATTCCATCTGTATCAACTGGTTCACTTGGATTGGACATTGCACTCGGAATTGGTGGCTTACCAAAAGGAAGGGTTATTGAAATTTTTGGTCCTGAATCATCCGGTAAAACAACATTAACATTACAAGTTATAGCAGAATGTCAAAAAGCAGGAGGAACTGCTGCTTTTATAGATGCCGAACATGCTCTTGATCCATCGTATGCAAAGAAATTGGGAGTGAATGTTGATGAGCTATTGTTATCACAACCTGATACTGGCGAACAAGCACTTGAGGTTACTGACATGTTAGTAAAATCAAAAGGTATCGATTTGATTGTTGTTGATTCTGTTGCTGCTTTAACGCCAAGAGCTGAAATTGAGGGCGAAATGGGTGATCATCATGTTGGACTTCAGGCAAGGTTAATGTCCCAGGCCCTAAGAAAAATTACTGGCAATATCCAAAGATCAAATGCAATGGTTATATTCATCAACCAAATCAGAATGAAAATTGGTGTTATGTTTGGTAATCCTGAGACAACAACAGGGGGTAATGCCCTCAAATTCTATTCATCTGTAAGACTTGATATTAGAAGAATTGGTGCAGTTAAAGAGGGTGATGAGGTTATAGGTAATGAGACAAGAGTAAAAGTAGTTAAAAATAAAGTATCACCTCCATTTAAACAGGCTGAATTTCAGATTATGTATGGAAAAGGTATAAATGTAGATGGAGAAATCCTTGAATTTGGTCAAAAACTAGGACTAATAGAAAAATCTGGTGCTTGGTACAGTTATAACGGTGAAAAGATTGGTCAAGGCAAGATAAATGCTAGTAACTTTTTAAATGAAAATACAAAAATTAAGAATGCACTCCTAAAAGAGATTAGGAAGTCATACTTAGATAAGAAGAAATCAAATAAATAGCTTTTACCTTAACGTGATTATTTATTTCAAATTAATCTAAAAATTGTTTAATATATCTTTACAAATTTTAGAGATTGATAATGAATAATGCATACATAGTATCTGCAACAAGAACTGCAGGTGGAAAGAAAAATGGCTGTCTTTCTGGATGGCATCCAGCTGATTTAGGAGCTGAAGTAATCAACGAAATTGTTGTTAGATCAGGAATCAAACCCGAAGATATTGATGATGTTATTTTTGGGTGTGTTGATCAAGTTGGTGCTCAGTCTGGCAACATTGCTAGAAATTCAGTTCTTGCATCTTCATTGCCTGAATCTGTACCAGGTACTTCTGTTGACAGGCAATGTGGTTCTTCACAACAAGCTATTCATTTTGCAATTCAAGCAGTTATGTCAGGTACACAAGATGTAGTAATAGGTGGAGGAGTTGAAGTAATGTCACTTGTGCCAATAGGGGCAAGTATTAAGGATGGTTTTGATGCTGGTCACGGCTTACCATTTGATGCAGACGGTATTAAAGCAAGATATCCAGGAGTATTTTTCTCACAATTTAGTGGTGCTGAGTTAGTAGCAGAGAAATGGAAGCTTTCGAGAGAAATGCTTGACGAGTTTGCTCTCAGTAGCCATCAAAAGGCTGCTAATGCTACAGAAAATAAATATTTTGATAAAGAGATCGTTCCTGTGCAGGGAAAAAATAGCGAGAATAATGATTCCATGGTTCTTCAAGATGAAGGTATACGATTTGATGCAAGTTTTGAAGCACTAAGTGGTTTAAATCCTGTCACCGAGGGTGGTGTGATAACAGCTGGTAACGCAAGTCAAATTACTGACGGTGCTGCTGCGGTTCTTGTTTGTAACGATGCAGGACTTAAAAAGATTAAATGTGATCCTCTAGTAAAGGTAAAAGGAATTAGTGTTGTAGGAGATGACCCAATTTTAATGCTAACTGGACCGATTCCTGCAACAAAAAAAGTTTTAAGCGAGTCCAAGCTCAACATCGATGAGATTGGACTATATGAAGTAAATGAAGCTTTTGCTCCAGTTCCATTGGCTTGGGAGATAGAAGTGAAGGCTGACAGGAGTAAGTTAAATGTTAATGGGGGAGCAATGGCGCTTGGACATCCTCTTGGAGCATCGGGAGCTAAATTAATGACAACTTTAATATACGAAATGCATAGAAGAAATGAGAAATATGGTCTTCAGGCAATTTGTGAGGGCGGTGGCACTGCCAATGCAACTATTCTTGAAAAAATTTAGTTAAATAGTTTACTAATTCTGATTCTTTTACAAGCTTTTTTTCATTATTTCGTTCAATTACCTCAACTTGTTTTTCGTCCTTGAATTTTTTTCCAATCACAATGTTAATTGGAATTCCAAGAAGATTTGAGTCCTTAATTTTTTTACCAAATCTGTCAGATCTGTCGTCATAAAGTACTTCGAATTGTTTGTCTTTTAAGTTTTTATATATTTTCATTGCAGTTTCTCTATGAAGATCATTACCTTCAGCTTCAAAGATATTAATTTCAAAAGGTGCAATTTTTTTAGGCCAACAAATACCATATTTATCGTGACATTGTTCAATACAAGCCGCTACCAATCTGGAAATTCCAACTCCATAACATCCCATAAATGGTATGAACTGTTTTCCATCTTTATCTTGCAGTGAAAAACTAATTTTTTTAGAGTAAAGCTGCCCTAATTGAAAGATATGACCAACTTCAATCCCTCTTGCTAGCTTAATTTTTCCACCATTAGGATGCTCTTTATCAATTAAACTTGCAGGCTTTTGACCATCTTCAAGTAAAACTTCTGCATTAATTGCTACATTTGAGTCGTCAGATATTGCCAGAAAATCTTCACCATTCTCCGCAATGATATGAAATTCTTCTGAAGTTGTTCCCCCAATTGCACCTGTGTCTGCAATGACATTTTTATAATCTAAACCAAGCTCGCAAATGATACTTTTGTAAGCATTTTTCATTTCCTGATAAGTTTTACTTAGACATTCTTCATCTTGATGAAAACTATATGCATCTTTCATAAGAAACTCTCGTCCTCTCATTACTCCAAACCTAGGCCGTATTTCATCTCTAAATTTTGTCTGGATTTGATATAAAGTTAAAGGTAAAGACTTATAACTTGTTAAATTCTTCTTTACTAACTCAGTAATAATCTCTTCATGTGTTGGACCTAAACAAAATTCTCTATCATGCCGATCACTCAATCTCATAAGCTCAGGCCCATACTTTTCCCATCTCTCTGTTTGATCCCAAAGTTCTCTAGGTTGTAATACAGGCATAAATATTTCCTGAGCAGAAATATCATTCATGTGCTGACGAACTATATACTCAACTTTTTTGAGAACTTTTAGTCCTAGTGGTAACCAATTATAAATTCCAGACGCCACTTTTCTAATCATGCCAGATCTCAACATTAATTGATGACTGATGATTTCTGCATCTTGAGGCGTATCTTTGATTGTTGGAATGAATCCTTTTGATGTTAGCATTTTGAATAAAACATATTTATATAGTTTATAATTCTAGGTTTTTTAAGGATTTTATGCCAATTTATGAGTACAAATGTTCAGATTGTTTGCATCAATTTGAAAAGATCCAGAAATTTAGTGAACAATCAATCAAAACTTGTCCTGTATGCAATAAAGATACTGTTTCTAAACTAATATCTGCACCATCATTTAGGCTAAAAGGATCTGGATGGTATGAAACAGATTTCAAAACATCTAATAAAAAGAATATAGTAAAGAATGAGAAAACAAATGAGGTTTTGGCAAATAAGAGCGACTCAAAAAAAAATGAGCAGAAAAAAGGCTCATCTAACAAAAATAGTAAGTCATGAGAGATATTTATTGCGGTCAGATAACTAAAGACTTCATTGGCAAGAAACTAAGTTTATGTGGTTGGATCCATAGACGAAGAGATCATGGTGGAATTATCTTTATTGATTTAAGGGATTACACAGGCATCGTTCAACTGGTTTTTAATCCAGACCAAAGAAATAACTTTGAAATTGCAGATCATTGTAGAAATGAATTTGTTTTACGAGTAGTCGGAGAAGTTTCGTCTAGATCTAGCGACACGATCAATAAAAATATGAAAACTGGCGAAATCGAGGTATGTGTAGAAGAAATTGAAGTCTTGAGTAAATCTGAGACTCCTGCATTTCCGCTGGATGATTTTCAGGATGTTGGCGAGGAAGCTAGATTAAAAAACAGAATATTAGATTTAAGGCGCCCTGAAGTGAATGAAAGACTTATTTCAAGGTCAAAAATCACATCTTTTATAAGATCGTTTCTTGAAGAAGATGGCTTCAATGAATTTGAGACACCAATTTTAACAAAAGCAACTCCAGAAGGAGCCAGGGATTATGTCGTTCCAAGTAGGTTAAATAATGGTGAATTTTATGCATTGCCGCAATCACCTCAACTTTTTAAACAGATGCTAATGATTGGTGGATTGGAAAAATATTATCAAATAGCTAGATGTTTTAGGGATGAAGATTTAAGAGCTGATAGACAACCTGAATTCACTCAAATCGATATAGAAGCTTCATTTGTGAATGAAGAAGCAATTTTAGATCTTACAACCAGATTGGTTAGTGACTTGTTCAAAGAGTTTGCTAATTGTAGTCTTCAAGAATTTGAAACACTCACTTATGAGAATGCTATTAGAAAATTTGGTTGTGATAAACCCGATTTGCGAATACCTTTATTTCTTGAGGATATTAAGAGTCTTGTTAAAGATCAAGAATTTAAGGTATTTTCAGATCCAGCCAATGATGAAAATTCAAGGGTTGTAGCACTCAGAATTCCAAATGGCGCAAAATTCACGAGAGCTAAAATCGATGAGTATACTAATTTTGTTGCAAAATTGGGTGCAAAAGGGCTTGCTTACATCAAGATTAATACTTTAGATGATATGCAATCGCCAATACTAAAATTCATTGAAGGTGAATGTACAAGTGCAATAGTAAAGCAAGTTAATGCGACTGAAGGGGACCTTATCTTTTTTGGAGCAGGAACTTCTGATGTCGTGAACCTATCAATGAGCTCATTGATTAAAAAAATTGCAGAAGATCATAATTTATATGTAAAAGATTGGGCACCTGTATGGATAGTTGATTTTCCGATGTTTGAAAGAAATAGTGAAGGTAACCTTACTTCTCTTCATCATCCTTTTACTTTACCTAAATCTAAGATCGAAGATTTTATTAACAGTCCGGAAAGTTCTTTGGCTTATGCATATGATTTAGTGCTCAATGGTTATGAAATTGGAGGAGGCTCTCTTAGAGTGAATGAAATTAACATACAAAGGGAGATATTTAATATTTTGGGAATATCTGAGGATGAAGCAGAAGAGAAGTTTGGTTTTTTCTTAAGATCACTAGCAATTGGTGCACCACCTCATGGAGGAATTGCTCTTGGTCTAGATAGAATTGTCATGTTGCTAACAAATACTTCTAATATTAGAGATGTAATTGCATTTCCTAAAACTCAATCTGCAGCATGCATACTCACTGATGCACCAAGTAATATCTCAAATGAACAAATGCTTGAACTAGGTATTAAAATATTAGACGAGGATAAATAATGGCCGGTCATTCAAAATGGGCAAACATTAAACATAGAAAAGCTCGTCAAGATGCGAAAAGGGGAAAGATCTATACAAAACTAATTAGAGAGCTCACAGTCGCAGCGAAACAGGGAGATGAACCAAATGATAATCCTAGATTGAGATTGGCTCTTGAAAGGGCAAATTCAGAGAATATGCCGAAAGACACTATAAAGAGAGCCATTGAGAGGGGAGCAGGAAAAGGCGAAGCTTCCAATCTTGAAGAAGTCATTTATGAGGGATATGGTCCTGGGGGAGTTGCAATTTTAATTGAAGCTATGACGGACAATAGAAATAGAACTGTTGCTGAAGTAAGACATGCTTTTACAAAATATGGAGGAAACTTAGGCACTGATGGCTCGGTGGCATATATATTCAAAAAAATTGGAGAAATTTATGTTTCGAGTGACTCAGATGAGGAAAAACTTTTCGAAGCTGTTATCGAAAATGGTGGAGATGATGTGGAAAAAAATGATGATAGTTTTAGAATTACTTCTTCACCTGCCGATTTTGAGAAATTGCTCAATGCACTTAAAAAAGACAACTTTTCTATAATAAATGCTGAATTGTCGATGAAACCTGATAATACTATTGATTTAGATCATGAAACAGCTGAAAAATTATTGAAGATACTCGATTTTATTGATGAGATTGAAGATGTTCAAGAGGTTTATTCAAATGGTGGCTTCCCAGATGATTTTAAAATTGATTGAATAAGCAATGATAAATTCAAGAAACAAAGGAGCAAATTTTGAGAGAGAAATTGGAAACCTGCTTGTGGAAAAGCTGCAATTAAAACATCCTGTAAAAAGAATTCTTGAGCAAACTCGAACTAAACAATTACCTGATCTAAGATTGGGTAGATGGTCAATAGAGTGCAAAAGGTATGGTGATGGTAGTGAGCCACTAGATGAGTGGTGGGATCAGGTTAAGGATGCTGCAGGAGATACTCTCTTTCCAGCACTTGTGTACAAATTTAATAGAAAGCCCATCAAAGTTAGGATTGAGGCATGCATGCTTGCTGAGTCTTTAAAAGATAAAAGTCTCACTATAGATTTGAGTTTTAACGATTTTACTCAAGTCCTCCAAGAGTTATATATTGATGATATTAATTCTCATAATTCTGAAAATGAGATGCAATAATTTCAATATTAAGGTTTTTGTTGAGGATACTGATTTCCAGGGTTATGTCTATCATGCGAATTATCTAAAATATTTTGAAAGAGCCAGATCACAATTTCTAAATGACTATGATATTTCTCAAGTTGATGAACAAACCAAAGGCTTATTTGTTATCAAAGATTTATTTATTAAATATGTAACTCCCGCAAAATTGGAAAATGAACTCATTGTAATTACTGACGTTAGCCTAAAGTCAAAGGCAAGGTTAGAATTTAATCAAAATATGCTATTTTCAAACAATACTCAATTATGTTGCGAAGCTAGAATTGATGTTTGCTATGTCGATAAGCAATCTAAGAAACCTATAGCATTTGATGATAGACTCCTTGAGGTAATTAAAAATGGGTGAAATTTCTGTAATAGAGCTATTTTTTCAAGCAACTCTTGTTGTGAAGCTCGTGATACTTATTTTGATAATTGCATCAGTGCTAACATGGCTAATAATTTTTGAGAGAAATTTATACTTCAAAAACTTCAAAAAAAATTCAGATTTCTTTGAAGAAAACTTTATTGCTACTAATGATTTAGAAATCACATTTTCTCAATTGAAAGATCTTGATCAGAATTCTTTATTTGGGAAATCAAATGTATTTTTTACAGCCTTTGCTGAGTACAAATTATGTAAAGAAAATGATTTAAAAAATCATGAAGCATATTCAAATATTGAAAGATCAATTCGCATTGCACTTTCAAAAGATGCAGATGAACATAATAAGCATCTTTTTTTTCTCGCAAATGTTGGTTCCGTAAGTCCATACATTGGATTGTTTGGAACAGTTATAGGTATTGTAAATGCGTTCTTTGGACTGTCTGATGCATCTCAAGCAACCATAAATGCAGTTGCACCAGGGATTTCAGAGGCATTGATTGCAACAGCATTAGGTTTATTTGCTGCAATTCCAGCAGTTATAGCATTCAATAGGTTCACAGCTTTTTCAAATGACTTAATCAGATTTGACTCAATCTTTGGTGAACAATTGATAAGTAGATTTACTCATTTAGATACGAAATAGCACCTTGATTTATAATCCCATAGATAATAAAAAGCTCCAATCTGATATAAATATAGTTCCTTACATTGACGTTATGTTGGTGTTACTGATTATTTTTATGATCTTGTCACCTCTTTTAATTCAGGGTGTTGATGTTAATTTACCGGAAACTGATACTACCAAGATGTCAATCGAAAGTGAGCCAATGGTTATATCTATTGATTCAAATGGGCAATATTTTCTTAATTTGGGAGATGATGCAGTGTCAATATCTCTTGAAGAAATTAAATCAAAAGTACAAATAATATTTACAGCTAATCCTGAAATTGAAGTAGTACTTAAAAGTGATTCAAAGGTAGAATTTGATTACGTTGCCAAGGCCTTAGCAAGTATTCAAAGTGTTGGAGTTGAAAAAGTAGGGATTATCACAACTGGATATGCAGACCAAATTTAGGTATTTAAACGCTTCCTTATTGAGCTTCATAATGCATGCTGCAATCGTAATATATTTTTACTCTACTGCTTCATTTCAGACTTCAACAAATCTCTTAACAAAACCTGTTTATGTTGACATTACCTTTGAATTACCGAAAGCATCCGAACCACCTGAAAATCAAAAAAAAGAAATTTCTCAAATTGATCCAAAAATGCTACTTGATGATGCCCCAGCTTCAATAAATATTAATGAATTGTCAAAATTATCAGATATATCTGAGTTGATAAGGGAAGAAAAAATTAAATCAGAATTTGATAATGATCAAATAGTTGCTTTTTTTGCACAAAGGATCATATCTGAGATAGAGAATGCTTGGATCAAGCCAAAAAACATACCTAATTTGCTTAATTGCGATCTAAAAATTCAAGTTGATAGAAATGGTCAAATTACAAAATCAGAGCTTGTAAAAAGTAGTGGAAATTTCAGATTTGATAATTCATCTCTCACGGCAGTCACTAGAGTTAATCGATTTAGTTTTTTTAATGAGATTTCAGATGATATGTACCTCAACAATTTCAAAATTATTTTTTTGAATTTCAATCCATATGAATAAAGTAGCTCTATTCTCTGCACTGTTTTTTTCAGTATGTGGTTTATCTGATTTGAGGTTAGAAATAAAAAAAGGAACGATTGATCCAATCAATATTGCTATATATGAGATTAATAATAAATCAAATATATCAAAAACTATAGGTGATGTGCTGAGAGGTGACTTGATAAGAACAGGAGAGTTTAAAATCATTGATGGAGTTGAAATTGTGCAATTATTTGATGAAAAATCAGTTTTCAATTTCAAGGGTTGGAAAATGCTCAATCTAGATTATGTAGTGATTCCTGAGATTGATTTTCCAGATAACAGTTCTGTTAATTTACGATATAGAGTTTTTGATGTCGTTTTGGAAAAAGAAATTAGAGCATCGAAGATTTTTGGACTAAGATCAAACTTAAGGCAGATAGGACATTTTGCGAGTGATGGTATTTTTGAATCGATATTGGGTTTTCCAGGAGTTGCATCAACTAAAATTATGTATGTGAATTACTCCAATTTTGATGATGAGGAAACATATAAGTTATTTATATCTGATAGTGATGGATTTAATAGGAAATTGCTCTTACAAAGCCCATATCCAATTATTTCACCTGCATGGTCTCCGGATTCAAAGGAAGTGGCATATGTATCTTTTGAAACTGGCAAAGCAAGTGTTTATATCCAAAATGTATCAACAGGAAGAAGAAATTTAGTTTTAAAAAAGAATACTCAAGTAAGTTCGCCATCGTGGTCGCCAAATGGCAAATTCTTAGCTATTACAATTCATGAAGGTGGAAACCCTGAGATATATATTCTAAAGCTTAAAGATAAGTCACTCACAAGACTTACAAATCATTATTCCATAGATACTGAGGCAAATTGGTCCGCAAAGGGAAATAAGATTATGTTTACATCTAGTCGATCTGGAACGCCTCAATTATATGAGATCAACCTTAGGAGCATCGGCAAAAATCCAAAAAGAATAACTTATGAAGGTGACTATAACGCTCGTGGGAGCTACCTTCCAGATGGAAATGGATATGTATTTGTTCATAGGTCTTCTGAAGGAAATTTTCATATCGCGTTAAAGTATAGAAGAGAAAGTTTTGCAAGGATTTTAACTGAAGCTCGACTCGATGAATCTCCAAGTGTTTCTCCTAATGGAAGTATGATAGTCTATGCAGTATCAGAGGATGGTATTAATAAGTTGTCTATTTTAAATATTAATGGAGCTCAATTTGATTTACCATCATCCGAGGGAATGGTGAGGGAGCCGGCTTGGTCTGGCCTTGTAAGGTAAATATTTAAGGATGTAAATATGTTAAAAATCTCTTCTAAATGTATGTATTTTCTTCAAGTTTCAATAATAGCTTTTATGTTGTCTGCATGTTCAAGCTTAAAAATCACTGATGAGATCGTCCCATCAGATGGTGTTCAAGGAATAACTATTTCAAAAAAATCAAAAGCTACACAAATAATTCTTGATTCAGCAACTATATATTTTGAGTATGATTCCTCAAGACTTTCTTCTGAATCAATCAAGACTTTGAAAGATGTCGTAGAGTTAATGAAAACAGATAAAGCTATGACATTATCGCTTCAGGGTCATGCTGATGAGAGGGGGACTCGAGAATATAATTTAGCATTGGGTCAAAGAAGGTCTGAATCAGTTTCTTCTTATTTAATTGCAAGTGGTCTCTCGAATTCTAGAATGGAAGCGATCAGTTATGGGGAAGAAAGACCATTAATTTTGGGATCAGATGAATCATCATGGCAAAAGAATAGACGGGTAGAAATAAAATAAATCGCTTTGTTTTTTAGAATCTTATTATTAATTTCCTGTATTCAATTTATTGATGCAAAAGATAATTCATCTGATATTCTTTTTTTGAAAATACAGCAGCTTGAAGATGAAATTGCTTCTTTAAGATCAGAATTAGAATCTCAGGCATATCTTATTGATCAACTTTCCAATAATAATGAGGATGTTACTGAAAATAATGAAAGCTCAAATCAGTTCACCCAAATTGATGATAAAATCAAAATTGATGGCATTTATGATCAGGCAATTCAGAGTTTAAATAAGCAAGATTATGCCGATGCCAAGGAAAAATTCAATTTTATTTACAACAACTTTAGTAATAGTGAAAAAATTCCATTAAGCCTTTTTTGGATTGCAGAAATTTCTTTGTCAGAGACGAATATTAAAGAAGCTGAAAAAAATCTTATGCTTTTAATTCGTTTATACCCCGATCACTGGAGAACTCCATTAGCACATAAAAAGGTTGGGGATATTTTTTTGGCACAAGGCAATAAAAAGCTTGCTAGAGAGAAATACAAGTATGTCGTAAACTCGTTTCCTGATGATAATGCTGCATCTTTAGCCTTGCAGTTATTGGAAAATATGGAATAATCCCCATTTCTTTATTATATCTAAGAG
>Ga0208878_1000049_pt1 | contig 38417 bp, 36 predicted proteins | sample Knorr_S15_td_Sur_FD_185600 | JGI IMG/M metagenome (GOLD analysis project Ga0208878, IMG submission 185600) | Marine microbial communities from Southern Atlantic Ocean transect - Knorr_S15_td_SurfaceA_ad_5m_LV_A (SPAdes) (version 2) | ecosystem: Environmental > Aquatic > Marine > Oceanic | place...
AATCCATATACATATGAGAATGAAATTGATAATTATAAGCAAGATCACTTTCAGTTGCATTGGAATGAAAAAATAAATAATTATTGGTCATTTAATTTAGGATTAAATTACACAGATGGAAGAGGTTACTTCGAACAATATAAGGAGGATGATGATATTAATACATATGGAGGAATTGTAAAATCAGACATTGATAATAATGGACAAGAAACTGGAACAACAGACTTGATAAGAAGAAGATGGTTAGACAATGATTTTTACGTTTTAAATAGCTCAATTAATTATATTAAGGATAAGATTGACTTAACTTTAAGTAGTTCTTACAGTTCTTATGTGGGAGATCATTATGGAGAAGTAATTTGGGCTCGTAGTCTTAGTAATATTGGTGATATAAGGGATAGGTATTATGAGGGGATTGGTGAAAAAAAAGATTTAAGTTTTTTTGCTAAACTGCTGTATTCCATTAACAAAAAAACTGAATTATATACTGATATTCAGTTTAGAGGAGTAAAATATAATACATCCGGAATCACATCAGATTTAATCAATATGGTTTTAGATAAATCATATAATTTTTTCAATCCCAAAATTGGGTTATCCTATAAGTTGAATTCAAGTTCATTAATTTATGCTTCATACGCTAGAGCGAATAGAGAACCAAATAGAACGGATTTTGAAAGTAATTCTGAAATTAAACCTGAAAGGTTAAATGATATAGAAATTGGTTGGCGGTTTAGAAATGAAAATATTCTACTTAATTTAAATAGTTACTTTATGCTTTATGATGAGCAGCTAGTTTTAACGGGTGAAATTGATGATGTTGGGAATCCTAAAAGAACAAATAGTGGGTCAAGCTCCAGGATTGGGTTAGAAATTGAAAATTCAATAAAATTATCAGAGTTATTTTCTGTGCAAACCAATATTACATTAAGTTCGAATAAGAATAAAAATATCTTTTCAATGGTTGATGGGGCATTATATAATTATGGAAAAACAAATATCTCTTTTTCCCCATCATTTATTGGTTCAAATAGTATAAACTACAAATACTCAGAAAATTTAAATTTTACATTTTTATCTAAATATGTTGGTAAACAATACATGAGTAATACTGATCAGCCTAATTCAATTCTTGATAGTTATTTTGTAAATGACTTAAGTATTTCATATTTATTACAACCAAATAAAATTTTTGAATCTATTTCAATTAATTTATTGATTAATAATTTACTTAACAAAGAATACATTTCAAATGGATATTATTATACATATGATGATACATGGAGCATTCCAGGTCAGATAACAACATTGGATGGTGCTGGATATTATCCTCAGGCCACAAGAAATTTTTTAGCGGGATTTATATTTAAATTCTAGTTGTAAATTCTAAGGTTGTTACCAATTCGTTCAGTTTTGTAACGGATTAATGGGTAATTTGATGTAGTATTACTATTTAGTAATTGTCCAGTAGCAAGACTATATATATTTCCTACACAATTACATTTTGCTTGAACTCCGTCAATTTCAAGCTTTGGACAATCATCTCTTTTTTTGTGGTTTGGGTCACAAGCCTCCCAAGCTAAAATATCGTTATTAAAATTAAATAGTATGACACCACAAACTCCAAGACCATCAATAATAACAGATCCTCCTGTAAAATTTAAATTATCGTAACTGGGAAGATTTAAATTAATTATTCTTTCGAAACTTATGTCTGGTAAATAAGGATTATAAGGCGATTGTTCATTTTCACAACTAACTAGAAAAAAAAATACAATCAAATAGTTTTTAACCATAGTGAATGTAAATTTAATTAAATAACACGTATAAATTTGTATATTAGTTGGACCTCTAATAAGAGGATTTTTTTTTAATATGGGAATTAATTATTACACTCAAGAAGGCTTAGATAAATTAAGAGCTGAGTTAAATCAGCTAAAAGATGTTGAAAGACCAAATGCGTCTAAAGCAATTGCTGAAGCTAGAGATAAAGGAGATTTAAGTGAAAATGCTGAATATGATGCTGCAAAGGAAGCACAAGGACTTTTAGAACTTAAAATATCTAAACTTGAGGAAACACTATCTAATGCACGATTGATTGATGAATCACAATTAGATACTTCAAAAATTCTTGTATTATCTAAAGTTAAAATTAAAAACCAGTTAAACGGGGCAACTGTTGAATATCAGCTCGTTGCCGAAAGTGAGGCAGATCTAAAAAGCGGTAAGATTTCTGTAAATTCTCCAATAGGTAAAGGTCTACTGGGAAAGTCAGTTGGAAATATAGCTGAAATTAGTGTTCCCAGTGGTAAATTAAAATTTGAAATATTATCAATTCACCGATAAATTTTGTCATCTATTTTTACTAAAATAATAAGAGGAGAGATACCATGTTACAAGGTTGATGAAACTGAGGATTGTCTTGCTTTTTTAGATATAAACCCTAATTCATATGGACATACTTTATGTATTTTAAAAAAAGAGATTGACTATATTTTTGATTTATCCGATGAAGAATATTTATCATTAATGAAATTTTCAAAAAAAGTTGCATTAGCGATAAAAAAATCTGTTGATTGTAAGCGAGTGGCGATGTCCGTGGTAGGTTTGGAAGTTCCTCACGTTCATGTTCATTTAATTCCAATAAATAACATGAATGATTTAAATTTTTCGAATAACTTAGGATTGGAAAAAATCAGTTTTGAACAAGTTTGTAATAAAATAAAAAGTAATTTAGACTAAAGATGAATATTTCAGGAAAAATAAAATTAATTAATGAAACAAAAGAGTACGGATCCAATGGTTTCAGAAAAAGAGAATTGGTAGTTACCACTCAAGAGCAATATCCACAAAACATTTTGGTTGAATTTGTGCAAGACAGATGTGAAATTCTGGATTCATTTCAAGTTGGTGAGTTAGTAAAAATTGATATAAATATCCGTGGTAGAGAATGGACAAATAAAGATAATGAAGTCAAGTATTTTAATTCTATTCAAGGTTGGAGGATCGAAAAGATTGAAGAAAATTATGATTCTCAGCTCCCACCAATCCCAACAAAAGAAGACTTGGGTACTAGCCAAGAAACTAACAAAGAACCCGATGATCTTCCATTTTAAAAGATGGTTAGACTTGGTGAAGATTTTGTTTTCCCCTCACCCAGAAGCGCAGATAGCCATGGTATTGTAGCCTATGGTGGTGATCTTAACCCCCAAAGAATAATTCAAGCATACAAAAATGGGATTTTCCCCTGGTTTGAATCTGATGATGATCTACTTTGGTGGTCACCTGATCCAAGGATGATACTATATCCTGAAAAAATAAAAGTTTCAAAAAGTTTAAAATCTTTTATTAAAAAAACTACACTAAAAGTTACATTTAATAATGATTTTGAAGAGGTGATTAATTCATGTTCTAACATAAAAAGACTTGGTCAAAAAGGAACTTGGATAACACCAGGTTTAAAAAAATCATTCATTAAGTTACACGAAATGGGTTTAGCAATTTCAGTGGAGGTTTGGAAAAACAGTGAAATTGTTGGGGGCTTATATGGACTGGATCTTGGAGATATTTTTTGCGGTGAAAGTATGTTTTCAAAATCTACTAACGCAAGTAAATTAGCATTGGTTAGTTTATCTCTTGAATTAAAAAAAAATAGCTATAGGTTTATTGATTGTCAAGTGCCGTCTCAACATTTAAAAAGTATGGGTGCAGAGGAGATTTCCAGAGACGAGTTTCTAAAAATACTAATTAAATAATAGTTTGTTTATTTGATCTATGGTCAAACAGTCTTTAATGTTATAATCACCAATTGAGTATCTCTCCAAGTACTTCAGATATGCACCACTATCAAGTTTTTTTCCAAAATCATGTGCCAGTGATCTAATGTATGTACCTTTTGAACATTTAATTTTAAAATCAAGTTCAGGAAAATTGTTGTTGAGTAAATTAAAATCGTAAATATTAATCTTTCTGTATTTGATATTAATATCCTCTCCTTTTCTTGCCATCTCATATAGCCTTTTCCCTTTCACTTTTAGTGCAGAATAAATTGGTGGTTGTTGTTTAATTTCACCAATAAAACTACTTATGCTTTTTTCTATCAATCTATCGTTGATATGATCTACAGGATAATGTTTATCAAATTCAGTTTCCCTATCAAATGATGGTGTGGTTTTGCCAATAGAAAAGGTTGCATAATATGTTTTATCTAATTCTTGAAGTTTTTCTATTTCTTTAGTTTTTTTTCCAGTGCAAATTAAAAGTAATCCCGTAGCAAGTGGATCAAGTGTGCCAGCATGACCAACCTTAATTTTTTTTATGTCGAATGATTTTTTAAAATCATATCTTACTTTTTTAACAACATCAAAAGAGGTCCAATTAAAGGGTTTAAAAACAGGAATGATTAATCCTTCAATAATTGAATCTTTATTAATCTTCACTAAAAAATTGAATATAAAATTGATGAAATCCCTACAATAAAGCAGTAAAGTGCAAAGTATTTTAATTTACTTTTTTTAACAAAAAAAATCATCCATTTACACGCATAATACCCCGAAATCAATGCTGCAAAGAAACCAATGATGTAGTTAATTAGAATTGACCCATCATAAACAAGATTATCAAATAAGATCATTTTTAATGATGAACCAACAATTATTGGTATTACCATTAAAAATGAAAATTTTGCTGCAAGGTTTCTATTTATTCCCATGAATATAGAAGTTGCAATTGTTGAACCACTTCTTGAAATACCTGGGAGTATTGCTAGGGCTTGCGCTAAACCTATTAAAAATGAATTTTTGGCACTGAGTTTTCTGTTTTTTGATTTGATTTTATCAGAAATTAAAAGTAGTAGAGATGTAATTATTAGCATAGATCCAACCAACAATAAATTTCCATTAAAAAGTTGATTTATTTTTTCTTCAAGAAAAAAACCTACTAATCCAGCTGGAATCATTGATATTATTATCATAAGAGTAAAGTGAAAATTTTCATCATCCTTAAACTTAATTGTACTTTTTAAAATATTTTTTACGTCATCCCAAAAATATAGTAATGCACTAATTGCAGTTGCAAGGTGTAGAATTAATGTAAAAAAAAGTCCATTTTGGGATTCGAATGAAAAACCCAATATTTCTTTAAAAATCTCAATGTGACCACTTGATGAAACAGGTAAAAATTCTGTTAAGCCTTGTACAACACCTAGAATGAAAGATTTAATAATTTCCAAACTATTCTGATTTAGTTAAAATTGCGTAAACTTCAATAATAAACCCTGTTATAACTAGAATAGGTGCAAGCCTAATTCTTCTAAAACTATATATTTCTTCATTAAAAATATTTGGATCATCACTCCCTCCGCCTGACATTAATATAAAACCAAATGCAATAAAAAAAAGTCCAATAAGCATAAACTTGTAGTTTCTTTTTCCAAACAGTAATTTATTTTTTTTTCTCATTAATATAATTTATCAATTTTAGAATTAAGAAATCGAGATGTTATGTAATTCGTTGACAGTACTGAAATTAATAAACTTAAAATAAATGCAACAGCAATAGATATTAAAAAAGAATTTTTAATTGATAACAACTTTATCTCAAAATAATTTGTATTTAAGTAGTAGGCTGTTGATACAAAAAATAGTGAAGAAATGATTGCACTTATTAACCCTAATTTTATTTGGGTCAAAATGAATGGTCTTTTTATAAAGAATTTAGTTGCTCCAACTAATTGCATAGTTTTGATTGTCATCCTTTGGGAATATACAGATAGTCTAATTGTATTATTTATCAAAATTATTGATAAAAAAATGAAGAAAACAGCAAGGTATAAAACCCAATCTTTTATTTTTTTAAAATTCTCATTTATCAAAAAAATTAATGGAGCATCATAGGATACTTCATTTACAAAATCTTCACTCTCAAAACTTTTTACGATCTCGTTTATGTAGAGATTCTCAACTTTTTCTGAAAAAAAATAAATGTCAAAAGAATTTAGTAGCGGATTATATCCCAGGAATTCAACGAAATTTTCTCCAATCTCTGAACTAAATTTTGTTGCAGCATCATTCTTTGATGTGTATACAAAATTTTTAATATTTGGATCAATGCTTAATTTTTTCTCGAACTGTGAAACCTCAATATCACTTGCTCCATCTTCAAGAAAAACCACAACAGGAATTTTTTCTTTAAAATCATCAATAATTTTATTGCTGTTTAATACAAAAAATGTAAATGATGATAAAAAAAATAAAACAGATGAAATACTAACAACTACTAAAAAATAGTTTGAAAAAATTCTATTGCTTCTTGAACTTGACAATTTAATATTATTAGTAAAAGTAATAAAGCTATTTAATTTTAAAGAACATTTAATGGATTAGCTTTAAAACATTATTTTTGTTTTTATAAAAATTATGTCTTATAATTTTCTTGAAATAGAAAAGAAGTGGCAAAATTATTGGCTTGAAAATAAAGTATTTAAGGCCAGTGATAATTCCCATAAGCCTAAATATTATGTCTTGGATATGTTTCCTTATCCATCTGGAACAGGGCTTCATGTTGGACATCCCCTTGGCTATATTGCGTCAGATATTATTTCAAGATTTAAGAGAAACAAAGGATTTAATGTTCTTCACCCCATGGGATTTGATTCCTTCGGTCTCCCCGCAGAACAGTATGCAGTTAAGACTGGTCAACATCCTAAAACAACAACTGAAAAAAACATAGTAAGATTTAAAGATCAGTTAGACAATCTCGGATTATCTTTTGATTGGGATAGAGAAATTAAAACCAGTGACAGTAATTATTATAAATGGACTCAATGGATATTCTTAAAACTATATAATAGTTATTATGATGAAAAGTTAAATAAAGCACAACCTATTGAAAAATTAAAAATACCAACAAATATTTCCCAAGAAAAAATGGATGAATTTATTGATTCTAAACGACTTGCATATGTTGATGTTATAGATGTCAATTGGTGTGAAGAGTTGGGTACCGTTTTAGCAAATGAGGAAGTGATAGGAGGACTGAGTGAAAGAGGAGGTTTCCCTGTTATTAAAAAGCCCATGAGACAGTGGGTAATGAGAATAACTGACTATGCTGATAGATTATTGGAAGATTTAGATGATCTAGAATGGCCAGAATCAATTAAACTTTCACAAAAAAATTGGATTGGAAAATCCGAAGGAGCTCAAATAAAATTTGAGGTCAATAAAAAAAACTTTGTAGAGGTTTTTACTACAAGACCAGATACGATTTATGGTGCAACATATTTAGTTTTAGCTCCAGAACATCCTTTGATTCCAATTATAACTTCAACAACAAACAAAAAAGAAATTGATCAGTACATTCATCAAACTTCAATGAAGAGTGATTTGGAAAGGCAGGAGAGCGAAAAGAGTAAAACAGGTGTTTTTACTGGTGCATATGCTTTAAATCCAATGTCAAAGAAAAAAATGCCCATTTGGATTTCTGATTATGTATTATACTCGTATGGAACTGGAGCTATAATGGCTGTTCCAGCTCACGATGAAAGAGATTATGAATTTGCCAAAAAATTTAATCTCGAAATAACGCGGGTAATTGAAGGTGGAGAAGATGTTGACTGTTACACTGGTGATGGTAAAATTATAAATTCAGAAAATTACAATGGCCTTGATAATCAGGAATTCAAAATTATTGTTGTAGACTTTTTAGAAAAGCAAAAAAAAGGAGAAAAGAAGGTAAATTACAAACTTAGAGATTGGATATTTACAAGACAGCGCTACTGGGGCGAGCCGATTCCTATTATGTATGATGGTGAAAAAAAGAAAGATTTGGAATATGAGGATTTACCCTTGAAATTACCCGAGGTTGAGAGTTATCTTCCAACAAAAGATGGCTCATCACCACTTGCTAGAAATAAAAATTGGGTCTCTGTGCAAAAAGATGGTAAAGAATATCTCAGAGAAACTAATACAATGCCACAATGGGCAGGATCTTGTTGGTATTTTTTAAGATTTTTAGACCCTTTAAACGATAATGAATTTGCTAATAAAGATATTATCAAATATTGGATGCCAGTGGATTTATATATTGGAGGAGCCGAACACGCTGTTTTACATTTACTTTATGCAAGATTTTGGCATAAAGTTTTATTTGATTTAAGTTTAGTTAACACCAGCGAACCATTTAAAAAGCTAGTCAATCAAGGAATGATACTTGGTAATAGTGCATTTATACATAGGATTAAGAATACAAATGATTTTATTTCATTTGATTTGATTAAAGGACATGAAACGCAAAAAATTCATGTTGATATAAGTATGGTTGATGAAAAAAATAATTTAGACATTAAAAAACTGCAAAAATCAAATCCTGAATTTGAAGATGTAAATTTTGTTTATGAAAAGTCTTTTATAGTTTCTAGAGATATTGAGAAAATGTCAAAATCAAGATATAATGTTGTAAGTCCAGATGAAATTTGTAAAAAATACGGTGCAGATACTTTAAGGCTATATGAAATGTTTCTAGGACCAATTGATCAATCTAAGCCATGGAACACTTCTGGAATTACCGGAGTATTTTCATTCTTGAACAAATTTTGGAATTTGTTTCATACTAATGGTAAATTTCATGTTAATGATGAGAAACCTAATGATCAAATTTTAAAATCCTATCATAAAGTTGTTAAAAAAGTTAATTCTGACATTGAAAACTTTTCTTTTAATACCTCAGTAAGTGCATTTATGATTTGTATCAATGAATTGTCTTCATTAGGCTGTAAATCGAAAGATATTTTAGCAAACTTGTGTATATTATTATCTCCATTTGCTCCACATATCTGTGAAGAATTGTGGTCATTGTTAGGCAATAAAAATTCAATATCATATGAAAAATTTCCTATGCATGATGAAAAGTATCTAATAGAGTCAATGATTGAATACCCAGTTTCATTTAATGGAAAACTTCGATTTAAAATTAATTTATCAGCTAGCCTAAAACAAAACGAAGTAGAGGATATAATAAAAAATCATCAATCAACTGAGAAATATCTAAATGGTAACTCTATAAAAAAAATAATTTTTGTTCCAAAAAAAATTATTAATGTAGTTTGTTAGCTGTTAATTATGTGATTAACTATTTTAGACTCAATGTCTTCTCCTTTCAGTAAATTTCTTAAATCTTTATAATCTTTTTGTATTTGATTTCTTTTTCCTTTTAAAATTAAGTTGAGTTCAGTTTTAATCATCTCTTTATTGAAATCAGATTGAATAAGTTCTTTGACAACCTCTTTATTTAAAATTAAATTAACTAGTGAAATAAAATTTATTTTAACAAATAATTTAGCCAAAAACATATTTAAACTATTAGTTGCGTAACATACGATTTGGGGTGTTCCAATAAGAGCAGTTTCTAATGTTGCCGTTCCGCTTGTTACTATTGCTGCATTTGAATTTTTTAATAAGTCATATGTTTTATTATATAATACTTTGACAGATGCACCACTTTTAGCAACAGCTTCATCATAAATATTTTTATTAATATGATTTAGTCCAGCAATAATGAATTGATATTTTTTAAAATCTTTTACAATTGATAAGACTTTATTCAATGTAGAATTTATTTCCTGTTTTCTGCTTCCTGGTAAAATTGCAATAATAGGTTTTACATTTTTTATTATTTCTTTATTTTTCAATGATTCATCTATTATATCAACTAATGGATGTCCATAATATTGTACTTCATAATTATATTTTTCCTTATAAAATTTTTTTTCAAAAGGCATAATAACATACATGTGATCAATATATTTTTTTATTGTTGAGACTCTGTTCTCTTTCCAAGCCCATACTTGTGGACTTATGTAATAAAAAGTCTTAAATTTTTTCTTTTTTGCCCATTTTGCAATCCTTAAATTAAATCCAGGATAATCAATAAAAATTATTTTATCAGGACTAAATTTTATAATATCATTTTTACATAAAGAAAAATTTTTTAAAATTTTAAAAATATTTGTTAGCACCTCAAAGAAGCCCATAAAAGCTAAATCTTTATAGTGTTTTACAAGTGTTCCACCCGACTCTTTCATTAAATCTCCACCCCAGAATCTAATGTTAGCTTTACTGTCAGATCTTTTGATTTCATTAATTAATCTTGATCCATATATATCGCCTGATGGTTCTCCAGAGATTATGTAGTATTTCATTTTAGAGATTCCAAGATTTAATTTTGCTAATAACCTCGTAATTGGTTAAATCGTGCTTCACAGGAACCACAGAAACATATCCATTTTCAAGAGCCCATTCATCCGATTCTTTAGATTCATCGTTGTTAATGAATTCACCTGTAAGCCAATAATATTCTTTGCCCTGAGGATTAGTTCGTTTATCAAATTTTTCAATCCAATAAGTATTAGCTTGATTACAAATTTTAATTCCTTTTATTTCGTTTTCATTTAAGTTGGGAAAATTAACATTTAAAGCTGTCCTATCGGGTATACCCTCTTTGAGTGCTTTTAATGTTATTTTTTTTACAATTTTTTTAATAGGATTAAAATTTGCTTTCCAACTATAGTCCAATAATGAAAAACCAATAGCAGGGACTCCCTCAACGCTGGCTTCAATAGCAGCACTAATAGTCCCTGAATAAATTACGTTAATCGAAGCATTAGAACCATGATTAATACCAGAAACACATATATCTGGCTTCTTATTTAAAATTTCATTAATTCCCAATTTTACACAATCAGCAGGTGTTCCAGAACACGTATATTCTTCTTGTGGCCCATCATCAATTTTTATTTTATGACATTGTAAAGTTGAATTTATAGTTATGGCATGTCCCATAGCTGATTGAGGACTGTCGGGTGCTACAACAACTACATCTCCTATTTCATTCATTACAGAAATTAGAGTTCTAATTCCTGGTGCAGATATTCCATCGTCATTTGTAACTAATATTAAGGGTTTTTTTGCCATTCTTGGTATAATTATTGGACAAAAGTAACCAATTCAACATATTTTTTTACAAAAGATGATTTCTAAATTCAAAATAATTATTTTTATAAGTTAAGATGAAAATTAATTTTTTACATATTACTTTTTTTATTGCAATAATCATTTTTGGTTTTTCTTTTTCTAACAAGAAGTTTTCGGATCCAAATAAAGAAAAGTTACTGATTGAAGTTGTTAAATATGTTGTTGAAAAAGGGCATTATAATTCAATTGAGATTGATGATGATATTTCTGAAAAAATCTTTGATTCTTACATCGAACAGTTAGATGCCCAAAAAAGATTTTTTTTACAATCTGATATTAGACAGTTTGAAAAATATAAGTATAAACTTGATGATCAATTAAAAGATTACGATTTAACTTTCTTTGATTTAGTTTTTCAGACATCGAGAGAAAGGATTGATGAAGTAAAAGATTATTACTATGATATAATGGAAAACGGTTTTGATTTTTCATCTAATGAGAGTATTGATTTAGATTTTGAAAACAAATCCTTTGCAAGAAGTAAAAATGAGATTAAAAATAGATGGAGAAAACAGTTAAAGTATTCTACACTCGATATTCTTACTTTAAAGTTAGGTGATTCAATTAAAATAATTGATAATGAAACACTTGATGAGTCAATGTCTTTAATTAAAAAAAATACTGAAGACTTCTTTGATTACATAAGTGAAATGGACAGAGATGATTGGTTTGCAAATTATATTAATGCTTTTTTAAATCAACTAGATCCACACACAGTTTATTTCAATCCAGATGACAAAGATAGGTTTGATACCAATATTTCTGGAAAATTCAATGGTATTGGAGCTAGATTACAAAAAACCGAAGGTGCTGTCAAAATAGTTGATATTATAGTAGGAGGACCTATATGGAAAGACAAGTTATTGGATGTAGGTGACATTATTTTAAAAGTTGCTCAAGAAAACGAAGATCCAGTCGATATCATTGGGATGAAGTTAGATGATGCAATTAAATTAATTAAAGGTCCAGCAGATTCTGTTGTAAAGCTAACAGTAAAAAAAATAGACGGCGAAATCAAGGATGTCTCAATTAAAAGAGGTCTTGTTGAGCTTGAAGAACTATATGCGAAATCAACATTGATAAGTAAGGATAATAAAAATTATGGATATATAAGTTTGCCAAAATTTTATGTTGATTTTTCAGATAAAAACAGTAGGAATTCAGCAAATGATGTTAAAAATGAAATAATAAAATTAAAAAATAACGGAATCAAAGGTTTAATTCTGGATTTGAGAAATAACGGCGGTGGAGCGCTCCAAACTGTTGTTGACATGACAGGGCTTTTTATTGAAAGAGGGCCTATAGTTCAGGTAAAGTCTACTGGAAACAGAAAACAAATTTTGTATGATAAAGATCCAAAAATAGTATGGGATGGACCTTTAGTAATATTGATGAATAAAATGTCAGCATCTGCATCTGAAATCCTTGCAGGTGCACTCCAAGACTACAATAGGGCAGTTATTATAGGTAATGAAAAATCATTTGGAAAAGGAACAGTCCAAAATGTAATCGATTTAAACAGGTTTATTTCTAATTCCTCATATGATTTAGGTGCTATTAAAATAACAACAGATAAATTTTATAGGATAAATGGAGAGTCAGTTCAGCTTGAGGGAGTAAAAAGTGATATAGTAATTCCCGATTCGTATAAATATGTTTTTAATGGAGAAAAAGATGAAAAAAACCCACTTGATTGGGATAAAATTACACCTGCCAGTTTCCAAAAATGGAACCAAAAAGATATAGTTACAAAAATCTCCACAAATAGTCAGTCTAGAATTGATAATGATAATTATTATAGCTTAATTAATGATCGGGCAAAATGGATCAAATCTCAACAGTCCAATAAGAGTATTTCTTTAAATTTTGATATTTACAATAATTATTTAAGTGACCAAAGAGAGAAAAATAAAAAGTTTGAAAGTCTTTCAAACTATGAAAACAATCTAATATTTAAACTATTAAAAGCTGAAAAGCAATATGTAATGTCTAACAAGGAACTTTTAAGTAGTAGAAATAGATGGCATAGAAATTTAACTAAAGACTTATATGTAGAGGAGGGAGTAAAGGCCCTTGAAATGTTATCTGCTTTAAGTGAAAATAATCTTATTTTAGCAGATAATGACAAAAAACTAAATTGATCTTTTCAAATTTATTTTCTAAATTCTCTTTAAGTAATACACCTTACTATTTTTCAATTTTTTTTATAGGAACTTGCTTTATTTTCTCAATTTTTTCTTATTTGATTATTCCTGATAAAACAAGAAATGCTAATACTATGAACTTAAATATCCAGTCTGTCAAGCCTGGATTTAAAGTTCAAACACTCTATTTACCTTCAAAAAAAAATAAAAAATTATCTGAATATGTATTTGGAACAGATTATTCAATTGAGCAGTATGCTATAAAGAATTATCGTTTTTCATCTGATTCAATATATTTTACCTTATACAGTAAATACGAGGATTATAATGATGAACTATCTATTAGTCTAGATAAATACAAAAATAATGTACCAAATAATGTACAAGATATTAAGTCCTATATAGTTGATAACTTAATCTCTGAAAAAATATTTTATTTCGGAACTGATCTTTATGGTCGTGATTTGTTTAGTCGTGTAATATTAGGCACACGTGTTTCATTTTCAATAGGATTAATGGCTGTTTTAATTTCTACTGTTTTAGGTTTATTTTTTGGTTGTTTGGGTGGTTATTTTGGTGGAACCATTGATAAAATAGTAGTATATATAATAAATGTTTTTTGGTCTATTCCAACACTATTATTAGTAATTGCTATCTCATTGTCTTTAGGAAAAGGTTTTTGGCAAGTTTATATAGCGATTGGCTTTTCAGTATGGGTAGATGTTGCAAGATTAGTAAGAGGTAAAGTTATTTCAGAAAAAGCAAAGGACTATATTGTTGCCTCTAAAATTTTAGGTTTTAATAATTTTAGAATCATTATATCCCATATAGTTCCAAATATTTTAGGCCCTTTATTAATTATTGCTGCTGCTAACTTTGCTTCCAGTATATTATTGGAAAGTGGTCTTAGTTTCCTTGGTATTGGCACACAACCCCCAGTCCCAAGTTGGGGTTATATGATTAAAGAAAATTATCAATATATTATTTTAGGAAACGCCTATTTGGCTTTTATTCCAGCTTTTTTTCTTGTTTTATTAGTTTCAAGTTTTATGTTTTTGTCTAACTATTACTCTGAAAAAAAATAAATATTACCATTTCTCCTTCTTGTTAGCATCAATTTTAATGTAACCAGTAAACAGAATAGTAAATGCTAACATGCTTGAACCTCCATAACTAATAAATGGAAGAGGTATTCCAACACTTGGAAAAATACCTAATACCATGGAAATATTTATTGCAAAATGAAAGAATATTATACTTATTACACAATAAGAATATATTTTATAGAATAGATTTCTTTGCGTTGATGTTCTTTCAATTATTCTTAATAGTAAAAATGTAAAAATTATAATAGTTAATAGTGATCCAACAAAACCCCATTCCTCACCAATAGTTGTAAATATGTAATCACTGTGTTGTTCAGGGATAAAATCACCCTTAGTTTGAGAACCTTTTAGAAATCCCTCACCCAAAATCCCCCCAGCTTTAAAAGCGAGCTGCGATTGATTGGTGTTGTAACCTATACCTTTAAGGTCTTCGTCTAATCCTAAAACTACATTAAATCTATCTCTATGTCTTTGCTCAAAAATATTATTAAAAATAAAATCTACTGAAAAAATGAAAATTACGGATATTAAACCCATATATATTAATCTCCTTTTTGGAAGACTCTTATATAACCTAATGATTAGCATTAGAACAAAAATTATTGAACCTATTAATAAAATATTATTTCTACCAAATAATATCGTTATTATAAAAATTGAAATTGATGCTACAAAAATATTAAGATAAAAAGAGGGTAATCCAACTACATGTAAAACAAGATAAAAGCTTAAAAAAATTAATGCTGTGCCAGGATCTGGTTGCATTATAATTAAAATAAGGGGAATAGAGATAATTAAAAAACTATAAAACTGTATACTTCTTCTTTTTATATCAGAGTGTATATTACTTAGGTATTTAGCAAGTGCTAATGCAGTTACAGGCTTCATAAATTCAGAAGGCTGAAAACTAAATCCACCCATGGAAAACCAAGATTTAGAGCCATTAACCTCATTTCCAAATATTAAAACAGCTATTAATATTATTATCATTAAAAGATATATTATACTGGCATACTTAAAGTAAAACTTAATATCAGGTGTAAGTGATATGAAGAAAGTAAGAATACAAATGAAAAAGAAAAAAAGTTGTTTACCAAAAAAGTTGCCAGTAGAGAAAAAGTCCATATTTTCAAAATATGTCACTGAATATATATTGACCAATCCAATTAGCATCAATGTCAACACTAGTAAACACGAAACAAGATCAAAGTTTCTAATACTACTCATTAATATTAAAATTACTTGTCAAATAGGGCTTAAGATATTCTGCTGAAAGATCACCTTCCAAAATATATTTTTCTAGCCAATTTCTTTCAATTTTACCATTAATATATTTCTCTATTATCAAACTGGAAATTGGCGCTGCCCATCTTGAACCCCAATATCCATTTTCAATAAAAACACAAACAGCAATTTTAGGATCATTTGCAGGTGCAAATCCTATAAAAATTGAATGATCAGTTAGTTGTTTCTTTATTCCATTTATTTTAACAAAATTTTCTGCTGTTCCAGTTTTTCCAGCAATTTTAATATTACGAATAATTGAATTAGTTGCTGTTCCTTTTTCAACAACATCAATCATTCCTTGAATAACTGGCTCAAAATGCTCGGGGTTAATAAGACTTTTATTTTTCTTCCTATAATTAATATTAATTGAATCGTTTTCTATTTCTTTTACAAAGTGAGGAGTAATATACCAACCTCTATTTGCAATAGTAGCAGCAAAATTTGCTAATTGAATTGGAGTTGTCAATATTTCTCCTTGACCAATTGAATTTGAGATAGTTGTTACAGCCTTCCATGAATTGTTATACCAACTATTGTAGTAAGATGATGTTGGAATAAAGCCTGGTTTTCCAGTAGGATGATCATACCCTAAATAATTTCCAAAGCCAAATGATTTTACATAATTAACCCATTTATCTAATCCAATTGATGGACTATCATAATTTTCTATAATTCCTCTATAGGTTTTAGCAAAATAAGTATTACAAGAAGTATATACTGCGTTATTTAAATTCGTAAAAGTAGGTTCTGATGTATGACATTTCATAAAAGAATTTCTTGCATAAAAATGACCACCATCACATTTGAAAGTTGTTTCTTGTTTGATTATATTTTCCTGTAGACCAATAAGTGCATTTATAATCTTAAATGTTGAGCCGGGGGGATATTGCCCTTGTAAACCTCTGTCGAAGAGGGGCTTTCCAATTGAATCATTATTTAAAGATTTATATCTTTCAGATCTTTCTCTTCCTACTAGTAAGTTTGGATCATATCCTGGTGAATTTACTAATGCAAGTATTTCACCACTTTTTGGTTCGATAGCTACAATACTTCCATATTTGTTATTCATTAGAGAATCTCCATATGTTTGAAGATCTATATCTAAAGTCAGTTTTAGTTTTTTTGATAAAGTTGGAAGTGTATCGTTAATTCCATCATTGAACTTACCAATAATTCTATTGAACTTATCTTTTTGAAAATAATTAACACCTTTTTCACCTCTCAAAATTGATTCATAAGTTTTCTCCAAACCTTGTCTACCAATCATCTCACCGGATTTATAATATGAATTATTTTTTATCTCATAATCATTCACTTCACTTATATATCCAAACAGATTTGCAGCAGTTGAATAGTTATACTTTCTTTTAGAATTTTTTTGAATAAAAAAGCCACTTAATTTCCACATTTTTTCCTGAATTTTAGCATATTCTTCTTTGGTGAGGCTAGAGATGAATATTGAAGCTTTTAGTGGAGAAAATTTTCTCGCTTTATAATATTTGGTATTAAAATCTTTTACACTTATTCCTAAATCATTAGCAATTTTAATACTATCATTAATGTTAACATCATTTGGTACAATTAATAAATCATAATATGGCTGATTTGAAACAATAAGTTTGTTATTACGGTCATAGAGGTAACCTCTCTCTGGGAAGTTGTATATTTTTTGTACTGACGCTTTAGAAGACACATCACTATTTTTTTTATTTAAAACTTGAAGATTAAAAAGTTGAATTGTTAGTATCGATGAAATAACAATTATTAATACTTGAAGTAATTTATCTCGCATTTTTGGTGTAAAAAATAAGAATGAAAATGTAACATAAAATTATAGAAATTATTGTACTTATCAGAGTTTTTTTAATAATCCAATCTAATTTTTCAAATGAAAAAGCTTCAATACTAAAAAGTAAAAATTGATGAGTGAAATACATTAAAATTAAAAATGTTAATTTTTGGTATAAACTAGTTTCTTTAATGTAGTCAGCTGTTTTTCTAACCTTACTAGCATCAAAGTGACCAAAAGAAAATTTTAAAAAATATGGTCTGAACCATGCTGAAAGTAAGAGAGAAAATGTAATTATTCCATAAGTATTTGAAAAAAAATCAAGAATTATTCCTGCTATAAAAACATATATATAGAATAATGATTTATTATAAGTTAATGGAAAAACTATCAGAAATATTAAATAAATATTAGGGCTGATTCCATAAATTAAGATGTTATTAAAAATCAATATTTGACTTAATATTATGAACAGAAATCTAAAAAAAACTAATTGATTAATATTTTTCATTACTTTTTTCTAAATCTTTAATCTCTTGCTTAAATTTGTTTTTTACTACATATACATTATTTACTGAACCAATATCTTCAAAAAGTTTTACTTTAATTTCGTAGTAATTACTAGCATCCGGAAGAGAATGCTCTATTATTGTACCAATTGGAATATTTTCTGGAAATATTGATGACATTCCACCAGTTTGAATTGTATCCCCGTATTTAATGAGTGCACTTTTTGGAATATCATCAAGATTCATTATTTGAAAATTATTTGCATCCCAACTTAAAGATCCAAAATGGTTTGTGCTTTTAACTTTTGCATTTATTTTTAGATCTGTATTGAGTATAGAAATAAGTGTTGAAAATTTTTCAGAGTTATTATTAATAATTCCTATAACGCCTATTTTAGAGATAACACCATCTTCAACATCTATTTTTTGATTAATTCCTTTATTTATAGTAATGAAATTTTTAGAAAATTTTATACTATTAGAAATAATTTTTGCGGGTATGTAAGTATAATTTTCATCAGAGATAATTGAATCATTTTCAGCTATATTATTAGAGTTGTTTTTTAAACGTGTATTTTCTTTAATTAAATTTTCATTGATTATTTTTAATTCAAAATATTCAGAAAAATTTTGTTTTAAACCATTTATTGAATTAATCATTGAATTTGAATAAAAATTAAATTTAGAATTATGATAAAAATTTTTATCAATAATCTGAATAAAAGAAAATGAGAGTAGAAAAGTAAACGTTAATGAGTGAATGTTTTTAATTAGAAAATCAATTATTCTTCGCATTAAATTTTATTTCACTAATACGTTCTTATAACGTTCTATATTTTTTAAAGTTATACCTGTTCCTCTTACAACAGCTCTCAAAGGGTCTTCAGCAATAAATACAGGCAAATCAGTTTTTTTTGAAATTCTTTTATCAAGTCCTCTTAACATAGAGCCTCCTCCTGCAAGATAAATACCAGTATTGTAAATATCTGCAGCAAGTTCTGGAGGTGTTTGAGACAATGTCTCCATTACAGATTCTTCAATTCTAATTATTGATTTGTCAAGAGCTTTGGAAATTTCACGATACCCTATAGAAATTTCTTTGGGTTTTCCTGAAAGGAGATCACGACCTTGTACAAGCATGTTTTCAGGCGGATTCTCTAACTCATCTAATGCAGATCCAATATTAATTTTAATTTTTTCTGCTGTTCTATCACCAATAGATAAATTATGCTGAGTTCTCATATAAAAAACTATATCTTCTGTAAATACATCCCCTGCTATTTTCACAGACTTATCGCAAACAATTCCAGCTAATGCAATTACAGCTATTTCAGTAGTTCCACCTCCAATATCGATAATCATGTTACCTTTTGGTTGATTAATATCAACTCCAATTCCAATGGCCGCAGCCATGGGTTCGTGAATAAGATATACTTCTTTTCCATTAACTCTTTCAGCAGATTCCCTAACAGCTCGCATTTCAACTTCTGTAATACCCGAAGGAATACAAATAACCATTTTAAGTGATGGGGAATAAAATCTTTTATTAAGTGTTGGAATACTTTTAATAAGTTGACCAATCATTTGCTCAGATGCATTGAAATCAGCAATTACACCATCCTTCAGGGGTCTTATTGTTTTTATATTTTCATGAGTCTTACCATGCATTAATTTTGCTTCCTTTCCAACAGCAATTATTTTTCCTGATTTTTGATCTATTGCAACGATAGATGGGCTATCAACTACAACTTTATCATTATGTATAATTAAGGTATTAGCAGTGCCCAGATCAATTGCTATAGCTTCAGTCCAAAAATCGAAAAAACTCATATATCAAATAATTATTTAAAGTTAATAAATTAATGCTTAAAGTGCCTATTTCCAGTCATTACCATTGACATAGAATTAGAATTGCAAAAATCAATAGATAATTGATCTTTTATGGACCCCCCTGGCTGAATAACAGAACTGATACCATTTTTGAAAGCAATTTCAACACAATCTGGAAAAGGAAAAAATGCATCACTAGCCATAACTGCACCTTTTAAATCGAAATTAAACTTTTTTGCTTTATCAATTGCTTGATTTAATGCATCAACTCTGGATGTTTGTCCAGTTCCAGATGAAATTAATTGATTATTCTTTACTAAAACTATAGTATTAGATTTGGTATGTTTACATATTTTTGAAGCAAATAATAAATCATCAATTTGAGAGTTGTTTGGTTTTTTTTCAGTTACATACTTTAGATCTTCTTTTGAATCAGTTATAAAGTCTTTTTCTTGTACGAGTTTTCCATTTAAACATGATCTTAAAGAAACTTTTTCGAAATTCAAGTTTTTTGTTTTTAAAATAATTCTATTTTTTTTCAATTTTAATAGTTCCAATGCATCCATGTCATAAGTTGGAGCGATAATAACTTCAAAAAACAATTCACTGATTAATTTTGAAGTTTTAATGTCAATGTTAGCATTTGATATCAAAACACCTCCAAATGCCGAAATTGGATCTCCTTCAAGCGCTAATCTGTAGGCGTCAAAAATATTGTTTCTTGTTGCTAATCCACATGCATTGTTGTGTTTAAGTATTGCAAATGTTGGTTTATCATTCCAAAATTCTAAAATGATATTTATTGCTGAGTCAATATCAAGTAAATTATTATAGGATAAACTTTTTCCATTTAGTTTATCAAAAACATCATTTAAATTTCCAACAAACTTTCCAGATTGATGAGGATTTTCACCATACCTTAGTTCTTTTGTTTCGCTTAAAAACCCCTTTTCAAAATAATTTGATATCAGATTATCATAATTAGAGGAAATGGAAAAAGCTTTTAAAGCATAATCTTTTTTAGTTTCCAATGAAAAAATACCATCATTTTCATTTAGATCTTTAATAAAATTATCGTATTGATCAGTACAAGAAACACAAACAACATCATTATAATTTTTGGCAGCAGCTCTAATTAAAGATATACCTCCAATATCAATTTTTTCAATTATTTCACTATGTGATTTTGAATCTTTCACGGTTTGTTCAAATGGATATAAATCAACAATTACGTAATCGATTGAAGGTATTTCAAACTTATTTTTTTCATTTATATCGTCTGGTAAATTTCTGCGAAATAAAATTCCACCAAAAACCTTGGGGTGTAGTGTCTTAACTCTTCCACCAAAGATTGATGGATATTCAGTTATTTCCTCAACTTTATCAACTTTAAATCCTAATTTTTTTAAAAATTTCTCAGTTCCACCAGTTGAAATAATATTGATATTTAAATCAGTAAGTTTTTGAGCAATTTCACCTATCCTATCTTTATTAAAGACAGATATTAATGCAGATTTTTGATTTTTTATTGACATTTTATGAAAGATGATAAAAATAATCTTTTACAAAAAAAAAGCTGCATAATTGCAGCTTTTTTTTAAATAATACCAATGAAATTACATCATCCCTGGCATTCCCCCACCACCCATAGGTGGTGCTGGAGGAGTTTCTTCCTTGATATCTACGAGTGCACATTCAGTTGTTAAAATCATACCTGCTACTGATGCAGCATTTTCCAGTGCAACTCTTGTTACCTTTTTTGGATCAATAATTCCTGATTCAAACAAATCAACATATTTGTCAGATTTGGCATCATAACCAAAACCATCTTTTCCATCAAGAATTTTTGCTACAACAACAGAGCCTTCACCACCCGCATTCTCAACAATTGTTCTTAAAGGTGCTTCAAGTGCCCTTGAGATAATTTGAATTCCAGTGAATTCGTCATCATTAATTGCTTTAATTTTATCAAGGTGTTTTCTAGCTCTTATTAAAGCAACACCACCACCTGCAACAATACCTTCCTCAACTGCAGCTCTAGTAGCATGCAATGCATCATCTACGCGATCTTTTTTCTCTTTCATTTCAACTTCCGATGCTGCACCAACATATAAAACAGCTACTCCACCTGCTAATTTAGCAAGTCTTTCTTGTAATTTTTCTTTATCATAATCAGATGTGGTGGTTTCAATTTGAGATTTTATTTGACCAACTCTTCCTTCAATTTCTTTTTTTTCACCAGATCCATTAACAATTGTAGTATTGTCTTTATCTATTGTTACCCTCTCAGCAGAACCAAGCATATCAATTGTAGTATTTTCAATATTAAAACCTCTTTCTTCAGAGATTACAGTTCCACCAGTAAGTATGGCTATATCCTCAAGCATTGCTTTTCTACGATCTCCAAAACCTGGGGCTTTTACAGCAGCAATTTTTAATGCTCCTCTCAATTTATTAACTACTAAGGTTGCTAATGCTTCACCATCAACATCTTCTGCAATAACTAATAAGGGTTTTCCAGATTGTGCTACAGGTTCAAGTATTGGAAGTAGATCCTTCATGGCAGAAATCTTTTTATCATAAAGTAATATGTATGGTGATTCTAGATCAGCTTCCATCTTTTCTGAATTTGTAACAAAATAAGGGGATAAGTAACCTCGATCAAACTGCATACCCTCAACAACGTCAACATATGTGTCAGTACCTTTAGCTTCCTCAACAGTAATAACACCTTCTTTTCCAACCTTTTCAAATGCCTGAGTAATTAGATCTCCAATAGCACTATCATTATTTGCAGAAATTGATGCGATTTGTTGAATTTTTTCAGATGAATTACCTACGGTTTTTGCAGATTTATTAAGCTCGTCAACAATTGTGCTAACAGCTTTATCCACCCCTCTTTTCAAATCCATTGGATTAGCACCTGCAGTTACATTTTTCAATCCTTCATTAACAATGGACTGAGCCAAAATTGTTGCAGTAGTGGTACCATCACCTGCTAGATCATTTGTTTTTGAAGCAACTTCTTTGACCATTTGTGCACCCATATTTTCAAGTGCATCTTCTAGTTCAATCTCTTTTGCAACAGTAACGCCATCCTTAGTTACTTGGGGACCGCCAAACGATTTGCCAATAATAACATTTCTACCTTTGGGACCTAGTGTCACTTTTACAGCATTTGCAAGTGCATCAACACCTTTTTTAAGGCCCTCTCTTGCTTCTATATCAAATTGTATTTTTTTTGCCATTTTAATTTCTTTTTAATTAAACAATTGCGAGGATATCACTTTCCCTCATTATTAAAAAATCTTTACCTTCAAATTTAAGTTCAGTACCTGAATACTTACCATATAAAACAGTTTGACCTACTTTGACTGTTATAGGATTGTCTTTAGTACCAGATCCAACAGCAACAACGTTGCCCTTTTGAGGCTTTTCCTTAGCGGTGTCAGGGATAATAATTCCTGATGCTGTCTTTGTTTCAGCTTCGAGAGGTTCAACCAGAACTCTGTCTGCTAGTGGTTTTATATTTACTTTACTCATAATTTATTTTTTTTAATGTTTTCATCAATCATGCCAAACAAAATTCTATGTCAAAAAGTACTTCCATGAGACTTATTTATGCCATGCTGACATACTAATTATCTAAATCTGGGACCTGACTAGAGTCATCTTCTAAAATCTCTTCAATAACAATATCATCATTGTTGTTTAAAAGTTCAGATTGATTGACCTCATCTCCAGAGTTTAATGTGATATTAGAGAAAAGAATAAGTAAAAACAAAAGCGAGGCTAAGATCCATGTACTTCGATCCAAAAAATCTGTGGTTTTCTTTACTCCACCTATTTGTTGAGAATCTCCACCAAAAGTTGAAGCCAATCCACCTCCTTTGGGATTTTGTACCATAATTACTAAGACAAGTAAAAATGAAAGAAAGATTATTAAGAATAGTATTATGTTATACATTATTGATTTTTAATTTGTTTTTTTATAAACTTAATTTGGTCTGCAAATAAACTGATTTTTTCTGGATATTTCAAACATAATATCTTGTATGCCTTCAGAGCTTCATGATATTTACCTTGTGTAATATAAAGATCAGCAAGAGTTTCAGTCATATAGTCCTTTTTCTTAATTTTTATATCATCATGTTTTTTAGCTTTTAAATCATCTAGCGCTAAGTCATTTGAATTAAAGCTTTTTAATTTTTTTTCAGAGCTATTTGGAGTAGGCTTCGTTTTTGATAACCAATCTAAAAAAGATATTTCATTTTTTAAATTAGCTTCTTTAAAATCACTAACTATTGCTTGTTTATCAACATCTTTAAGAATATCATTATTTAAAATATAATAAAGATGAATTCTATCAGTAATATTTGTTGCTGTTGATTCTAGAATTTTAGAATAATCAATTGTTTTATATTTTTTCGCAAGTAATAAAGACAACACTTTACTAGGTGTAAAAAAGGGAAATTTTTTAGAAATACTTTTTAAAACTTTTAAATCAGTTTTATTTAATTCCTTATTATTTTTTAGAATATTTAAAACAGTATTTTTTGTATTATTTACCATTTAGCTAATGACGCATTAAATATATCTTGTGTAATTCTTTCAAAAATGATTTCGTGAGCTTCACTTTTAATAGAAATCAACTGTTGTTCAGCAGGAAAATCGAAATAAAAAGAGAAACGTCTTTCAAAACTATCATCTTCTTTCTTAAAATTTTGAAAGCTAACATTAACACTGATTGAAAGTCTATTTTGAGCTGCGTTTAAATCTGATGTAGCTGTCATTGGACTAACACGATATTCAACAATTTCACCCTCATACAATAAATCTCCATTACTTTGAACCATTTGAAGGTTAGTTTGATTCTCCAAAATATTCTGTAAAGCAATAGTAAAATCTCTGTCTAAACCAGGCTCGAAGATTGATCCTGTATTGTTTCCCGCATTATTATCAAACAGATTTACTTGAAAAGATTCAGTTCCTTCAGGTATTGAAGCTCCTGTGAACGAATAATTCCCACAACCATTAATAAAAAATATTATGGAAATAGTTAAAATAATTTTTTTAAAGTTCAAGGTCATATTGTTTAATTTTTCTGTAAAGAGTTCTCTCAGATATTCCTAACTCATTTGCTGCTGCTTTTCTTCTTCCATTATTCCTTTCTAGTGCTTTTATAATTAATTCTAGTTCTTTATCTTGGATGGACAGAGTTTCCTCCTCAATTATTTCTTCAGCAAAAGAATACTTATCATTTTTGGTTTCATAATTATCATCTAACAAAACATTATTTTGATTATTTGAATCATCAATTTCTTTAAATTTTTTTGGAATCAAACTTTGAATATCATCCAATTTTTCAGATTCATTTGACGTAGTTTTCTTAAGATTACTGGTTAATTTTTTCAATTCATTTAGATCTCTTTTCATATCAAAAAGAATTTTATAGAGAATTTCTCTTTCGGAGGAAAAATCACTTTCGCTTTTATTATCAGATATTAACGCTGGAAGGTTATTTTTTGGATCAGGTAAATATGTAGAAATCATATCTCCATTGATAGCTCTTTCTTGTTCCAGGACTGATAATTGCTCAGTAATATTTTTTAGTTGTCTTATATTTCCATTCCAATTGTATTCTTGTAAAATTCTTTGAGCATCATCATTAAGTCTTACGGTTGGCATGTTATATTTTTTTGCAAAGTCTGATGCAAATTTTCTGAACAGGAGTATTATGTCAGTTTTTCTCTCCCTGAGTGGAGGAATCTTTATTTCTATGGTACTAAGTCTGTAAAAAAGATCTTCCCTAAATTTTCCTTTAGTGATTGCATCTTCCATATTTAAATTTGTAGCAGCGACTATTCTAACATTTGTTTTTTGAACTTTGGAAGATCCTACCTTGATAAATTCTCCATTTTCTAAAACCCGTAATAGTCTAACTTGAGTAGTTAAAGGAAGTTCACCTACTTCATCTAAGAAAATTGTTCCTCCGTCAGCAACTTCAAAATAACCTGATCTTGAGGATGTAGCTCCGGTAAAAGCACCTTTCTCATGTCCAAAAAGTTCAGAATCAATTGTGCCCTCAGGGATTGCTCCGCAGTTTACAGCAATAAATTTATTGTGTTTTCTATGGGAAAGTTGATGAATTATTTTTGGAAAAGCTTCTTTTCCAACCCCACTTTCACCAGTAACTAAAACTGTTATATCAGTTGGAGAAACTCGGACTGCTTTTTCAATAGCTCTATCAAGTCCTGAGTAAGTTCCAATGATTTCAAATCTTTGTTTAATATTTTGAATCTCAGTATTCATATTTCTATTTTTTTATTGCCTCTCCAATAAGAGTAGTTGAGGTATTGCTTAATATTTTGACTTTAGCATAATCTCCAATTTTATATCCATCTTTTGGAAAGACTACCATTATATTTTGAGGATTTCTGCCACACCAGTAATCTTTTGATTTTTTTGATTCTTTCTCGACTAATACATTTGAATATTTATCAATGTAAGTTGACAAATTTTCAAAACTATGTTTTAGTTGAAGATTAATAATTTCACTTAGACGTCTTTGTTTGATTTCTTCAGGAACATTGTCTTTATATTTTCTTGCAGCCAATGTACCAGGCCTCTCCGAGTACTTAAACATAAAACCGAAATCATATTTTACTTTATTCATTAAACTTATTGTGTTTAGATGGTCATTTTCTGTTTCATCAGGAAATCCACAAATCATGTCATGTGAAATTCCACAATCGGGTAATAATTTTTTAATTTTATCAACAAGACTTAAATACTCATCTGAGCTATGTTTTCTGTTCATTTTTTTTAAAATTTTATCACTTCCTGATTGGACAGGTAAGTGGATATGATTACAAATATTATTATGTTTTGCCATTGTTTTTAAAACAGTATCATCAATATCTTGAGGGTTAGAAGTAGTAAAACGAATTCTTGTTTTTGGAAAGTTTTTTGCCACGAGATCTAATAATTTTGAGAAATTTATGGATGTCCTTCTTTGAATTTCGGATGCTTTATTAAAGTCTTTTTTTAATCCTCCACCATACCATAAATAACTATCAACATTTTGACCTAATAAAGTAACTTCTTTATACCCATTATTGACCAATTCATTAATTTCCTTTAAAATACTTTTTGGATCTCTACTTCTTTCTCTTCCACGAGTAAATGGAACAATACAAAATGTACACATATTATCACATCCTCTGGTTATGGAAACAAAGGCATTGATTCCGTTAGTATTAAATCTACTGGGATTTATATCAGCGTAAGTTTCCTCTTTTGATAATAATACATTTACAGCATCATTGCCAAATTCGATTTCTTTTAAAAGATTTGGAATGTCTCTGTATGCATCAGGGCCTACAACTAAATCAACAATTTTTTCTTCCTCTAGAAATTTTTCTTTTAATCTCTCAGCCATGCAGCCTAATACACCCACTTTTAAATTTTTGTTGATTTTTTTTACAGCATTAATACTTTCTAATTTTTTTCTGACTGTTTGTTCAGCTTTTTCTCGAATTGAGCAAGTATTTAACAGTACAAGTTCAGAATTATTAATATCATCTGAATAAGAATAACCAATTGATTCAAGAATAGAAGCAACAACTTCAGAATCAGAAACATTCATTTGACAACCATAAGAAATAATTGAGAATTTTTTAGAATTAGAAATTCTCTTTTTTTCCTTATTTAAATCGAGAGTTTTTGAAATCATTTTTTTCCTGCCAAACGCAAATATATAAAAACCTGTCAAAATGTCGTGTCACAATTTTAATTATGGCTTTACTATTGTAAATACTTAAAAAAATCATGTTTGACATTTGTATTAAAATTTTTTTTTTAAAAAAAACGTATACATTTGTCATCCAACTTTTTAAAAATGTCAAAGAATTTAGTTATTGTCGAATCTCCTGCTAAGGCTAAAACAATTGAAAAATTTTTAGGTGGGGACTTTAAAGTCGTTTCAAGTAATGGTCATATTGCAGATCTTCCATCAAATGAGCTTGGTATAGATTTAGAAAATAATTATAGTCCAAAATATAAAATCTCAACTGATAAAAAAGATTTGGTAAAAAAGTTAAAGAATCAACTCAAAAATGTTGAGACTGTTTGGTTGGCTAGCGATGAGGATAGAGAGGGCGAAGCAATTGCATGGCATCTTGCGGAAAACTTAAACTTAGATGAATCTAAAACTAAAAGAATAGTTTTCAGAGAAATTACAGAAAATGCTATCAGAAGTGCAATCGAAAATCCAAGACAAATAAATAAGTCTTTAGTAGATGCTCAGCAGGCTCGCAGAGTACTAGATAGATTAGTTGGCTATAAAATCTCCCCAATACTTTGGAGAAAAGTAAAAGGCGGTCTTTCAGCCGGAAGAGTTCAATCAGTAGCTTTAAGATTAGTTGCAGAAAGGGAAAAAGAAATTATAAATTTTGTACCCGAGAGTTACTTTAAAACATTAGGACAATTTAGTAAATCTGATAATAGCATGTTTATTGCAAAATATTCCAAAAATATTAATGATGATGAAAAGTTTAATGATTTTTTGGACGGATTTATTGATGCAAAGTTTACTGTTGAAACTGTTGAAAAGAAACCAATTTCTAGAAAACCATCGGCCCCTTTTACAACTTCTACATTACAGCAGGAAGCCTCAAGAAAGCTAGGCTTTAATGTTTCAAGAACAATGCAAGCTGCTCAAAAACTTTATGAGGCTGGTCATATAACCTACATGAGAACTGATAGCAATAATTTATCTGAATTTGCGACTAAATCAATTGCTGAAGTGATATCAATGAATTATGGTCATCAGTACTCAAAAACAAGAGTATATTCAACCAAAAGTAAAAACGCTCAACAAGCCCACGAGGCGGTAAGGCCTACTAATTTTTCAAATAAAGTTCTCAATTTAGATTCGGATCAGTCTAATCTATACGATTTGATTTGGAAAAGGACAGTTGCTAGTCAAATGTCAGATGCGATATTAGATAAAACTATTGTAAAGATCAATTCAAATAATCATGATGGTATTTTTCTTTCTGAGGGAGAGGTGATAAAATTTGATGGTTTTTTGAAGTTGTATCAAGAGACAAAAGACAATCTTGTATTAGATGAATCAAAAAATAACATTTTGCCAAATTTTATTGAGGGTGAGGAGATTAAAAAAATTAAAATTTCAGTAACTCAATCCTTTTCTAAAGCTCCTTTTAGATTTTCTGAAGCTACACTAGTGAAAAAAATGGAGGAATTAGGTATTGGAAGACCATCAACTTATGCTCCTACCATAAGCACTGTGATGAATAGAAAGTATGTATTTAAAGGAACAAATAATGCTAAAACTAGAGATATTATCCAGTATAATATTAGTGATAAAATTTTAAAGGAAACTAAATCCGAAAATTTTGGTTCAAATAAAGGGAAGTTGGTTCCAAGTGAGGTTGGAATTTTGGTCAATGAGTTTTTAACAAATAATTTTAAAAATATCATAGACTACAATTTTACAGCAAATGTTGAAAATGAGTTTGATTCAATTGCTAATGGTTCAAAAGATTGGAAATCGATCATAAATAAATTTTATGAGCCGTTTAGTTTAGTAATTGAGGATGTTCAAAAAAATGCTAAGAGGGAAACAGGTGAACGAATTCTAGGGACTGACCCAAAATCTGGTAGACAATTAAGTGTAAAACTTGGCAAGTATGGTCCAATTGCTCAAATTGGTAAAGTTGATGATGAAGAAAAGCCCTTGTTTGCTAGCCTCTTACCTGAACAACAAATAAGTACTATTTCAGTTGAGGATGCACTAAAGTTATTTGACCTTCCCGTTTACGTTGGAGATTATGAAAATGAGAAAGTTGAAGCTAATATAGGTAGGTATGGCCCCTACATTAGATATAATAAAATTTTTATTCCTATCCCTGAGGGATTTAATCCATTTACTATAACACTAGACAAGTCAATTGAGTTGATTGAAGCAAAAAAAGCTGCTCAAAAACCTTTACTTATTTATAAATCACATGATGTTACAAAGGGAAGAGGCAGATTTGGACCATATCTAAAATGGAACAATACATTTATTAATGTTAATAGCAAATATGATTTTGACAGCTTAACAGAACAAGATTGTATTGAACTAATTGAGGAAAAAATAAAAAAAGACAAAGAAAAAATTCTTGTGAATTGGAAATCTGATCAAATTACAATTGAAAAAGGTAGGTGGGGAAAGATTTATGTAATCAAAGGTAAAAAAAGAGTTCCTATATCAAAAAACGTTGATCCTCTGAAGATATCTATCAATGATGCAAAGGATATTTTAAAAATAAAGAAATAATCAAGTTTTGTTTTTAGAATATTTTAGTCCCGTTAAATTTGAAATAATTGATTATGTAAATAATTTAGACAATAATCAATTAGGAAGTAAATTAAAAATTAATGGTCGCGACAACCTTAATTCATTTGAAAGTTTAGACATTGTAATTTTCTCTGTTAATGAATACAGATTCAATTCAGCCATTCGAAAATCGTTTAATGCTAATAAGGATTTTAGAAAAAAGCTTTACTCATTATATTATGGTAATTGGGATTTGAATATTTATGACTTTGGAGATCTAGAAAATGGAAATTTAGTTTCTGATACCCAATTTGCTCTATCTAAAATTTTAGAATTTTTTTCAAAAAATAAAATTCTTGTAATAACAATCGGTGGTTCTCAAAACTTATTATTTGATATTTATTCGTCTTTGAAGGAAACATTACAAAAAATTAATTTGGTCTCTGTTGATAATAAAATCGATTTTTCAAATAATAATGAGTCCTTTTTACATAAAATCATTATGGATGAAAATAATAAGTTAGCTAATTTTTCAAATATTGGTTATCAAAAACACTTGACATCAGTTCCTGAAAATAAACTTCTAGATAAAATGTATTTTGAATCAATTAATTTAGGAAAGATTAAGTCTAATGTTGCTGAAGCTGAACCTGTTCTGAGAGACTCTGATATTGTATCATTTAATATTAATTCCGTTAAAGCAGGGGAACTAAATAATGCTCATCAGTATCCTAATGGACTTAGTTCCTATGAATTGTGCTCATTATCAAGATTTTCCGGATTAAGTTCAAGAGTTAATATAGTTTCATATTTTGAAAATTGGGATTTATCAATTATGAATTCATTACTTGCAGAATCTGCTTGGTATGTTATCGATGGTTATGCAACAAGAATTAATGAAAACCCACTTAACGATACCAATGATTTTATATATTATCACATTGAGTTGGATAATTATAAATTTAAATTTTACAGAAGTAAATTGTCGGATAGATGGTGGGTAGAATTTTTAAATGATGAAATAATATCAATTGAAAAAGATATTATTTCTTGTACTTTCGATGATTACAATAATTGTAAAAATTCAGTAATTCCTGAAAGAATATTAACAAGATTAAAAAATAAAATAACTTGAATTTAATTCAAAAGTGTTATTTTAGGGCACAACTTTTGATTCACAATAGTTAACAACTATGAAAAAAAGGTTTTTAATATTAATACTAGCATGCTTAATTCATTCTTGTTCTAAGAATGACAGGGGAGAGTTGATTGGAGTAAAATCTAATAAATTTTTCTCAGATAAACCTCATGGTATGATATTAGTCCCCTCTGGATCTTTTACTATGGGACCTTCTAATCCCAGTGCTGTGCTTGATCAAAACCCTTCACTTAAAACTGTTTCTGTGAAAGCTTTTTACATGGACGAAACAGAAATTACAAATAGTGAGTATAGGCAATTTGTTAATTGGGTTAGGGATTCCGTTGTAAGAACAGAACTTGCAGTTGCTGCGTATTATAAAATAGGCGAGGATAATTCCGAGGATGATCCGCTCTGGGATTTTATGCCTGTTTACAGCAGACCATCTGATGGTGAAGAAAAATCTGCTTATCAACTTTATCTTGAAGAAAATGGTCTTGGAGAGCTCGATATCGAAAACAAAACTACTTACAGACTGAATTGGGATGTAAAGATTCCATGGGAAAGATCAGATTACCTTGATGCAAATTACGCTGCTGTTCTTGAAGGTGGTATTGGTCCAGATTTACTTGAGGATTATGAAGGGTTTTTTACACCGGCAGATTCAACTCCAAATGGTTTAAGAGCTTTTAAGACAAAAAGAATTAAGTATAATTATAGAGATTTTGACTCAAAAAATAATAAGTGGAGTACGTTTAAAGAAATTGAAGTATATCCTGATACCACTGTTTGGTACAAAGACTTTTCCTACAGTTACAATGAACCAATGCATAATGATTATTTTTGGCATGATGCTTATGCAGAGTACCCTGTAGTAGGTGTATCGTGGGAACAAGCAAAAGCTTTTGCCCATTGGAGAACTTTTTATAAAAATCAGCACCAAAGAAAATCCAGAAAAAACATTCAGTTAGTAAGTGATTACAGATTGCCTACTGAAACTGAATGGGAATATGCTGCAAGAGGAGGTCTTGAAAGAGCTGAGTATCCTTGGGGTGGACCATATACATATGATGATAAGGGTTGCTTCCTTGCAAATTTTAAACCTGAAAGAGGTGATTACATTGCTGATCAAATATTATATACTGCTGAAGCTGAGTCATATTGGCCTAATGATTATGGGCTTTATAATATGTCAGGTAATGTTTCAGAGTGGACTGACTCAAATTATGAAAAAGCTGCAAATGATTTTGTTGCTGGATTAAATCCAACAATTGAAGGTTCTGAAGAGAACCAGCTTAAAGTTGTTAGGGGAGGATCTTGGAAGGATGTCGCTCATTTTTTAAAGGTTTCGACGAGAGATTATGAGAACAAAGAAAAAAAGAGATCTTACATTGGATTTAGGACTGTCCAAAGCTATTTAGGTGAGGACGTTGGTTTTCAAGAAAATCCAAATAAAATATTTTAATTAAAAACTAAAAAAAAAGAATTATGAAAAAACAATTATTACCAGATAACGTATTTGAGTTACTATTTGGTGTAGGTGCAGGTGTAGTAATCATTGGTGCCTTGCTAAAAATTATAAATGGTTCATTAATATTTTCAGCCAACACCTGGCTAATTGTTGGGCTCTCTGTTGAAGCAGGGATTTTTGTTTTGTCCGGTATTCAAGGTTTTTTACTTGGTAAAAAAGAAGAAGAAGATGATGTGGTAAGTACAATTGGAGTAGAGACAGCTGCTTTACAAAAAGCGGTTGATGGAACTGTCAGAGGACTCTCTGAACTTAATTCCAATATTTCTAATGCATCAAAAGCTGCCGCAACGATAAAAGTCCCAACTGATATGGAAAAAAATGCTGAAGATTTCAATCAAGGGTTATCATCTGCCTCTTCTAATATAAAAGAAGTTGCCAAGGTTCTTCACAACTTGAAAGAAACTGTTGCTGCCTTTGAAACTGTTAATATGCCTGAAGGTCTTGGTGATGAGTTCCAAAAGATGAAAAATACTGTTAAAGAGCTAAACGCTAAGTATGAAGCTATGCTTGGTGCAATGAACAAGTAATATGGCTGGGTCATCAGGAAAACAAACAAGAAGTCAAAAACTTCGTCAAAATATGATAAACATGATGTACCTCGTGTTTATTGCCATGCTTGCTCTTCAAATCAGTAAAGAGGTTTTAGCTACCTTAGGAATTTTGAGTGAGGACATGGAAAAATCTACTGCTGAGCTTCAATTTTCAATAGATAGTGCATACAATATTATTGATCAAAATAGTAATCAGGATTATTACAAAATCCCATCGGAAGAACTTCCAAAATTGAAAGAAATTACTGATGATTATTTCAATTTCATCCAAAGCTTAAAGGATTCCTTAATTGGAATTGATGAGAATAATTACATGATTGAAGTTGAATATATAGATGAAGAAGGAAATGAAAAAATTAGTGAAAGAAGAGATTATCAAGTAATGGATAAAAGTAATTATCTGGATGAAGTTTTCTTTGTAAATGATGGTGTTACTGCAAAAGGTCAAGAATTTATTGAATATTTTAAAGGATTTTCGGCAAAAGTCGAATCAGTTTTAGATTCTATTAGGGAGAGAGATTCAAGAACAGTGCAATCTAATTACGGTTTTTCATCAGCACTATCAAATTTATCACTCAGATTTAATTATCCAGATGATGATCAAGTTGTAAACCGAGATGGAATTAAAGAGGACTGGATTTATTACAATTACGAAAAATTTCCTCTTGTTGCTTCACTCTCAAAATTTACTAAGATTCAATCTGATATTAGATCCGTAGAATATGAAATTCTTAATTCTCTTGTCAGTAAAACTAAAGATCGTCAATTAAGTTTTGATTCTAAAAGCACACTCCTCGAAACAGATAAACAAGCATATTATACTAATAGCACGGTAGATGCTAAGGTAGTTGTAGGAAACACTGACTCAAGCTTCAAACCCGACAGAGTTGATTTAAAGGTCGATAATATTCAGTTAAAAGATTCTGAATTTGAAGTTGTTGACGGTAAGATTAAATTGAACAAAAGGTTTTCATCACCTGGAATTAAAAAAATCTACGGTTATTTGTTTTTTGATAATAATGGAAATACAGATAGTCTTTTAGTGGATACTCAATTTTATGTAATTCCAAAACCTAATGAAGCAATAGTATCACCTGTTAACATGCAGGTTTTTTATATAGGTTTAAGAAATGAGATTGCTGTTGCTTTCCCTGGAATAGCTGATTTGACATCAATTAGAGTAAATGGTAAAAATGGTACTATTTTAAAATCTGGATCTAGATATTTTGCAGCTCCTAATGCTGGTGTTGAAAGTATGGATGTAATTGTTTCGGGTAAAGCTAATGATGAAGTTGTTACTAGTTTAGTGAACTTTAGAGTTGAAGATGCTCCACCTGGAAGAGGATCAGTGTTTGAAAGAGTTGGTGGCCAAGATTATAATTTTGTCAACAGTGATAAAATTTCAAAAGAATCATTACTTTATGGTCTTATTAGAGGTGAGAAACCACCAGGATTTTTATATGATTATGATATAAATGTTGAATCATTTCAGGTTACTGTTGGTAACTTACCAACGAGAACCGTTCAAGGAAATAAAATTCAAAATAGTAGTGAAGCAGTAAGAGATATTAATGGAGCAAATAGAGGGTCAAGTGTAACTGTTACAGTGCTAAAAGCTGTTAAAATAGATGGGGATTTAAAATCACCAACTAATGTTGAACCATTTGTAGTAACAATTGAATAAAATGAAAAAACTAATTTTCTCTTTACTATCTATCTTTCTTGCGCTTAATTATTCATTCGCGCAGGCTAATTTACTTAATGCAAAAAAACCCTCAGATATTGCAAGTGCAACAATGAGTTCAGATAAAGGTTCAATTGATTATCCTGAAGTTGAAGATAGTGATATACTTTGGTCAAAGGTTGTTTATGAATTTATTGACCTTAATGAAAAACTTAATTTTCAATTATTATTTCCTGTGAACGATGATCAGTATACTTTGACTAGAAAATCTCTTTGGAAGATTATTAGAGAAAATGTAGAAAATGGTAATATAAATGAAGTATTTGATGTTAGAAACGATAATTTTCTTGAAGCCAACAAGATTACTGGTGTTGATAAAATCAAAGATTTCTATGGGAGTAAATTTACACCTGGTGATTCTAGACCTCAAACGTACGCAAGTTCTTCTGACATAAGTGGTTATAAAATTAAAGGCGTTTGGTTTTTTGACAAAAAACACTCAGAGATGAAATATAGACTTTTAGGGATTCAACCTTTTGGAAGAAATTTAAAAGAATCTGGTAAAGAACAGGGATATTTTTGGATTTGGTATCCATCAATCAGAGATATTCTCAGTAATCACTTAGTTTTTAATGATAAGAACAATAATAATAGAATTTCCTTTGATGATCTTCTTGTTAATAGAAGATTCAGTTCATACATCTATAAATATGATAATGTTTATGGTGATAGAACTATTAGAGATTATATTAGACAAAGAAGCGGTGAGTCAAATCGACAGTACCAATTGAGATTAATAATGGAGTCAGAAAGAATAAAAAAAGAAATTTTGGACTTTGATGTTGATATGTGGGGATATTAACTCCTAATCTTTAAATTTTACTTCCTTTCAACATTTTCTTCAATAAATTTTATTAAATTAATTGTTTACTAAAATTTTAACTATGAAGAATATATTTATTTTATTCGTGCTCACGCTAATTATTGCATGTGAAGCACCCGCGCCATCTTCTGTTTCTGACGATAATGTAGCAAAGTTTGAACAACAAATTGAAGCTTTTGAAACTTTTACAAAAGGATTTTACAATGAAGATATAGATGAATTGATGAGTGTTGTTGCTGATTCAGTTCAATGGAGTCCTCCTCAATATAACGGAGGGGAGTTATTAGGTTATGAAGATTTTAAAGAAGCTGTATTGTACTATTATGAAAATTTTGATGAAATCACGTTTAATCCAGCTGAGGGATTGATTGGATCGGATTATGCTTATTGGTCTGGTTCTTTATACTCAGAGGGTGAAACTAATACTGAACCTAATGTAATGAGAGTTTATGGAACCTGGAAATCAACTCATACTCAGACAGGTGCACCTGTCTACAACAAATGGTATGGAGTAATCAATTTTAATGAGGATAATAAGATTGCCACATTCTCTGATTGGATGGATGTCAATGGTATGGCAGTTCAAATAGAAAATTTTGTAAATAACAATTAAAAATTAAAAATTATGAAAAAATTAATATTAATATTTATAGCAGCCCTATTTATTGGCTGCACATCAACAGGTGTTCAAGTTACATTTGATGATGAAAAATCAAATGCGATCAAAGCTGCCTATGATGGCTATCTTGCAAATGATTATAGTTGGGCTGAGACTTTATATTCACCTGATATTGCTGTTCATATTAATAATGTTGAAGCTATCGATCTCGACGCTAATGTAGCTGGGTTGGCTTCTCATCATGAATTGTTTAGTGATATTTCAATGTCTCATCCTAGTGGAGGTAACGCATTTATTCAAACTACTAACTATAATGATGATACTGGTATTTGGTCAAATGCTTGGTTCATTTGGAAGGGAACTGGAAAAGTTACAGGAGTTACAATTGAAGTTCCATGTCATGTAGCATATCAGTGGAACGACGAAGGTCAAATTACTCAAACTTGGTTATTTAGTGATCAAGCTCCTCTTTTAGCTGAGGTTAACGCAGCACAAGCTGTAGCAGAATAAATAAAAAACTCTAATAATATGAAAAAAATAATACTAATCTTTATAACATCATTATTTATTGGATGTGCACCCACAGGTGTTCAAGTAACATTTGATGATGAAAATTCAAATACAATCAGAGAGCATTTACAACATTATGTTGATGGTGATATTGATTCAATGATGTCAATAATTGCAGATGATGCTGAGATTTACATAAATAGTCAAGAATCAGTTTCAGCTAGCGATGTTAGGGCAATACACGAACTTGAACATTCAATTTTTAATGGGATTTCAACATCTTGGTCTCAGGAAGAAGGTGGAAACGATATTGGTGCTTGGGTTGAGTCTACAAATTATCCAGCTGGACCAGCAAATGAACCTGCATCTGTAACACAAGCATGGTTCACATGGAATGGTACATCAAGTTCAACTGGTGATTCTTTGTCTATTCCAGTCCATGTTGTTTATTCTTGGAACAATGAAAATCAAGTTCAGACTATATATCAATTTTTCGATTCTATTAATGCTACAGCTGTTATTGAGGCTTCTTTAGCTGCTACTAGTGAATAAAAAGCTTGATATAAGTTAATTGTAAAAGAAAGGGGGTTTTTTTAAGCCCCTTTTTTTATTAAGTTCAGGGCAGAGCCTTCCCTATACCATTCAATTTGTTGAGAATTGTAGGTATGGTTTGCTTTTATATTGTCAACTGATCCATCAGCATGAATAATTTCAATTGTTAATTGTTTGTTGGGCGAGAAGCTCTCTAAGTCGATGAAATTAAAGGTATCATCTTCTTGAATTAAATCATAATCATTTTCATCATCGAAAGAAATCCCTAACATACCTTGTTTTTTTAGGTTTGTTTCATGAATTCTCGCAAATGATTTAACTAAAACAACTTTTACACCCAAATGTCTAGGTTCCATTGCAGCATGTTCTCTAGATGATCCCTCTCCATAGTTGTGATCTCCAACAACAACTGTTGAAATATTATTTTTTTTGTATTCTCTCTGGGTGTCAGGAACTGCACCGTATTCTCCAGTTAGCTGATTTTTTATATAGTTTGTTTTTTTGTTGAATGCATTTACTGCTCCAATTAAACAGTTATTTGAAATATTATCCAAATGTCCTCTGAATCTTAGCCATGGTCCTGCCATTGAAATATGATCTGTTGTACATTTTCCAAAAGCTTTAATTAATAATTTTGCCCCCTTAATATTTTTCCCATCCCATGCTTTAAATGGTTCAAGCTTCTCAAGTCTTTTTGAATTAGGGTCAATTACAACTTCTATACTTGAGCCATCTTTTACAGGCTCTATATATCCATTATCCTCAACATCAAATCCCTTTGGTGGTAATTCCCATCCTTTTGGTTCATCCAAGCTAACATTATCTCCATTATCATTCATTAGTTTATCTTTCATAGGATTAAAAGCTAAATCTCCAGAGATTGCAATTGCAGCAACCATTTCAGGTGAA
>Ga0208878_1000058_pt1 | contig 35563 bp, 37 predicted proteins | sample Knorr_S15_td_Sur_FD_185600 | JGI IMG/M metagenome (GOLD analysis project Ga0208878, IMG submission 185600) | Marine microbial communities from Southern Atlantic Ocean transect - Knorr_S15_td_SurfaceA_ad_5m_LV_A (SPAdes) (version 2) | ecosystem: Environmental > Aquatic > Marine > Oceanic | place...
TTGTTGCAGCATCAGCCATTGCATTCTTACAAAATCTTTTGCATGACCCCAATCTCTTTTTGCATCAAGATTTCCAACATATAGGCAGTCTTCTTGACCTAATAAAATATTTACCAAAGTCTTAGAGACTTTCCTTGTAATAAATGTTTTTCCTCGACGAGGAGATTCATGATTAAATAAGATGCCATTACATGCGAACATCCCATATGCTTCTCTGTAATTAACAGTTATCCAATATGCATAAAGCTTTGCTATCGCATATGGTGAGCGTGGATAAAAACTTGATTTCTCATTTTGGGGAAAATCTTCAGTATTGCCAAAAATCTCTGAAGTAGATGCTTGGTAAAACTTTATCTTTTTATGGAGTCCTAATAATTTTATTGACTCAAGCACTCTGAGCGTACCTAACGCATTTACATCTGAACTGTAGATAGGTTGTTCAAAGCTAACCCCAACATGAGATTGTGCTCCTAAATTATAAATCTCATTAGGTTTTGTCTTTTGTATAATACTAGTGATCGATCCCGTATCAAGAAGATCGCCATAATGCAAAATTAATTTCCTATTCTTTGCAAATGGTTCCTCATAGATATGTTCTAGTCTTTGTGTATTAAAATTTGAACTCCTTCTTATGATTCCGTGCACTTCATAGCCTTTATCAATCAATAATTCAGCAAGATATGAACCATCCTGACCTGTAATTCCTGTGATTAATGCTATTTTTGTCATGCTTATATTGCTAGCTCAAGATATCTTTGATAAATTTTGGAACTGTTCGTTAGACTCTAATAGTTCACTATAAGTTCCATCAGCTACAATTTTACCTTTATCAATGAGATAAATCATGTCGCACTCTTTTATGGTGTTTAATCGATGAGCGATGATTATTACGGTTATATCGCTTGCAATAGTATGAATGGATTGCATTATTTTTTGTTCAGTTAACCCATCAAGCGCGCTTGTTGCCTCATCAAGAACAAGTATTTTAGGATCTCGATAAAGAGCTCTAGCAATTGCAATTCTCTGTCTTTGCCCTCCTGAAAGCTGGATACCTTTTTCACCAACCATAGTGTCCAGTCCTTCTGGCAGTTGGTGTATTAAATCTGTTAATTGAGACTGAGAAACAGCATCTTGAATCTTTTTTTCATCAATATCCTCATTATCTAGTCCAAATGCTATATTACTTCTTATGGTGTTGTCTGATAAGAAAATTGCCTGTGGCACATATCCAACTTTAGATTGAAGAAGAAATGCATTTTCTCTAGTAATAACTGTATTACCAAGTCTTAATTCTCCAGACTGTGGATGCAAAAGACCTAGAATTATATCAATTAATGTGGATTTCCCTGAACCAGATGGTCCTGCAAATCCAATAAGTGTATTTTGAGGAATAACTAGTGATATATCATCAATAACCTTATTCTTCTTTTCAGGATAATCAAACATTATCGAATCTAGGGTAATGGAATAATCAGAAATTAATTTTTCAGATTTTTTTAAAATAGCTGCATCTTTATTTGAATTAAAAAGTTGTAAATCCTTGCTTATACTGTCTATAGCGGACTGTGAAAATTTAATTCCAGACAAATAAAAATAAATTTGCTGAAATGCTGGAATTAACTTATAGCTTGCCATAGCAAACATTGACAAAGTTGGGACAATTTTTGAAAAGTTTTCTTGAGATGCGATCATTAAGAAAAGAATAAGCAATACCATAGTTCCAAATGCAAGAAGTTCAATCCAGTATTTTGGGATATCACTAAGCGTTTGTTGTGTACCCACTGCACGGCCATATATCAAACTAGAATTTCTAAAACGAGTTTTAAATTGCTGAGCTCTATCCATTAGCAGTATATCTTTTACGCCTCCAAAACCCTCATTCATTGTTTTAATGCGAATATTTTGGTGTGTAGTTAACTTTTTACCATTGATGCCAAGCTTAAATTTTACTGAAGAAAAAATTAAAAAATAAACAAAGCCAAATAAACTAAATCCTGCCAAAGTAACGAATAGATCAATAAACAAAAGAAATGAAATAATTGAAATTGAAATTACAATTTTTGCATTCATAATCAAGGCTGGAACAATTATGCCTGTTGTGACCCTTGAACATTCGCCGGCAATATTTGTTATTAACTTACTGCTATTATTTTGAGTGTGAAATAGCCAATTTGTTGAAAGGTAATAGTCAAACAGGTTTGATGATATTTCAGCACCAATTTTTTGTGCAAAATGATAAATAAATCTTAACGAAAAAGTAGCAACAATAGCAGATATAAGCAAAATAGATACCACGCAAATACCCATAATTATTAGAAAAGCATCCTTTGAAGGAATACCAGAATATTCATACACTGCTTTAAATGCTCCCTCATCTAAGACCTGTGGATTTGAGGCTATTGCCATAAATGGACCAATGGTTGCAATACCAATAACTTCTGTAAAAGCAGTAACTATTATAATGAACTGCATTTTTAAGATACCAATTTTTTGTTGGTGATCAAGGACCCTAAATACATTTTTGAATAGCTCAAGCATTATTGTTCCTATTATCTATATACCATGGTATGCATTCTCTTAGACCAGCTTCAAGTGAATACAATGGCATGTAGCCTATCAAATTTTTTGCCTTTGAAATATCAGCTAATGAATCTTTTATGTCTCCTGCCCTAAAATCTCTATATATGGGTTTTTTTGAATAGGTATGTCCATTTTCATCTAAAATTGAAGCTATCAGTTTTGAAAGTGTATCTAAAGAGTTCGATTCTCCAAAAGCTACATTAAATACCTCAAATTGATTTTCTTGATTTTGAATATTTAATGCAGAAAAAATATTAGCCTGCACAGCATTTTCAATGTAACAAAAATCTCGTGTTGTACTTCCATCTCCATTTATATAAATATTTTTATCTTTCAAAATAGAATTAATCCACAATGGTATTACTGCAGCATAAGCACCATTTGGATCTTGTCGTTTTCCAAAGACATTAAAATATCTTAGTCCAATAGATCTTAAGCCAAATTCCTTAGAATATATTTTTGCGTATAACTCATTAGTATATTTTGTTAACGCATAAGGAGATAATGGATTGCCTATAATGTTTTCTTTCTTCGGTAATTCTTTATGATCCCCATATACTGAACTGCTGGCAGCATATATAAAGCCACGAACGTTATTTTCTTTGCTTGCGTGGATTACATTCAAAAAGCCATCTATGTTTACAGCATTTGTTCTAAGCGGGTCTTTTAAAGATCTCGGTACTGAACCCAAAGCTGCCTGATGTAATACAAAATCAGTATTTTTAAATATAGGCTGAATTAAGTCATAGTCATTAATATCTAATTCATGAAAGTCAAATCTCTGCCAATCCTCATTGGAAAGATTATTTTGAACATCATCAAGATTTTTTTTGTGGCCTGTTTCAAAGTTATCTATGCCGATCACTTTCTGATTATGCTTTAGCAGCATTTCTAGAATGTTTGAGCCAATAAAGCCTGCAACACCAGTAATAACCCATTTGAAAGTTTGTTGACTTAGTACAGTTAGTAAATTTTCATTCATAGCCTTACGTTAGATTCATTTTTTTTAAACACAGACTTTAAGTCATAAAAGATTCCATGAGAATGAAGCATCGATTTAATCTTTGTAGATCCAATTTGAACAAATTCTTCATGACCTACTGCAAGCAGTATTCCGTGATACTTTATTTTGTAGTCAAGACATTGTAAGTAGTTAACAGAGCTATCATTGATGTCATTTGCCCATGGATCATAAACATCGATTGATCCAACAGTCGTTTTTAGATGTTGAATTAAATCAAAAACTTTTGAGTTTCTTGTGTCGGGGCAATTTTCTTTAAAGGTTAGTCCTAGTATAAGAATACTTGAAGTGTTGATGTCATGACCAGCATTGGAGATATATTCAGCAAATTCTTTAGCAACAAAACTACTCATATCATTGTTAAGATCTCTTCCTGCTATAATTATTTTAGGCTCATATCCTAATTCTTTTGATTTAAATGTAAGGTAATACGGATCAACGCCAATGCAATGACCGCCTACAAGTCCTGGTCTAAAATCAAGAAAATTCCATTTCGTTCTTGATGCTTCTAATACCTCGTTAGTATCTATGCCAATCCTTCGAAAAATCAAAGATAACTCATTAATAAGTGCGATGTTAAGATCACGCTGTGTGTTCTCAATAACTTTGGCTGCTTCTGCAACTTTAATAGATGATGCCTTGAAAGTTCCAGCATCTACAACTGAATTATACAGATCATCTATGAATGCTGCAGCTTCATCAGTTGAACCTGAAGTCACCTTTACGATATTTTCTAGTTTATGTTTTTTATCGCCTGGATTTATTCTCTCAGGACTGTATCCTAAGAAAAAGTCTTTATTAAATTTTAAATTTGTATTTTTTTGCAAAATTGGCAAACATACTTCTTCTGTTGCTCCTGGATAAACTGTTGATTCATAGATGATATGAGTGCCTCTTTTAATATATTTTGATACGAGTTCAGAGGCTTTGGTTAAATAGGTTAAATCAGGATCATTATTTTTTTTAATAGGTGTTGGCACGGTTACAATAAATTGATTTGCTTCAACTAAGTCAGCTTCATCGAAAGTGAGCTTTATACTTTTAAGACACGCAATATCTTTTTTTGTTAGTTCATTTGTGACATCTTTAGCCTTTTTTAGATCCTCTATTCTCTGAGAATTAATGTCAAAACCAATTACATCATATTTTTTTGAAAGACCAACTGCCAATGGCAAACCAACATATCCCAATCCAATTATCGCAATTTTACCTACATTGTGTTTCATGAAAATGAATCTTGACTAGCTTTTTTTGTGTTTACTTACATAATGCCTAAGTAAAACAAATATTATTCCAAGCACAAGCCCAATGATGGTTCCGTATAGTAAAATCGTTCGTCTGACAGGTGAGTACCTTTCTTCAGGAATAAAAGGACTATCGAGGGGATCAACAAGATAATTGTCCTTTACTTTTGCTAGAGTCTGTTTTTTTAATTGGGATTCTATCAATGAGCTAATAGATAACTTAACATTGTCCTGGTAAGTCTCATCAAGTTTTTGGTATAAATAGTCAAGCGACTTCGTGGCTTCATCAAGATCTCGTTGACGAGCTAAATTATTTAATTCATTTATTACTATATTTAGAATATTTTTTGCAAAGACTGGTGATCTATGAGATGCAGATAAATAAATGAATCCATTACCTATATTTAAATCAACATCTATAGTTCCAAGATAGGATATATATGCGCTATTGAAACTCGGGGGACCAAAAATCCATTTTTTTGCATTAATATCATACCTAGTAGGATCAAATCTATCTCTCTTATTATTTTTATCATAGCTATCAAATGCCATTAAATAGGGTAAAACCTCTTCATTATTCTCAAGAATTTGCTTAAATAAATCCCTTGAGGTCATTAGTGTTAAAGCTTTTGAAGAATCAGATTTATCATCCTTTAACTTTATTCCAGCTAGTGAAAGTCCGCCTCCAGAGGAAGAACTGCCGCCAGAAATCTTTGAAGAAACCTCCAAAATTGTTGAGGATCTCCAGATTTCATGCTGAGTAAATGAATAAAAGACAGAGCAAAAAGCAAAAATAAATGTAATCGATGCTAGGAAAACAAAATTGCTTTGCAATATCTCAAATAGTTCAATTACATTAATCTCGTCATTATTAAAATTTTCTTGGTCCATACGTTTCTCTGAAAATAATGTTTTATTATAAACCATGGAGGCTGAAGCCGGAATCGAACCGGCGTACACGGCTTTGCAGGCCGCTGCATAACCACTCTGCCATCCAGCCAAGTGGTAATTATTATATATTCTTTTAGAAAGTGATTATATTTTTAATGTCTTTTTTGTATAGTCTAGTCCTGTCCATATAGTTATAAGCATACTTATAAATAACATAATATTGGCTACAAATACTCCATATTCTAAATTCATCAAGAATGATCCGAAATATAAAAATAAGGTTAGAAATTGGACTGATGTTTTTATTTTTGCGAGGTATGTAACAGTGGTAGCGTCATTAATTTGGTTTTTTGACGCAAATTCTCGCAGAGCGGACACCCAAAACTCTCTAGCTAAGATGATAATTGATATGAGTCCAATATATGGATCTTGTAAATACAAAGTTACTGCAAATAAAGAAAAAAGTAATAAAATCTTATCAGCAATTGGATCCAGAATTGCACCAAAATCACTTGTTAACTCATACTTCCGAGCAAGCCAACCATCAAAATAATCGGTAATCGATACAATTAAAAAAAGTACGAAGGTTAAAAAAAAGTTATTGAAAACTATAAGCCCTATAAAAATTATTGGCGCAAAAAGCAGTCTTGAAAGCGTTAAAAATAGAATAAATTGCTTCATAAAGTTATTTTAGATCAATTCCCTTAAAGTTTCGCTTTATAAATTGCAGTCGCAACTTTCTTTGAGATTCCTTTTATTTGCATAAGTTCCTCAACATTTTTTATTCCAATCGCTTTTGTAGAACCATACTTATTTATCAACCTTCTTTTTAAAATTGGGCCTATGCCTTCTATTTTATCAAGACGGGAAGATTTTACAGAATTCAGTTTTGACTGTCGGTTTGCTTTAATGGCAAATCTATGTGCCTCATCTCTAGCTTTTATTAAAAATTTGTAAATATTAGAATCTTTTTGAAGTTGAATAATGCCTTCCTCTGAATGAATGGTCTCAGTCTGTCTAACTCTTTTCATACCTTTGCTAATTGATAGAAATTTAGTTCCTCTTACATTACCAAATGTCTTTAATGCAACATTTAATTGATTCTTGCCACCATCAATCAGCAACACATCTGGTACATCTCTATTTTTTAGCCTTCTCTCTAAAACATGTTTGATGCTATTAATGTCATCACCACCAATTTGTTCTGGTATTTTATAAATTCTGTATTTTGATTTTTTAAATCCTGACTTATCCAAATGGATAATTGCGCCTCTAGGATGAGAAGAACTATGGTGGCTGATATCTAAGCACTCAACAGATAAATCATTTCTTTTTTTAAATAGTTTTGCAAGCTCAGTAATATGCTCCTCAAAAGGTAATTTTTTAAAAATTCTTTCATTCATAACCTGATTAGCATTAAGTTTTGCAAGAGATATGAAAGCCTTTGAACCTTTGATGCTACTTGAAACAATTTTGATGTTAGAACTGAACTTTTTATTAATTGCAGACTGAATAAGACCCTTGTTTTTGATCTGATTAAGAATTATTAATCTATCTGGAAGTTGACTGGATGAGAAGTACCTATTAAAAATGGTCCTTTGCGCTAATTCATCTATCTCATTGATATGGTTCTTTTTGAATGATTGAGTCCAAGTAGACTGGACTTTTCCATTTCTTACTACCAAGAATGCAACTCCAGTTAAATCATGTTTAAACTGCATTGATAAGATATCAACATCAATGGGTAAATTATTGATACTAGATTCTTGCTCTAGGTGTTCAAGCGCAATAATTTTTTGTTTAAATTTTTCAGCCTCTTCAAAGTCCAAATTTTTTGATGAACTTATCATTTTCTTTTCAAATACCGTTTTCATGAATTTTTTTTCTGAAGTGAGATATGCCTTGGCACTTGAAAGATCTTCGAGGTAATCATTTTTTGAAATCATATTGACGCAAGGCGCCGAGCACCGCTTCATTTGATACTCGATACACGGCCGTGAGCGATTTGCAAATGTACTCTCCGAGCAATTTCTAATGTTAAAGATTTTCTGAATTTCTTTAATATTAATCCTAGCCATTTTTACATTTGTATAGGGTCCGAAAAAATTATTATTAGATGGTTGTTTAGCCCTCTTAAGTTCAATTGATGGATAAGCTTTATCCATAGAAAAATAAATATATGGAAATGTTTTATCATCTCTCAACAAAATGTTAAAGCGAGGTTTATTCTCCTTAATAAGTTGTTGTTCAAGAATTAATGCCTCTGCTTCAGAGTGTGTGATAAAAGTTTCGATTTTATCTGTTAACTTTTTGATTTGTTCAGTCTTGCGATCTTTTAAAGATTTGGTGAAATATGATCTTACTCGTTTGCTAAGATTTTTTGCTTTTCCAATATAAATTATCTGATTATTATGAAAAAATTTGTAGATACCAGGAGAGTCTGGACAAGTTCTTAGAAAATTATTAATAGGGCTTGGCAATATTAAGCGTTTTCTTTTTGTTCGTGATTTTCGCGAGCTGAAACACCACCATCAAAAACACATACAAAATATAGCTGTTGGTTACTTTGTGTGTTAAATACCCTATGAAAAACGCCATCTTCAATATTTACTACATCCCCTGGCCTAACCTTAAACCGGTCAGAATTTAGCTCCATTTCACCTTCACCAGATACAAAGAAATATACTTCCTCTTGTCCGTTGTGGAAGTGGCCGCTTGTACTCATATTAGGCTCAAGTAAAGTACTACTTAAAACTAATTTGTTACCAAATTGGTTATCTTTAACGATATAGCGTTCATCTTGTTTCGCTATGGAACCGCCAATATCATTTATGTTAACTTTAATGTTTGCTTTAGGCATATATTTTTAATTTAAAATTTGCATTTTAATACTACAGAAACAATTCTACAAAGTTTCAAGAATTTTTTCTAATTCAGCATTTGGATGCCTTGATTCTGTAATGGGTCTTCCAATAACTAAATGATTTGCGCCTAAATCTAAAGCTTCTGCTGGCGACATCACACGTTTTTGATCATCATTGTTCGAGGAAAGCCTTATACCCGGGACAATCTTCAATAATTTAGGAATATTTGTCATTGCATACTTGAGTTCATGTGCAGAACATACTATGCCATCCATTTTAGCTTCTTTAGCTAAATCAAAAAGGTTATCTGCTACTTTTTGTGTATCATTAAAAAAGACTCTTTTAATATCTTTTTGATCGAGACTCGTCAAAAGACTTACGCCGATAATTTTAGACTTGATGGCATGGGCAGCTTCCCTTGCACTTATAAGCATGCTCATTCCTCCAGAAATATGAACTGTAAGTAAATTTATTGGGTAGTCCCTAAAGCTTAATATTGAATGCGCTACTGTATTAGGAATATCATGAAATTTGATATCAAAAAAAATATTAAATCCTTTGTCTGCAACTAAATCAAAAGAACGTCGGCCAAGTGAATTGAATAAGATGCTTCCAATCTTTATCATACAAAGATCAGGGTTAAGATCATTAAGCAATCCACTTAATCTTTCCTCTTCAGGTGTATCTATAGCAACAATGATCTTGCTGTTATCCATTAAAAAAACTTTTAGATGATTTGAAATGTATATTCATTGTTTCCCCGATAAAACTTTCATCTTTAGTTTTAGGATTTATGTATTTTCTTGGTCTGATCTTTTTATTTGAAAACACCCCAAAGCTTCTCAATTCAATCCTTTTATCATGAACCAGCTCATTAAAAATATTATCTAAAAGCGTATTAATGTAATCGTCTGGGTATTTAAAGCCTTTTTTTTTGAAGTATCTAATTAGATCTGATCTTGTATAACTTGCTTGATTATTCACTGAGTTTTAAAGAAATTCTTTCTCTTTCTGCATCAATGCCAAATATTATGCACGAAATATCTTCACCTTTCTTGTATTCACTTAAATCTGGAGTCTCATCTTCATTACTATCAGAAAGATCTGATGAATGTATCAGGCCATCAATATCTCCGTCTAATCCAACAAAAACCCCAAAATCTGTAACAGATTTTATTTGGCCACTAACACTGTCACCAATATTGTATTTATTTTCAAATTCAACCCATGGATTTGGTTTTGTTTGTTTTAAACCAAGCGATATCCTTCTTTTTTCATTGTCCATTTCAAGAATCATTACACGAATTTTTTCATCTAAGTTAACAACTTTTGATGGGTGAATATTTTTATTGGTCCAATCCAGTTCAGATAAATGGATTAGGCCCTCTACCCCCTGCTCAAGCTCAGCAAAACATCCATAATCGGTAATGTTTGAAACTTTTGCTTCATAAATTCCTCCCATCGAATATCGACTATCAATGCCTTCCCAGGGATCATTTTGAATTTGTTTTAAACCTAATGAAACTCTTGCTTTTTCTTTATCAAAATTCAAAACTTTTACCTCTATCTCTTCTCCTAAATTAAGGGCATCTTTTGGATTAATTACTCTTGACCAAGAGATATCAGTTATGTGTAGAAGTCCGTCTAAACCACCTAAATCTATAAAGGCACCATAGTCCGTAATGTTTTTTACTATGCCTTTAACGATCTGTCCTTCCTCTAGATTTTTTAATAATTCAATTTTTTCAGCAGAATTTTTTTGCTCAAGAACAGCCTTCCTTGATAGCACAACATTATTTCTTTTGTAATCAAGTTTAATTACCTTGAAATCTTCGATATTATTTTCTAAATCAGGCACTTCTTTCATTGGTCTTACATCGACTAATGAGCCAGGCAAAAATGCTTTGATTACATCAACTTCAACAGAAAATCCACCTTTAACCCTTGATAAGACTTTTCCTGTTACAAACTCCCCAGTCTCAAGAGCTTCTTCAAGTTTTTTCCAAGCAACGATTTTTCTTGCTTTTTCTCTTGAGATTCTTGTCTCACCATATCCATCTTCAACAGCCTCTAAAGCGACCTCAACCTCATCACCCACATTGATTTCAGCTTCACCTCTCACATCCTTGAATTCATCAAGGGAAATAACTCCTTCAGACTTTAGACCAACATGAACTGTCACCCAATCTTTATCAACAGCAAGCACAACACCAGATACAATAGTACCAGGCTTCATTTCAATTGATTTCAGATTATCATCTAGTAATTCAGCAAAATTTTCAGACACTATTCTTTAATCTCCATTGAATTAAGAGCCGAATTAAATACTTCTTCAGGTGAAAGTGACGAAGTATCTATAATGATTGAATCCTTAGCGGGCAATAAAGGTGAAAGAATTCTTTCTTGATCTAATTTGTCTCTGTTAATAATATCCATCTTTAGATCGCGAATATTAACTTTTTGACCTCTATTCTGCAACTCTTTATATCGTCTTTCAGTTCTTATATCTTGATTGGCAGTAATAAAAAATTTAAATTTTGCTTCTGGAAAAACTATTGTTCCCATGTCTCTGCCATCAGCAATCAAACCTTTGTCATTTATAAATGATCTTTGAAGCAATATAAGATTGTCTCTGGTAATTTTTTTAGCACTTAATTCAGAGGCTTTTTTTGCACAATCTTCTGATCTAAGATCGTTAGAAATTTCTCGGTTTTCAAAAAAAACTTTTATTTTCGTAGGATCATTTCTGAAGTTTATTTTTTTAAGGTCTGATTTTGTTTGATCATGATCATTATTTAAGTTGAATAAATACGCATAAGCTCTATAAAGAAGACCACTATCTAAAATTTCGAAATTTAAATGTTTCGACAACTTTTTAGATAGAACTCCTTTGCCTGATGCAGATGGACCATCTATGGTGATTATTTTAGTGTTTAACTTCATCAATCCCAAACCCTAGTTGATTCATATCGCTTACAAAATTTGGATATGAAGTAATAATATTTTCGCAATTATTTATGATGATGCCTTTTTTGGATCTCAATCCTGCAATTAAAAAACTCATTGCTATTCTGTGATCGTCAAATGATTCGATATTATCTATCTGGTCAATATATCCAGTTTTACCTTCGATCGTAATACTTGTCTTGTCCATTAAATTTTTGATTCCTATTGCATTCAGACCTTGTGAGATAGCATTGAGTCTATCCGATTCTTTCACTCTTAGCTCACCTATATCTGATATTGTTGATTTCCCATCAGCAAAAGATGCAGCAATCGACAATATTGGGATTTCATCAATCAATGACGGTATTATTTCACCTCCAATATCAGTACCCTTAAGTTGAGAGTGTTTAACTAATATATTGCAGACTTCTTCATTAGAAACTTTTTTGGCTTCAGTTAATTCTATATGACCACCCATTTCTTTGAGTACATTTATTAGAGCAGCTCTTGTTGGATTAATCCCAACATCTCTAATCATGATTTCTGAATCTTCTGCGATTAGTGCAGCAACAATTAAAAAAGCTGCAGACGAAAAATCTCCAACAACATAATAGTTTTTATCCTGTATTGATAAATCTGATGGAGAAAAATGAATTATATTTTTGTTATTCTTAATTTCTGAGTGTATATCTGCCCCAAAGTACTTGAGCATCCTTTCAGTATGATCCCTAGAGCCGATTGGTTCTGTAATTGTAGTTTCTATTGAGCCAGTAAGTGCAGCCAATAAGATGGATGATTTAACTTGAGCGCTTGAAATTGGTGAATTGTATTCAAAAAAGCTGCTGCCATTACTTTGAATGATTTCTATTGGCAATCTGTGATTATTAGAGTTAAGTTCAAATCCCATTTTTGTTAACGGTTCAACAATGCGCTTCATTGGCCTTGAGGACAATGACTTATCACCAGTAATAGTTGCGTTAATACCTAACCCACTTAAAAATCCGACAAGCAATCTTGCGCCTGTTCCTGAATTTCCCAAATCTAATGATTCCGTGGGATCTTGAAATGGTATTTTGCGTTTTACAGTTTTTACAGTGTTTGATGATTTATTAAGTATTAAATTAGCATTTAACTGATTAAGTGCGTTTGCAGTACAAATTGGATCACTCGATGAGAGAATGTTGCTTATGAAAATTTCTTGATTTAAGTATGAGCCAATAATTAATACTCTTTGTGAAATTGATTTATCCCCGGGGCAAAGTATTTCTCCCTTCAAGCATGCTGAATATTTCGCAAATAAATTCAAACTTAGCTAACCCCTTTTTTGATTAACTGTATTTTTTTTAAAAGGCTTTTACTATCGGTTTTTGATGCTTCCTCTAATAATTCGTGCATATTGTTGATAAAAGCTTCGGTATCTTTTTCAATATTCTCGAGGTTGCTCATAAATATATCAGACCAAAGGGTTTCGGACGACTTAGTCAGTCTTATAAATTCAGATAATCCTCCCGCTGAAAATTTTTCAATATCAATATCTTTATCTTCAATTGTTTTAATTAAAGCATATGAGATCAGATGAGGAAGATGGCTTGTAGCTGAAAAAAAGTTCTCATGCTCCTCAATACTTAATGGCAAAACATCTGCTTTCAAACTAGTCCATAATCCATGAATTCTTTGATAATGTTCATCATGGCTAAAATATTTTGAAATAATAAGCTTTTTTTGATCAAAAAAGTCTTTGTATGAATTTTCATAGCCAGATTTATGAGAGCCGGCTACAGGATGAGAAAAAACAAAGTTTTTTGGTTCATATTTATCTAAAAATTTGGATATATTGAGCTTTGAACTTGATACATCTGTGATAGAAAAATTTGTATTGAGAATCTTTCTATTTGACTCAATAATTTTAATTACTGTTGATGGAGATGTTGCAAATACTATTATCCCGTTATTGTTATGAGCTAAAAATTCTTCAATATGATTACATTTTTGAGAAATAGCTTTATCGCTTGTTGCTTTTTTAATAGTCTGCGAATTTGTATCCATACCAAATACATTAAATTCTTTTTTATTGAGACTTTTTGCAATCGAACCACCAATTAAACCTAAACCAATAACTAAAATGTTTTTCATAGCAATTGTTCTAAGGTTTCAATAAATGCACTATTCTCAGAAGCTGTTCCAATGGTAACTCTCAAGAAGTTTGGCATATCATATGATTCTATTGGTCGTATGATGATTCCGTTTTTTAAAAAATCTTCATATATTTCATGAGTTGCTCTTTTCGTTTTGAATGAAATAAAATTTCCAACAGAATCAATATATTTAATATTTAATCTAGAAAATTCATCCTCAAGAAATTCCATACCCAAAGAATTAACTCTTACACTTTCTGAGATATGATCTTTATCACACAATGAAAAATAAGCTAATTCTTGCGCAAATGAGTTTACATTGAATGGTTGCCTAATCTTATTCAAAGCAGCAATTATTCCTTTTGATGCAACGCCATATCCAACTCGTAAGCTTGCAAGCCCATGAGCCTTTGAAAATGATTTGGTTATAATCAAATTGTCAAATTCATTTAAAAGCTCATTTGTTCTCACGTAATCTTCCTTCTCTACGTATTCATAATATGCACAGTCTAAGACAACCAGAATATCCTCACCTACATTTTTCAATAGATTTACTACTTGGTCATGATTATTATATGTGCCTGTAGGATTATTTGGATTTGCTATAAAAATAATGCTTGTGTCTTTGTCTACATATTTAGGAAAGTTTTCGAGATCATGAGACCAATCTATTGTAGGCACCTCTCTCAACTTAGTGCCTAATGATTGAGTAATTAATTTATAAACAGCGAATGAGTGTCTTGAAGCGATTGCATTTTTATCAGAATTGATAAAAGCCTTTGCACACAACTCAAGAATTTCATTAGAGCCATTTCCAACAATAACATGCTCTGTGGACACGCCTTCAATTTCTGAAATTTTAGTTTTTAATTTTACAGATGAACCGTCTGGATAAAGGTGAATTTCGTTATCTAAACCTTTTAATGCAGATAATACTTTTTTTGAAGCACCAAGAGGATTCTCATTTGATGCAAGTTTAATTATATCGGTTAACCCATACTCTTTCATTACTTCAGAGATTGGTTTTCCAGGTTTGTATGGATTTAGATCATTTATGCCATTATTGAGATTTTTGAGTAACTTTTCATTCATGTTTCTAGTGGATATGAACCAAGTATTCTCACAAAAGCACCCTTTTTTCTAATCTCATCAATCACTTTTCTAAGTTTCTTGTCTTTATTATGTCCTTCACAATCAATAAAGAAATTATGAGAATCAGTTGTCTGTCTTGATGGTCGAGTTTCAATTCTATGTAAATTTATATCTTCTTTTTTGAACGCACTTAAAAGGTTTACTAACGCGCCTGGCAGATTAACTGTTTGTATTAAAAGCGATGTTTTATCTAAACCAGTTCTTGATATTTCTTGATTGCCAACAACAATGAATCTAGTCTTATTATCCATAAAATCTTGAATATTATTGGCATGACATTTGAGCTTATGTCTTGAAATTGCATGCTCGCTTACAATACATAGGATTGTGGAATCAGATTTTGCTAGCTCTGCAGCTTCTGCAGTGCTTGAAGTGGCTACTCTCTCAATATTTGGAAGGTTTTTCTCAAGCCATTTGGTGCATTGACCAAGCGCTTGTGCGTGTGAAGCCACTTTTTTTGTTGCTTTCAGAGAGGATTTTGTTGATCCAGCAAGATAATGATTAATATCAATATATGTTTCACCACATATCTTAATATCAAAGTCAGTTAAGCAATTAAGAGTTGAATTAACTACTCCTTCAGAAGAATTTTCAACTGGTACAATTCCAAAATCTGAAGATTCAGCTTTTACTTGATTAAATACGTCATCGATAGATATTCTTGGATTAAATTTAACAGAGGATCCAAAGTGATTTTTGACTGCTCCTTCAGAGTGAGTTCCTAATGGACCTAAGAAAGCAATATTTAGTTGTTGTTCAAGTGACAAGCATGCAGAAATCAATTCTTTAAAAATTAATTTAATCTTCTTATCAACGATAGGTCCAGGATTCTTTTTTATTAGGTTTCTAATTATGGAAGATTCTCTTGCTGGCCTATAAAAACTTGCTTTATTATTGGTAGCATTTTTCTTTTTAATATTTCCAATTTCCTTCGCAAGTACGGCTCTTTTTTGAATTAAATCAAGTATCCTAGAATCAATGGCGTCTATTCTTTTCCTATTGGTGTTTATTTTTTTACTTGTCACATCTATCCATATTTTGCTTCAAAAGCTTTCATGAAAATAATCAGATCATCAATAGCTTCTTGAGGAATAGCATTATAGATGCTTGCTCTCATTCCACCAACCGATCTGTGTCCTTTTAGATTTAATAAATTTGCATTGAATGATTCATCTAAAAATTTTGAATCTAAATTAGCATCCCGAAGCACGAAAGGCACATTCATTAATGATCTATTCTCGATTCTAATAGGGTTGGAGTAAAAGCTAGAAGAATCAATAAAATCATACAGTGTGTTAGCTTTTTTTTGATTGATTGATTGCATTTTTTCAAGACCACCAATTGATTTCAACCATTTAAAAACCTTTCCGGCCATATACCAGGCAAATGTTGGAGGAGTATTCAACATTGATCCGTTCATAGAGTGTTGAGCATAATTAAATATATTTGGAATATTTGCTGAGCATTGATCTAGAAAATCCTTTTCTATGATAACTATTGTTAAGCCAGCAGGGCCAATATTTTTCTGTGCACCAGCATATATCATTGAAAAATCAGAGACATTAATTGGTTCAGCAAGTATTGCAGATGACATATCGCAAACTATTGGATTAGGAATATTTGGAACAGTATGCAAGGTATTTCCTTGAATAGTTTCATTTGAAACATAGTGAAAATATGATGTCTTAGATTTTAATATCCAATCTTTGTATTCTGGCACGTATGTGAATCTGTCATCTGCAGATGATGCAACAACATTTAACTTTGTAATTTTTTCTGCTTCAGCAATTGCTTTTTTTGACCAAGAGCCTGTTAGCAAATACTCTGGTTCTCCAAGGTGAGAAAAATTTAAGGGTATAAGTGCAAACTGCGAAGTAGCGCCACCTTGCAAGAACAAAATATCATGAGTATCAGGTAAATTAATTAGGTCACCAAGATCTTTTTTGGCTTCATTTGCAATATTCATATACAGATCTGAACGGTGACTCATTTCCATGACCGACATACCGCTATTCTTCCATTCCAGAAGTTCTTCTTGAGTTTCTTTTAAAACTGATTCAGGCATTGTTGCTGGACCAGCACAAAAGTTCCATTTACGCATAATTATTTATTCTTCAAATGGTATTCTTACACATTCAATAACTTTCTCGTCTTGTTTGGGAGAAATTACCTTTACACCTTGAGTATTTCTCCCAAGAGTAGGAATCTGATCGATAACTGTTCTAATCATTGTTCCTTTATCACTAATTAGCATTACTCCATCGTCATCGTTAACTGAAACAGCAGACACCATAAGTCCATTTCTTTCTGACGTCTTTAAAGCTATAACTCCTTGGCCTCCTCTATTTCTAAGCGAGAAGTCCTCAAGTTTGGATTTTTTGCCATAGCCATTCTCTGAGACACATAGAATTGTTTTATTTTTATCGCCTATCATTAAAGAAATAATTTTTTGATCCTTCTTAATCTTCAGTCCTCTTACTCCTCTTGCAGTTCGTCCCATTGGTCTAACCTTCGATTCATGAAATCTTATTAATTTCCCAGAGTTTGATGCCAATAGCATTTCTTGATTGCCGTCAGTTACCAATGATCCGACGAGCTTATCATTATCGTCAAGGTTGATTGCTTTTATTCCAGATTTATATTTTTTTGCAAACATATTTAGAGAAGTTTTTTTAACAGTTCCGTTTCTTGTTGCCATAAAAATATATTTATCATCAGCAAATTCATCAACTGGAAGTATTTGGGTGACAGTTTCATCATCATCTAAGTTGAGCATGTTAACCAATGGACGGCCCTTAGAGGCCCTGCTGGCTACAGGTATTTCATAGACCTTTAACCAATATACTTTGCCTTTTGTAGTGAAGCACAATAATTGTGCGTGTGAACTTAGGACATAAAGATTTTGAATGAGATCTTCTTCCTTTACTCCTGCTGCTGATTTTCCAACTCCTCCTCTTCTTTGCTCTCGGTATTCATCTAATGGTTGAGTTTTTGCATAACCGCTTCTTGATAACGTAAGTACTCTTGTTTCTTCTGGAATCAAGTCCTCGTTAGATATATCTTGTCTTACATCATTAACAAGTGTTTTACGCTCATCTCCAAAATCTTTAATAACTTCTTCAAGTTCGCCTTTTACAACTTCGATTAAGGTAGATTTATCATTTAGTATTTTTTGAAGACCATCTATTTTTTTGAGCAAATCATTAAATTCATTTGTTAGATTGTCCTGCTCAAGAGCAGTTAGCCTTCCAAGCCTTAATTCAAGTATCGATTTAGCTTGATTGGGTGATAACTTATAATTTTTTCCTTTCAGTCCAAAATCTTTTCCAAGTCCTTTTGGTTTACAAGCATCAGCACCAACTTTTTTTAAAATTGAAACAAGAGGTCCAGCCTTCCAGCTTTTCTTGCATAGTTCCTTTGCAGCTATGGATGTATCTTTTGACTTTTTAATTATTTTTATGATTTCATCAATATTTGATATTGAAACTAATAAGCCCTCAACTATATGACCTCTTTCTTTAGCCTTTGCTAGCTCAAATTTTGACCTTTTAGTAACAACTTCCTTTCGATGCTTAATAAATTCATTCAGTAATTCTTTTATATTGAGAACTTTTGGTTGGCCATCTACTAAAACGGTAAAATTTATTCCAAAGGATTGTTCTAATTGCGATTGTGAAAAAAGATTATTTTCTAGAACATCTGAAGATTCACCTTTTTTGATATCAATAACAACCCTTAAGCCATCTTTATCGGATTCATCTCTAATTTCTTTTATGCCATCAATCTTTTTATCTTTTACCAATTCAGCAATTTTCTCAAGCATCTTTGCCTTATTAACCATGTAAGGAATTTCATTAATTATAAGAGACCTGTTTCCAGATTTATCCTCTTCGATAGTAGTTTTTGCCCTTACATAAATTATCCCTTTGCCAGTTTTATAAGCCTCATAAATTCCCATTTTTCCATCAATGATTCCACCCGTTGGAAAATCAGGTCCAGAAATAATTTCTAAAAGATTATCAATTGTACTTTTTGGATTTTCAATTAAGGCTAGGCATCCGTTGATAATTTCATTTAGGTTGTGCGGTGGTATATTTGTTGCCATACCAACTGCAATCCCGGATGAGCCATTTGCCAGAAGCAATGGAACTCTTGTTGGCAAAATATCAGGTATCATTTCAGAACCATCATAATTTGGTGAAAAGTTAACAGTATCTTTTTCGATATCCGATAAAACTTGATCAGTTATTTTAGCCATTCTGACTTCTGTATATCTCATAGCTGCAGGCGGATCGCCATCAATTGATCCGAAATTGCCCTGACCTTCCACTAGCATGTATCTCATTGAAAATTCTTGTGCCATTCTTACCATTGCATCATAGGCAGCACTATCACCATGGGGATGATATTTACCTATTACGTCTCCAACGACACGGGCTGACTTTTTGTATGGTCTATTGTAGAAGTTTCTTAAATCATACATAGCAAAAAGTATTCTTCTGTGTACTGGTTTTAAGCCATCTCTTACATCAGGGAGTGCTCTTCCATGAATCACACTCATGGCATAACTTAAGTATGATTGCTTAAGCTCCTCCTCAATATTTATTGGTAGAATTTCTTTTGCAAAATCAGACATTTAAGAGGAAGATAAGCGGGGAAAATATATTGAAAATACTAGCATATATAAGCCAATATTTTACCATAAATTGCTAATATAAATTAGTCTTTAAACTCAGAAACTACGCCACTGATAGACTCTTTGGCATCCCCAAAAAGCATACGAGTATTGTCTTTGAAAAAGAGTGGATTTTGAACACCTGCAAAACCTGAAGACATTGATCTTTTTAGTACAAATACCGTTTTCGCATTGTGAACCTCAATTATTGGCATTCCATAAATTGGGCTGCCTGGTTCTTCAGTTGCGGAGGGATTAACCACATCATTTGCACCTATAACAATTGCGACATCATAAGTATCCATCGCCGGATTTATATCCTCAGGCTCTAATAGCAAGTCGTATGAGACATTTGCTTCTGCTAATAAAACATTCATATGTCCCGGCATTCTGCCTGCCACTGGGTGAATACCATACTTTACATCAGTACCATTTTCTTCCATCAATTCTCCCAACTCTCTAACAACGTGTTGAGCTTGAGCAACTGCCATTCCATATCCTGGAACAATTAGAACTGAGGAAGCATTTTCAAGTATAAGAAAAGCATCTTCAGTATTAATTGGTTTTACTTCGCCCTGATCTTTTCCAGATGCAGTAGATGATGATGAAGCATATCCAACAAATAGAATATTACCTATGGTTCTATTCATTGCCTTTGCCATAATGACTGTTAATATCAGTCCGCTTGCACCCACGAGTGATCCTGCAACAATGAGAACATTGTTAAGAAGTAATAAGCCTGCAAATGCAGCAGCTATTCCTGACAATGAATTTAATAATGAAATTACAACCGGCATATCTCCGCCACCAATTGGCAGCACAAATCCCAAACCAGCAAGTATAGTAAAAGATAAAAATACGTAAAAAAGTGTAGGCTGATTGTCTAAAAAATTAAAAAAGACAGGATCAATTAATACAAACACAAGCATCAAAAGGCTTAAATAAAAAGCAGAAATAAAAACATTTGTTAGCAAGGCGCCTTTTCCAAGTTTTATCTTTTCTGCAAGCTTCCCATATGCAATTAGTGAGCCTGAAAAGGTCAGTCCACCTATATACACTGTTAGCATTACAATTACTGTCTGAAACAAGTTAATGTTTGGCTCGGAATATTGTGACCAAGCAATAAAGAACGAAGCCAATCCCCCAAAACCATTGAACAGCGCAACCATTTCAGGTATCGCTGTCATTTTTACTTTTAAAGCAATTAATGATCCAACAGAGGCTCCAATTAAAATTGCAACCATAATAGTTAGCAAATTAATTTCGAGACTGAGAGTGGTCACTAGCACTGCTAGTAACATGGCAATAGCAGAAAGAAAATTGCCTTTTACGGCAGTAGACTCTTTTCCCAACATTTTTATGCCTAAGATAAATAATATTGATGAGAAAATATAAACTAGATTCTGAATTACTGGGATTGAGCTCGTTAGTTCCATACTATTTCTTTTTAAACATACTAAGCATTCTGTTTGTTACAAGATAACCTCCAAATACATTAATTGAGGCAAGCAATATTGCCATAAATGCAAGAAAGTTTTGAAGATTAGATGCATCATTTAACATTAAGGCACCAACTAGAGCTATTCCAGAAATAGCATTTGCTCCCGACATCAAAGGAGTGTGTAATGTGCTTGGTACTTTTGAAATAAGTTCTAACCCTAAAAAAATAGATAAAATTAAAACAAATCCTAATAAAATATATATCTCCATATTTAAGGTATCCTTGTACTATCAAATTTTCCGTTATGAACTAAAACGCTACTGCTAATTATTTCATCCTCAAAGTCAAAGTTTAACTCATGTTTTTCAGCATCATAAAATTCAGTAATCCAATTAATTATATTGTTTGATAATGCAAACGATGCATGAGATGCGACCTGTGAGGATAAATTAGATTGTCCAATTACCATTACACCATTAATTTCGACACATTCATCAACTTTAGAGCCTTCAACATTACCACCCGATTCAACAGCCATATCGACAATTACACTACCCGGTTTCATTTTGTGAATTGTTGCGGTATCTACTAGTTTTGGTGCTGGTTTTCCAAAAAGCTGAGCTGTTGTAATTACAACATCAGATCTCTCACAAACCTTTGATTGCAAGTCTTTTTGTTTTTGAATTTGTTCTTGAGTTAATTCTTTAGCATATCCCTGGTCAGTTTCACCAGTGTCGCCTAAATCAATCTTTACGAATTTTGCCCCTAGAGACTTGACTTGTTCTTCGACAACATCTCTTGTATCAAATGCTTCTACTCTTGCACCAAGTCGTTTAGCAGTGGCAATAGCCTGTAATCCTGCAACACCAACTCCAATAACAAATACTTTTGCTGGTTTCAGAGTACCGGCAGCAGTCATCATCATTGGCAAAGCCATCTTTAAATGTTTTGCGGCCTCTATTACAGCAACATAGCCAGCTAAGTTGGCCTGAGAACTTAAAACATCCATTTTCTGAGCTCTTGTTATTCTAGGAATAAATTCCATACTAACAACATTAACGTTTGCACTAGCAAGTTTTACTAACATATCTTTATTAGTAAAGGGACTGATCATGCCAATGACCGTTGATCCTGGTTTCATTAGATTAATTTCATCCTCAGTGATACCTGATTGCACGATAAGCAAATCTGCGTTCTTAATGCAATCCTCTCTAGAAAGACACTCAAGTCCTAGGTCTCGCAAATCTTGATCATTAATACTCATGCCTTGACAAAGATCCATTTCAAAAGAAACAGATACACCTTCCAAAGCCGTTAACTTATCAAGGGTTTCAGGATGTAAAGTTGATCTGCTATCGGACAGATCATTGGATTTTATTGCAGCAATTTTCATATTTTAGATTAAGTAATTGTTGTAATCTTTAATTTATTGTACACGCAAGGTTAATTAAAAACTTAAAAATTAATTGATAATCTTTTTTAATTTTGGTGATAACGTAAATCGTACTTTTTGAATCGAGGGGATTACATACTCTTCAAGAGTTTTAGGATTTCTTCCAATTCTTTGTTTAGTATGAATAACTTCAAATGTCCCAAAACCAGAAATCTTAACTAACTGATTTTTTTGAAGTTCACTCTTAATCTTGTTAAAGAATAAATTTACAAATTCATCCGCTTTAGCATTATCAAGATCAGAGTTTTTTTTCAAACTATCAATTAAATCCTTTTTAGTAACATTCATTTTTTAAGTGCAATTGAAAATTTTTGTTTCAGTAAAGTTAAGATTAATGCGGTAGTTTGATTTATTTCTTCATCGGTTAATGATTTTTGCTTGCTTTGAAGCACGAATCTAATTGTAATACTTTTGTTTTTTGAACCTAAGTTTTCATCTTCGAAAAGATCAATAACTTCGAATCGTTTTAAGAATGGTGTATTTAAGGATTTTATTGCATGAGAAATATCTTTGAATGGCAAATCTTTAGGAACTAAAAGATTTAGATCTCGCTCTGCAAAAGGAAATACACTTGGTAGACTTATTTTTTTCTTTTTTTGGATAGATTTGAATTTCATGAGATTAAATTCAAAACCAATTACATCGGTTTCAGATATTTCTTTTGTATACAAATGGTCGATTACACCAATATACAGAAATGGATCTTTTTGATTTCTTAATCTGACAGACAAAGAATTTTTCCCGAAAAACATATTTACTCTATTTTCTCTTTCATATGAAAAATCTTCATCATCAAAACCAAGAAAATTTAGCATTCCAAAAATTTCTTGCTTCATGTAAAAAAAATCAAAGTTTGGTTCGGTCATCCAAAATTTTGTTTTTTTACATTTAAAGATTATTCCAGAAATACATTCTTCTTCCTTATATTTTTTGCTTTGTATAGAAAATAATTTCCCAACTTCAAAAAATTTTGCCTGTCTGAGGCCTTTTTTATAGTTTTTTGCAAGAGAATTAATCATCGAAAAAAATAAGCTGTCTCTTAAGTATGACTCTTCATTATTAATAGGATTAGTTAATGAAATTGATTTTGCTTTATTCACATAAGTTTTTTGAACAAATGGTAGATGCATTAATTCCTGATATCCATTAGCAATAAGAAAATTTGAAACTCTTTGAACATATGATGTAGATGTTTTTAAATTTGAGGGGCCTGCTAATGGTAAGTTAGCTGGTAATTTGTCAAAACCGTATACACGAAGAACTTCTTCGTAAATATCCTCTTTTATACTAATATCAAACCTATGACTTGGCACCGTAGCATAAAATCCTTGTTTATTTTTGCTAAGGGTAAATCCAAGGTTTTTAAGCAATTTATCCACAAATCTTGGAGGAATTTTTTTGCCTGCAAAAGCATTCAGATCTTCATAATTAAATTTTATCTTTCTTGAAGAGGGATTATTTTTAGATTTGAATTTATAAAAATTTTTAAATTTTACCGAAGTTACCGCATTTAAAAGCTCTAAAAACCTAACTAAAGCATTTGCTTGCATGGTGGAATCAACACCTCTTTCAAACCTTACAGATGCATCAGTGTTTAAACTCAGCTTTCTTGCCTTATTCATTATCACATTAGGTAAAAAAGCAGCAGACTCTACCAAAAAATTCTTTGTCTCCGACGTAACAGAAGAATTATCACAGCCAATAATTCCTGCAATCGCAACAGTAGCATTTCTATCTCGTATTGTTGCGATACTTGAATCAAGGATCTTTTTCTCGCCACCAATTATAGATACTGTTTCATTCTCATCTGCAAAATTAACTGACAAAGGTAGTTTAAGTTTATCCCTATCAAAAACATGAAGAGGAGTTCCCAATTCAAGCATTACATAATTCCCTATATCAACCACTGGGTGTATTAGTGGAATATCTGCCTTTTCCAATAATCTGACAATTTCTTTTGGTAGCGCCTTAAATTTGTTTATTTCACGTATTTCTAGTAAATGATAATTTTGACAACATTTATTGTTTATCTTACCGATAAAATCTTTTGAATCCTGGAAAGATACCTTATTGAAGGGTTTTTGTATAAATCTTGCATTTTTTTGGCTAGCAGAAAATTCTCTAGCTAGTCCGCTCAAACTTAAAGCATCTCCTCGATTTGGTGTAATATCAAAGTTCAGTGTTTTATTTGAAGATTCACATTCTAGGCCTAAATTAGTAAATATATCTGCCATCTTCTTTGCAGAAAAATCTGTATCCAAATAATCTTTTAAGAATGGATAATATATTTTCATATCTGATTTAAAAATTCAGAATTTGAAGCATAAAATTCTCTGATGTCTTCAACTCCATAGTAAAGCATGGCAAGCCTTTCAACCCCAACTCCAAATGCAAAGCCACGGTATTTGCGTGCATCAATATTACAATTTCTAAGCACATTGGGATGAACCATTCCACATCCCAAAATTTCAAGCCAACCTTTTTTGCCAAATCTAATATCTACTTCAGCCGAGGGCTCTGTGAAAGGAAAATAGGAAGGCCTAAATCTTACATCTACACTCTGATTAAAAAAATAATCAATAAATCCTATGATTGTACCTTTGAGGTCTGAAAAACTTATGTTCTGATCTACAGCTAAACCTTCGACTTGTGTAAACATTGGTAAATGGGTCATGTCATGATCGCATCTATAGACCCTTCCTGGTGAGAGCATATAAATAGGTGCTGATTTATTTAACATCATATGTATTTGTGTATTTGAAGTATGGGTTCTTAACAAACACCTATCATTCAGTGACTTATTCAAATAAAAAGTGTCGTGCATTTGTCTTGCAGGATGATTTTGTGGAAAATTTAAGGCCTCAAAATTATAGTAATCAGATTCAATTTCATTACCAAAATATGATGAATAATTAAGATTATGAAAGTAATCTAATATAAGATCCATCACCACTGATATGGGATGTTTCTTACCAATGTTTGAATTCACTGGCAATGTAACATCTATATAAGGCTCTTCTTTAGTTGTGAGAACTTTTAAATCAACGCTTTCAAAAAAATCAGTAAGCTTTGCTCTCAAATGATTAAGAGATTTCGCAATTTTAATTTTTTCTTTGCCATCAAGGTTTTTAAGCTCCTTGAATGCATTTTGGACAAATGATTTTTTGCCAAGGTAATGAGATCTTAAATTATAAAATTCAGACTTATTTTTTACTGATTGAAGTTTTTTTTCTGCTTCTTTAATTAAATCCTTGGGGATTTGCATAAGAGCATTATATCCTGACTTTATCTACTATTTTTTTAAAAATTTCAGGATCTGAGTATGCTATGTCAGATAAGATTTTTCTATTAAGTTTTATGTTAGATGCGTTAAGCATGTTTAAGAATTTACTATAAGATATATCTTCATCCGTAAGAGCAGCATTTATTCTTGTAATCCATAATGATCTAAAAGCCCTTTTTTTATTCTTTCTATCTCTGAAAGCATACTGTAGAGACTTTATGTTTGCTTGTTTAGCAGTTTTATACAATCTGCTTCTTGCTCCATATTGACCTTTAGTCTTAGCAAGAATTTTTTTATGTTTGGATTTAGCTGTTACTGCTTTTGTTGTTCTTGGCATATTAAGTTATGTATGTAGGAGTCTATTTGCAATCTTTTTTACTTCATCTTTTACGTTTATTAAGCCTCGATTATGGCGTTTTCTCTTAGTAGATTGCTTGCTAAGAATATGGTTTCTGTTTGCACTACGTCTTTTAATACCAGATCCAGTTCTTTTGAAGCGTTTCTTTGCACTTGAGTGTGACTTTAACTTGTATCCCATAAAATTAAATAATTATTTTTTCCTAATTTTGGAGAGAATCATCAACAATTGTCTTCCTTCAAGTGACGGTTCTTGGTCAACTTGAGCAATATCTGAAAGATCGTCTTTGATGCGATTAAGCAAATCCAATCCTAAATTGGAGTTAAGTATCTCTCTCCCTCTAAATCGGACGCTTATTTTAGTCTTATCGCCATCATTTATAAAGCTTTTTATTTTTTTAAGTTTTATGTTGTAATCTCCAATATCGGTAGAAGGTCTAAATTTAATCTCTTTTGTAGTTTGCTTCTTTTGTTTCTTTGAGCCAGCTTGATTCTTTTTCTTCTCAAACTTGAATTTCCCATAATCCAATAATTTACAAACTACAGGATTGTTTCCTTTTGGCGATACTTGGACTAAATCCATGTTTAATGATCGAGCTTTAGTCAATGCTTCCTCAGTTTTTAAAATTCCAATCTTCTCTCCATCGAGACCGATAAGCATTACTTTTTCAGCAGATATTTTTTCATTTATTGGAATTATATTTTTTGACTGAATAGCTATTTTATTATCCTACAAGATATTATTGGTTGAGTATGTGTAATACAAAAGATTTCAAACTACGAGATTAGTTTTGTGTTTGTGAATGACATTGTTGAGAATTTTATATAAAAAAATTTATAAAACAACTTTTATTTAATAAATTAATCCTAAGAAAAGCTTAAGAATATAAGTTATTTTAATTATTTTTTCTTATAATTCACTTTTATGTCATCAAATATTGATCAAAACGAAGTAAATAAATTTTCAAACATAGCTGAAAAATGGTGGGATCCTAAGGGTGAATTTAAGCCATTACATGTTATAAATCCATTACGTGCGAAATATGTAGCCTCCAAAATCAATCTTGACGGCAAGTTGGTTCTAGATGTTGGTTGTGGAGGAGGTTTACTATCGGAAGCATTAGATGATTATGGAGCCACAGTCATGGGAATAGATGTGACTGAAAAAAATATCAATGTAGCTAAACATCACGCTGAACAAAGTAACAAGTCTATTGAATACCTTCATCTAGATGCTAAAAGTCTTATGCAAAGTAAGGAAGAATTTTTTGATGTTATTTGTTGTCTTGAAGTAGTTGAACATGTTCCCGATCCCTCCAAACTCATTGAGGATTGTTCAAATTTATTAAGACCTGGTGGGTTGATGTTTTTATCTACCATCAATAGGAATCTTCGGTCATTTATTACTGCCATTATTGGCGCAGAATATATATTCAACATTCTTCCAAAAGGAACACATGAATATGAAAAATTTATACATCCATCGGAACTAGCATCTTATATGTCAAAGGCACAAGTTCGTCTTATTGAAAACAAAGGCATGTTCTATAATCCAATTACGCATAATGCACACTTCAATAATGATTTAGGAGTTAACTACATCTCCTATGGCAAAAAAGAATCTTGATTAGGGCGATATTATTTGATCTTGATGGGACATTGCTTGATTCAGCTCCTGATTTCATACATTGTCTTAATACACTACTAGAGCAAAATGATAAAACTAAATTACCAGATGATGTCATAAGACAGAATGTCTCAGACGGCAGTATTAAATTAATTGAAATTGGTTTCAAAATTAAACCATCCAATAATGACTTCGCTGATTTGAGAAGACAACTTTTAGACCTTTATGATAAAAATCTACTGAAATGGGCAGACATATTTCATGATGTTGAGGATTTAATTAATTTCGTTGAATCACAAAATATCCTTTGGGGTGTTGTAACAAATAAACCATCATATTTTTCAAAAAAGATATTGGCACGAATTCCAATCTTTAATAATTGCGCAGTGCTTGTTACATCTGATGATGTAAAAAATATGAAACCAGACCCGGAAGGAATATCAAAAGCTTGTGATGAAATAGGTGTTTTCCCACAAAACGTTATTTATGTTGGTGATCATATCAAGGACATGATTGCGGCAGAAAAAGCAGGATGTTTGCCAATTGCATGCAGATATGGATATTACAATGATCAAAAAAATGATCTTAAACAATATCTTTATGCAGACAGTGTTAGAGATCTTAAAACTAAAATATGTAAGGTTATTGATGAGCGTCAAAGATAAAATCATTTTAATTACAGGAGCGTCTGATGGAATTGGTAAAACGGTTGCGCTTGAGTTTGCAAAAAAAGGAGCTAAATTAATTTTGCTAGGCTCGAATGGGACAAAGTTAAATGCTGTTTATGATCAATTATCGGGTGTTGAAAAAGATTATCATTTAAGCTTAGAGTGTGATCTATCGTTGCTTAATGATCAATCAGCAATTGAAATAGAGGCTTCAATCCTTGAACACTATGGTAGATTGGACGGAATCATACATAATGCTGCAACTCTTAAAAAAATGACGCCTTTAATAGATCTTGAAACAAATCTTTGGGAGAAAATATTAAAAGTTAACCTAACATCTGAATTCATCATTACCAAAACCTTACTTCATTTGATCACAAAAGAGGAGAATGGCAGAGTGATATTTACATCATCTAATGTTGCCACACAACCAAAGGCATTTTGGGGTGCATATGCGGTGAGTAAGTATGCTGTTAAGGGAATGGCAGAACTTTTCAGACAAGAGTTAGAAAATATTCATCAGATTAAGATCTTTAATTTTGATCCAGGTCCATCACCAACCAGTATGAGGGAGATAGCATTCCCGAATGAAGACAAGGAGACACTTAAATCACTTGAAAAGCTAATACCATGCTATGAATGGTTTTTTTCAGAAGAAAGTAACACTACAAATCAACATTATTTTAAATTTTCAGACTTTAAAATCTAAAAATTTCCACAAATATATACATAAATAACTTCTATATGGCTTAAATTTTTCTGACCATTCTGAAATATTTTTACCGGTATTGATTTTCTTATATGCCTTTTGGACTCCTAAATCATTAATTAGGATCTGATCCTGATTACCCATAAAAAAAATCTTTGTCATCCCAAATGTCCATATACCAATTCCTTTTCTGGACATAAGTAATTCCTCAAAATCTTCTTCGCTGTATTTCATGTAATGTCTTCTGAAATGTTTAAAATCACTTGAAAATATTATTCCTGAAATGTATTGAGCCTTTTTGCTTGATACTCCATTTGATCTAAGAAAACTCTCCAGACTAAGTTGATTAATCTTCTTAGTGTTATATTCAAGAATCTTTTTTTTGATCTTACGCCATATGGAGTTTGCAGCTTTTGTTGACAGTTGTTGTCCAATTATATTTTTAGCTAAAAAAATTGATAGCATTTCTTTCTTTATTACTAACTCAATTGGTTTCTGATTTTTTATAAAATCTCGAAAAATCTGCTCCTCAGGTTCAGTTAGCTCTTGAATGATATGTCTATGTGCGTCGTCTTTATTTACCATAAGCAATTTTCTTATGGTTTGATATGTTGAGCTCCACGAATTGCCCCTCTGCAAGCGATTCCGGTAAAAAGAATGGTCCAAACCTCACCCTTTTTAATCTGCTAATTTGTAAATTATGAGCATTAAATATCTTTCTTACTTCTCTATTCATTCCAGTTTTAGTGCAAACAGTAAACCATTGATTGGTTGATGTTCTTCTGCCAATTACAATATCTGTAAATTTGTGAATTTTTTCATCAATCAAAATACCCTTCAACATAGATTGTTTAATTGTTTCATTAAAATCTCCTCTAGCTCTAACTAAATATTCACGATCAAGGTTTTTTGAGGGATGAGCAAGATTGTTCGCGATATCTCCGTTATTAGTTAACAACATTAATCCAGAAGTATTTATGTCAAGTCGGCCTATTAAAAACCATGGAATGTCACCTTTATCTTCTGGCAAAAAATCAAAAACAGTCTTATTTTTATTTTGACTTATTTTCGAAGACACAACTCCAATAGGCTTATTAAAGGCCAATAACATGTCTTGATAATCATCTTTGATTACAAGTTCATTATCTATATAAACCCTGTCCTCCGATCCAACCTTATCTCCAATTTTTGCGATGTCATTATTGATTCTGATTCTTCCAGCCCTGATGAGTATCTCTGATTTTCGTCGAGAAGCTATGCCATTTTTTGAAAGAAACTTTTGTAGTCTTATCAGATAATCAACCAAAGTTTAATTCGAGATCAGTGGTGCTTTTTGAATCTGTGATTTCTGGAAGATCCTCAATTGATTTTAATTGAAAGTCATCTAAGAATTCTTTTGTTGTTTTGTAAAGTGCAGGTCTTCCAGGTACATCCTTTTGACCAGATACTTTTATCCAGTTGCGTTCCGTTAAATTTCTTATAATTTGGGTGCTTACACTTACTCCTCTTATAGATTCGATCTCTCCTCTGGTAATAGGCTGTTTATAAGCGATAATAGTTAAAGTTTCCATTAGTGCTTTTGAAGTTTTACTCGAATTATCCTGCCACATTGGTAATAGCAATCTTGAATATTCATTTTTAATTTGTAGCCTGTACCCTGATGCGACTTCCACAATTTGTAATGCGCTGTCAGTAAATCTTTTATCTAAATCTATGATGGCTTTTTTAATATCAGCAAGTTCAGCCTGTTGATCCATAAGACGAATTAACTCCCTAATTTCAGAAATCTTTACTGGTCGGCCTGAACTAAGCAGAATAGCCTCAACACAATTAATCAAATTATCCATTTAGTGACTTTTTAGATTTAATATAAAAATGATTTGAGTCCTCATTCTGAATGATCTCTATTTTTTTTTCCTTTGCTAATTCTAATGAGGCCAACATTGAAACAACCACGCCCTGTTTACCCTCATCTTTTTTGAAGAGTTTGTAAAATTCAATAATATTTCTTTTCTCTAAAAACTCTAAAATCTTTCTTACCCTATCTTCAGTTGATAGTTGAAGAAACTCTATCTTGTGACTTCTATCGAATTTTGGTCTAGAGTTGATGTCTGAGAATATTTCTGCGAAACCAACATTTTTAATAAACGAATTCTTATGATTTTTAGAAAATTCAGGTAATGCTGCAGAGGCTGTAAAAAAATCTCTATCTACCCTTGGTAAATTAGCAATATTTTCTGATGCGATTTTAAATTTCTCATATTCTTGAAGTCTTTTAATTAGTTCAGATCTTGGATCATCTTCAACATCATCCTCCTCGTGTGTTGGGAGTAACATACGAGACTTTATAAATGCTAGAGTTGCAGCCATTACTAAATAGTCTGATGCGATTTCTATCTGAAGTGACTCCATCAAATCAATATAACTCACATATTGATCCGTAATTTCAGCAACATTTATATCAAGAATATCCACATCTTTCTTATGAATTAAATAAAGAAGCAAATCCATTGGACCTGAGAAACTTTCTAGTGTTAATTTAAATGCATCTTTAGGGATATAAAGATCTTCGGGTATTTTGTTTAAATCGAAGTTCTGAAAAGTAGTTTGAGTTTTCACAGCAAGTAGTGATTTTATTTACAACATAGTGTAAACATAGTCATGAAAATACACAATATGTTGTGTTTAAAGGATTTTTTTAAAATAATTCAAACACATATAAGTTTAGAATTATTTATAGATAAATATATTTATTTCTTTAACATGATTTATTATTGTAAAACTTATGGATTATCTAACTGACAACACAAGAATAATTGAGAGGCATGACTTAATCACTCCCATAGAATTGATTGAAAAATATCCGATTTCTAATGATGTTGCCAAACTTATTTATGGAACAAGGAATGAGATTAGCAATATATTGCACGGCAAAGATGACAGACTTTTAATTGTATGTGGTCCTTGCTCAATCCATGATGAGGAATCTGCACTTGAGTATGCAAAAAAATTAAAATCAGAAAATTTTAAACATCAAGAGAACCTTCTAATTGTGATGAGAGTATATTTTGAAAAACCCAGGACTACTGTGGGTTGGAAAGGATTGATCAATGATCCAGACCTTAATAATAGTTTTGATGCTAATAAAGGTTTAGAGTTAGCTCGATCAATTTTAAAAAAAATTTCAGAGATTGGCTTGCCAGTCGGTACAGAATTCTTAGACCCAATATCACCTCAATATGTTGCGGATCTAATTTCATGGGGAGCTATTGGTGCAAGAACTGCTGAAAGTCAGATCCACAGAGAGCTAGCATCCGGTTTATCATGTCCAATTGGCATTAAAAATGGTACGACTGGGGCACTCAAACCAGCAATTGATGGCATTCAAGCCGCTAACCATCCGCATGTATTTTTCTCCACCACCAAAGAGGGCAAAGTGCAAATTTATAAAACCTCCGGCAACTCAGATACACATATAATCTTAAGAGGTGGTGTAAATCCAAATTTTGATGAAAATGCGGTCAAAAATGTTATCACGGCACTTACTGAAGCTGAAGTAAATGAATCAATAATGATTGACAATAGTCATGGTAACAGTCAAAAACAGCCGAAAAAGCAAATTGACGTGACAACTAACGTCTGTGGTCAGATCGCATCAGGTAATAGGTTTATAAGAGGCATAATGCTAGAAAGCCATCTCAATGAAGGAAATCAAAAAATTAGCGAAAACCTTAACTATGGACAAAGTATTACTGATGCTTGCATGGGGTGGGAAGACTCTGTTTCATGTCTTGCGAAATATTCTGAAGCAGTAAGCGAGAGAAGAAATCAAGAAAATTGAAATTCATTGAAATAAATACCGAAGAAGCGGAAACAATTGGATTAAAAGCTGCTTTTTTATTAGCCTTCATTAAATCAAATAACATTGATAAAAATAATAAGAATCTAGCAGATATCATCAGCAAAAAAATAAGTTTTATGAAAATATCTGAAATTGAAGAATCCATTGCAAAACTAGAAAGGCTTAATCTTATAAAACCAGGTACCTCAAATAACCTTTATAAGCTAAAACTTCCTTCAGGTAATAGTCATGGCGCTTCAATGATTACAAAAAATTGGACTCCTTCAGAAAATGTATATGAAGTTTTATCAATGGGAAATATAAAAAAAGAATTCATAGATTCTAAGTTACCTGAATTTAGGCTCTATTGGATGGAAAAAAATGTTGCAAAAGATGATTGGAATCATAAATTTGTAAACTTTGTTAAGCAAGAATGGGTAAAAAATCAGTCTTATAATAACGGTGAGCCATATCAAATAGATTTTGATTGGGAACCAAGCAAAGATGTATATGAAATTCTAAAAATGGCTGGTATTAAAAAAAGTTTTACGCAATCACATTTAAAGGATTTTGTACTATATTGGAAAGAGAATGGTCTTGCATTAAAGTCATGGAATACAAAATTTGTTGAATTTATAAGGAGAAAAAATTTAGTAGAAAACAATCATGAGGAAGCTAACAGATCTATTGAATCAAGACAAAAAGAAAACGCAAACAAAGAATCAAAAAGAAATTCGTGGGCTGAAAACCTCGATATCTAAAGAAGATTTAATTGTTTTTGTAAACGAGCTGTTTGAGAATTTTGAACTTGCATATCATTTTAATTTTTCAAAAGTATATGATTCTCAAAATAAGATTGATCTAGCTAAGAGATTGTGGGCTAAAACTCTAAAAAACTTTAATAAATTTCAACTGCAAATGGCAATGAAAAATGTATTTCTTAATAATGAATATTTACCAACACTAAATGAATTTGTAAAGTTATCATCTCAACAAGCCCTAAGTGAAGAAATACCAAGTGTATTGCATGCATTTGATGAAGCTAGGAAATCATATGATCCACATGTAAGTTTTAAGTGGACTCATCCAATAATATATTTTGCCGGTAAAAAAGTTGGCTGGAATAACTTTCACGATCAGCAAAAAACATTAGTTATGCATAACTTCAAAAATTATTACCTAGAGTATGCAGAACAAGCAATGAATGGAAAAACTTTCAAGTTGCCACAGATCGAAACTAAGCCAAAAGAAAAGCATTTTATTGATAGAGAAACTTTCTTAAAACTCAAAGAAAAACTGAATCTTTGACTAGATTGGCCTATAATCACGTTCCTATTTAAAAAAAATTTTTAGGCACCATTAAAATACTATGTCAGCAAATGTAAGAACATCATTATTGATTCTATTTCCAGTTTTTTTCTGGTTTGTTACAGGTGTATTTCAAGATGAGAATAAAAGTACTGTTACAAAGCCAAAAGTGCTCTCGTCAGTAATTATTTCAGAGGCGGTTGCTGAATATATATCACCTGAAATTAATTTAAATACTTTTGCTCAAACTGAAAAACGCGTTAATGTTAAAGCAAAAACCTCCGGTGAAATAGTCTCTATTGGAGCAAAGCAAGGCGAATTCGTAAAAAAAGATGATGTGTTGTGTAGCTTAGGAATCGTTGAACTTAATAGAACTGAAGTAAAGGCTCCATTTGACGGTTATATTGAATCGATCCTAAAAGAAGGTAACTTTATTCAAAGAGGTCAAATTTGTGCAACTATAATTGAGCTAAATCCTATTACATTTGTTGCAGAAGTACCTGAAATCTTAATAAAAGATGTTTTTGAAGGTCTACGAGTAAATATTGACTTAGTTACTGGCGAAAGAATCCTCACAGAATTATCATTTGTTTCTAAAAGCGCTAACCCAAGCACCAGAACATTTAGAGTTGAAGCTCAAATTGATAACTCTAGCGGTTTGGTCAGAGATGGTATATCTGGAACAATGAAAATTCTAAGAAATCCAATCCTTGCACATAAGATTTTGCCATCAATTTTAATGTTAACGGACGATGGCCTTCTTGGAGTGAAGACAGTTAATGCTGATAATGTTGTTGAGTTTCACAAGATAGAAATCATACAAGATACAATTGATGGGATTTGGGTAAAAGGCATTCCTCAATTTTCTAATTTAATTGTTGCTGGTCAAGGATTTGTGAAAGAGGGACAAACCGTATCTGTTACAAGTCTCGCTAGTCTATGAACAAGATTGTAGACTTTGCACTTTCAAAAACTAGGACCACTTTAGCCATAGCTATATTAGTATTGATTGCAGGCAGTTACTCCAGAAGTATGATACCTGTCGCTGCAGATCCTAGCATTACATTACCTTTTGTAAGCGTTTCAATATTTCTTGATGGAGCTTCACCTGAGGATGCCTCCCGACTTATTGCTAAACCAGTAGAAAATAGATTACGAAGTGTTGCTGGTGCGAAAGAAGTTTCATCAAGTAGTAGTCTGAGCTATGCCCGAATTATTACTGAATTCGAAGTTGGATACAGTATCGATACCGCTCTCAGAGATATCAAGCAGGCCATCGAAGAAGTAAAGTTTAAACTCCCACCTGAAGCAGAGGATCCTCAAATAAGAGAGTATTCATTTGCTGATTCGATCATGAATGTGAGTGTG
>Ga0208878_1000068_pt1 | contig 33212 bp, 37 predicted proteins | sample Knorr_S15_td_Sur_FD_185600 | JGI IMG/M metagenome (GOLD analysis project Ga0208878, IMG submission 185600) | Marine microbial communities from Southern Atlantic Ocean transect - Knorr_S15_td_SurfaceA_ad_5m_LV_A (SPAdes) (version 2) | ecosystem: Environmental > Aquatic > Marine > Oceanic | place...
TCCATTCACCATACATCCTATATTTCCATCCAAAGCCACATAATTAAGATCCCATTTTGCTGCTTCGATTTCCTTTTGATTTTCTTGCGAAGAATCTCGGAGTTCTAAAAGATCTTTTTGTCTAAACAATGCATTTTCATCAATATTTATTTTTGCATCCAAACATTTTAGAGAATCATTTTGATCTATAACTAAAGGATTGATTTCAATCAAAGAAAGATCTTTTTCAAAAAATAAATTTACCAATCCAGAAACTATTTTCTTAAATTCTTCAGTTTGATTGAGAGACAACCCGAGGCCATTAACTAGAGGTAGAACATCAAAATTTTCTTTCTTATTTTTACTGACATTGATCTTAAAAATCTTCTCAGGACTTTCCTCAGCAACTTTTTCAATATCCATGCCTCCTTCTGGTGAGGCCATCACCACCAAAGATTGAGAACTTCTGTCTATTACAGCACCTAGATAAAATTCTTTTTGGATCGTAGTACTTTCTGCAATCATTATTGCAGAAACTGGCTTTCCTTCATCGCCAGTCTGGTGATTGACAAATTTCTTTCCAAGCCAATCCTTAGAAAATTCTATAATCTCATCAATATCGTTTGTTATTTTAACTCCACCTGCTTTCCCTCTTCCGCCAGCATGAACTTGGACTTTGACAACAAATTCTTCGCCGTCTAATTCATTGATAAGACTGGAAATTTCTTCTTCTGAAAAAACTACTACAGACTTAGCTGTTGGTAGGTCAAAATTTTCTAGGAGTTGTTTAGACTGATATTCGTGTAAATTCAAAGTGTTAGTATTATAAAGCTCTTTTAACTAACATTTTTTTAATTTCACCAATTGCTTTTGTAGGGTTTAAGCCTTTAGGACAGACTGAAACGCAGTTCATAATTCCATGACATCTGAAAACGCTAAAAGCATCTTCTAGTTGCTCTAATCTTTCTTCTGTAGCAGTGTCTCTGCTGTCAGCAATAAATCTGTATGCTTGTAATAGAGCTGCCGGTCCCAAAAATTTATCAGGGTTCCACCAGAAAGATGGACAGGCAGTAGAGCAGCAACCGCACATTATGCACTCATAAAGGCCATCTAACTTTTCTCTTTCTTCGATTGTTTGAGGAATGGCTTCTCTAGTATCGACTTTCTTATCAGTAATCAGATATGGTTTAACTTTTTTATACTGATCAACAAATTGTTTCATATCAACAATTAAATCTTTAATAACAGGTAGACCTGGTAGAGGTCTGATAGAAAGCTTGTTAGATTTGATTGCATCAGATAAAGGCGTAATACATCCAAGCCCATTTTTACCATTTATGTTTAAACCATCAGACCCGCAAACTCCCTCACGACAAGATCTTCTGAAAGAGATTGAAGGATCTTGTTCCTTTGCAAGCATCAAGACATCTAAAACCATTAAATCTTTTTCTGCCGGTATATCGATATCAAAGTCCTGCATGTAAGGCTTTTCTTGCTTCAAGGGGTCGTATCTGTAGATACTCAATCGTAGAGTTTTGATCTCACTTGCTGCAATTGCATTCATTAATAAGTCCTGACAATTGGTTGGAAAGCTTGAACCTGTTTAGGCCTAAAATTAACGTCTCTTTTGGATACTTGCTTGGTATCGGAAAAATAAATCGAGTGTTTGAGCCAATTTTCATCATCTCTATCTGGGTAATCTTCTCTAGAGTGAGCTCCTCTACTTTCTTTTCTTTCGTTTGCACTGATTGCAGTGGCCTCAGCGACTTCGATTAGATTAAGAAGTTCCAAAGCTTCAACTCTGGCGGTATTAAACTGAGAAGATTTATCGGCAAGATGAATGTTTTGAGATTTATCTCTGAGATCAGAGACTTCTTTAATTCCATTTTCCATCAATTCTTCAGTTCTAAATACTCCAAAATTCATTTGCATTGTTTTTTGTAAGTCTTTCTTAACTTCTACAAAGTTTTCACCAGATTGACTGACATTCACTCTGTTGAGATTTCTGAGAGCATAGTCGACATCATCAGATGAAGGATCATCCATTTTAATGCCTGCCTTAAAACTTTCTTCAATGTGTAATCCAGCAGATCTTCCAAAAACAATAAGGTCTAGAAGAGAATTTCCTCCTAATCGATTACCGCCATGAACGGAGACACAAGCTGCTTCTCCTGCAGCATAAAGACCATCTATGATTTTATCCGTACCGTCAGGATTTTGAGAAATAACCTGACCATGAACATTTGTTGGAATGCCTCCCATTGCATAATGACATGTGGGAACAACCGGAATAGGATGTTCAGCAGGATCAACATGAGCAAACCTTTTTGATAATTCTGTTACTCCAGGTAGTCTTTTGTGAACGATTTCTGGGCCTAGATGATCGAGTTTTAGGTAAACATGATCAGCATCTGGACCACAGCCTCTACCTTCTAAAATTTCAGTAAACATGGATCTTGCGACAACATCTCTGCTAGCTAGATCTTTATAATTTGGTGCGTATCTTTCCATGAATCGTTCACCATCTTTGTTGACCAAGTAACCACCTTCTCCCCTACAACCTTCAGTTACTAGAGTTCCATGACCATGAATTCCTGTTGGATGAAACTGCCACATCTCCATATCTTGAACTGGGAAGCCTGCTCTCAATGCCATTCCAGTACCATCACCGGTGTTAATGAGAGCGTTTGAAGTTGTTTGATATATCCTTCCTGCTCCTCCAGTAGCTAGAACAGTAGCTTTTGATTTTAAAAAGTATGGTTCGCCGGATTCAATTTCAAAAGCAATAACTCCAACGACTTGATCGTTTTGATTTTTCACAAGATCAACTGCAAACCATTCTGAAAGAAAGTTGGTTCCCGCTTTAACGTTTGCTTGGAAAAGTGTATGCAAAAGAGCATGGCCTGTTCTATCAGCAGCAGCACAAGTTCTCTCGGCTTGCCCACCTTTTCCATAATCTTTTGACTGACCTCCAAATGCCCTTTGGTAAATTTTTCCTTCTTCCGTTCTAGAAAATGGCAATCCCATGTTTTCCAATTCAAATATTGCTTCAGGACCTTCTTTACACATGTATTCTATGGAGTCTTGATCTCCAATAAAATCAGAACCTTTGACTGTATCAAACATATGCCATCTCCAGTCGTCATCTGGATCTGCACTTTGAATTGAACAAGTGATGCCGCCTTGGGCAGAAACAGTATGAGAACGAGTTGGGAAAACTTTAGAAACAACAGCCGTGTGCATTCCCGATTTAGCAAGCTGAAGAGAAGCCATCATTCCAGAACCGCCACCGCCAACAATAATTCCATCAAATTCCTTTACTGGTAAAGTTGATGCGTCCAAGAGAGTTCCTTTTCCGTTCATTGCCATAATTACTAACCTAAAATATAAAAACTACAAATAATTAATCCAAGAGCTTGAAGCCAGCTAAAACCTATTACCGCAGGTCTTAGAAGTTTAGCCGAAGCACCAATCTGCGCTTGGGTAAGATAATCTGTGGCCACGTTCCAAATTCCTTGCACTGAATGATAAGCAATTGAAATAGCGACGATTACCGTAAAAATTTCTATGATGAGAATATCAAAAAAGCCAGATAGTTGTTCGTATTTAAAGTCTTTATTGACTAACCAATAAAAGGTTATAACTGAAAAATATACTGCCTGAATTACGGCCGTGATTCTTACAAAAACATAATCAAAGATACCTGTTTTCTTTAATTTATATAATTTAGTTACCATGTTAAAAATATAAAAGAAAAGAAAAATATTCCCGAAGAAACAAAAGTAGCAAGAGCTGACATCCTTCCAGCTCTAAGAGTTTCCCAGTATCCAAAATCCATTACTAAATGTCTTAAACCAGAGACAAAATGATAAAAAATTGCAGTGATGAAAAGGGAAAACAAGCTCTTTAAAAAGAAATTTTCAAATAATGAAATAATTATTTGATAATTAGCTTCAGAACTTAAAGAAAAAACCAAAACCCACATCATTGGAAGAGATAAAACGAAAATGGCAACTGCAGAGATCCTATGCATAATAGAGGAAATCCCTGGTATAGGTAAAGCGATTTTGAATAGATTTAGATATCTAGGCGAATTCATCTCAAAATTGTCATTATATTGTATAAATTATTTTATTAACGCCTTGCTATCCTTTTTCTCTTAGCTAATTGCTTTTTGGTAAGTTTGTTTTTCTTATCGCCAAAAGGATTAGTATTATTTTTAAAAACCAACTTGATTGGAATACCCTCAAAGTTCATTTTTTTTCTTAAAAAATTTTCCAAATACTTTTGATATTGTTTTGTTAACTTATCTAAGTTGTTGCCCTGAATCCTAATAATTGTAGGTTGGGATGAAAGTAAATTTGCGTATTTAATTTTTGGCCTAAACCTACCAGACATCTGAGGAGGATTTAACTTTGATGCTTCTTCTACGAAATTATTTAATGCAGATGTATCAACCTTCTTAGAGCTTTTTTTTACTAGCTTTATAAGCTCTTTAAAAACTTTAGCGGTGCCTTTATTGTGTTTTGCTGAAATATAGTGGATTGATATGCCAGATATGAATGCTAATTTTTTATTAATTGACCTAGTTAAGTTTGATTTATCATATTGAGATAATTTATCAGATTTATTGATTCCTAAAATTAAGGGTTTTCCAGCAGAAATAATCAAGGAAATAAGATGTAAATCCTGATCAGTAATTTTTTCTTTTCCATCAACCAAGTAGAGAACTCCAGAAGATGATCTCATGCTTGAAATAGCTTTAGAAACAGAAAAAATTTCTATCTCCTGATCTACTTTCGATTTTTTTCTTAAGCCTGCCGTATCAAATAGCTGGATATTGTCATTTTTAAATAAAATTGTTTTTGATATAGCATCCCTGGTAGTTCCTGCCTTAGTCGAGACTATTGAGCGATTTTCTTTAACAATGGAATTAAAAAACGTTGATTTTCCAGCATTAGGCTTTCCTAAAATACTTATCTTGATATTATGACTATCAATTTTTTTTTCGATGCGAGAACTTGTTTCAGTTTGAAATTTATTTAATACCTCCTCTTTCAAGTTTTTGATGCCCAAGCCATTTTTAGCGGATACTTTGATAAAGCTTTTTACCCCGAGTTGATAAAAGTCATTTATATTTTTTTTTGAAGAACTGAGTTCAGATTTATTCAAAGCAAGGATATATTTTTTTCCAGATTTTCTTAGAATTTCATGAATCTTATAATCGTCATGGCTTAAGCCATATTCAGCATCTACTAAAAAAATAAAACCGTCTGCTTCTTCGATGGCTTTATATATTTCTTGAAGTATAAGAAGATTGATTTCTTCTTTGTCATTGGAAATTCCTCCAGTATCAATTATGGAGAAATCATGAGATTTAAATGAAAAATTTCCATAGAGTCTATCTCTGGTAAGACCCGAAAAATCAGCAATAATTGCTTTATCCTCTCCAATAATTTTATTAAATAATGAGGATTTACCAACATTTGGTCTGCCAATGATAGCTACTACAGGTCCCATGTGAGGGACAATATCATTGCAAAGTTAAGAGTGAAAGCTTTCCTTTTGAATCGAGCGTTAAGATATTTTCATCTTTTACAGATATTGAAATAATATTTGACCTTGAGACTCTCTCTCTGGCTACTTGTTCCCCCTCAGATATATTTAAGGCATGAAGGAAGCCCTCAAAATCTCCATAAATGATCGAAGATTTAAATCTTTTTGGTGAGGTGAGATCTCTGAGAAAAAAATCTTTATTGAACCATTCTAAATTTCCTGAGTTTTGAGAATAAGCTAAGACTTGGTCTTTTTCATCGATTAAGATTATTTTACCTCGTGCAGAAATCAAGTCATTAGCAGTAGAAGTTTTTTGTTTCCAAATAAACCTCCCAGAATTAATATCAAGTGCAGCAACATCTCCTTGGTATGTAGCAGCAAACGCCACTCCACTTGAAAAAACAAAATTTCCATCTAAATCTACTATTCTTCCTAATTCAGATGTTTCTTTTGAGTTAGTGATCGGTATTTCCCATTGAGTTATTCCTGATCTAGGTTCGATTTTTGCTAAATTACCATTAGCAAATCCGACATATAAAAATCCTTCATTAAAAGAGGGCTGAGAAGTTCCTCTTAAAGAAAGATTTGGAACTACGCTTCTATAATCCCATCTAAAATCTCCAGTTTCTAAATCAATTGCTGTCAACCTTCCATCGATATTTTGAACTGCAACGATATCTCCATTAGTAGCTGGAGGCGCTAATACTTCTCCTGAAGTTGAGTATTGCCAAATAACTTCACCTTTGTCTTTAGAGAGACAAAAAACCTCTCCATCAGCAGAGCTCAACAGCAGTTTATTAAATCCGAGAGTTACTCCTGATGATATGTCAGTATCTATTTTCTGTGACCAAGCTCTTTTACCATTGAAAGCATAGGACTTAATTTCCCCTTTCGAATCGAAAATGTATATGTTCTCTTTACTGAGAGCTATGTTTATTTTTCCCAGCGGTTGGTCTTTAAAGACATTAACCGACCACTTTCTATCGAAAGAAAATTTTTCATTGATTTCCTTTTTTAGTTCAATCGGTTTCTCTTCTTCTTTTGCTCCTGTCTCACAAGCTATAAGAAATACAAAAAGAAAAAAATATATAAAAAATTTATATTGCATCACTTCATAAGAGTAGAAATCTTAAGATTAATCAATTTTTTTTGAGACTCATTCGCAGTTTTTTCCAAAGCTTGATTGTACTTTTGCTTAGCTTCAATGAAATTATTTTCTTTCGTAAGTATATCTCCTTGAAGTATTAGCTTGTTCACTAGATTTGTTGAAAATGGAACTTCAAGAATATTTTTAGCACTTTCTAAATCTTCTAAGACAATAAAGATATTAGCCATTCTTAGATTTATTATTTCTTTTAAAAAGCTAAAATTTTGATTTTTAGAATTAAGAATTTCTCTAGCATTTGAAAGTTCAATTAATGCCTTATCTAAATCTTCATTTTTAACAAATTCCTTAGCATTTATTGATTTAAGCATGACAATATAAATTGAACTGTCATCTATTTGAGAAATTTGATCAAAAGTATCTTTATAGAGCTGTTCATTAAAACTTAGATCTGAATAAGTGTTATAAAAGTTCATAAATAAATCACCTGAAGTTTGATCTTTTTTTTGATTTATGAAAAAAAAATAAAGATAGACTCCATATATCGCAATAAGAATAGTTAAAAATACAATTACCTTGATGTAATTACCTAGGAACCAGTTATAAATTTTATTTAAAAAACTCATTTTAATTTTAGATTTTTTATCAGAGATTCGAAATTATCTAATTTTAACTCTTGATTTGATGCAAGTTTTTTTAAAGTAAAGGATTTATCTTCTATCTCTTTTCGACCAATTATAACCATGAAATCTATATTTTTTTTGATCGCCTTTTTCAATAATGATTTCAAGTTCTTATCTTTTCCAGAATATTGGATTGAATAATCAACTAGAGTCTCTCTCAATAAAGATGACAGTCTCATTCCTTCCAGAAAAAAAGAGTCTTCTAAAGATACAACAATGACAGATTTAGTATTGGGTATTTGAGAATCCTCCAACAACAAAGATAGTCTTTCTAAGCCGATTGAAAAGCCTATTGCATTTGCTTCTCTCCCCCCAATAATTTTTGAGAGTGAATCATATCTTCCTCCCCCGCATACAGTATCTTGTGACCCAATTGAGTTTGATTTCCACTCAAAAACTATGTCGTTGTAATAATCTAAGCCTCTGACTAAATAAGGATTTTCTACATAATCAATTTTTAATTCATTTAAACATTTTTTAATGTAAGAGAAGTTCTCTTGTGATTCTTTTGAAATTGAATCTAATATATTAGGAGCCTTTTTAATTATATTTTTTAAATCTTCGTTTTTTGAATCAAGAATTCTCATTGGATTTTTACTCAATCTTTTCAAGCTATCTTCATCGAGCTCTTTCTTATATTTAGTAAAATAATCTTTCAACTTATTGGAATACTCTCGTTGATCATTTTGTGAACCTATAGAGTTGATTTCTAGAACCATTTTTTTCTTTACAGACAGTTGTTCGAATAGATAATCTGAGATCTCTAATATTTCAAGGTCTATTGAAGAATCACTAAAACCATAGGCCTCTATACTGAGTTGTTGAAACTGGCGAGATCTGCCTTTTTGAGGTCGTTCGTAACGGAACATTGGACCTTTATAAGTAAGTCTTTGTTGGCCCGCGTCTATAAGACCCGTTTCTATTGCCATTCTCATACAGCCTGCGGTGCCTTCTGGTCTTAAAGTCATTGTTTTTCCGCTTCTGCTATCAAAGGTAAACATCTCCTTATTCACAATGTCGGATTCATTTCCAACAGATCTTTTGAAAAGTTCAGTATTTTCTAGTATTGGAAACCTTACTTCTTGATAGCCGTAACTGTTTACAATTTCATCAAATGATTTTTCAATGAAATCTATTTTTCTAGTTTCTGTGGGATCTAAATCTTGCATACCACGCAATTTTGAAATTTTTTTCATTTCACTTAGACCTCTTTAATGGGAAGCTTACTTTGTGACTGTCTAATTTTTTTTGCCTTTTTTCTTATTAAGGTTTCTAAGGAATCTACCAAATTTTCGTTATCAAGCTTATGATCAGGCAATCCATCAAGGTAAACCAAATTTTTTGGAGAAGCTCCAGTCAGACCAACGTCAGCAGCTTTTGACTCGCCAGGTCCGTTGACATAACAACCAATTACAGCAACGTCTAAGTTTTCAGTGATGTCCTCAAGCCTCGATTCTAATTCATTCATAGTTTTGATCACATCAAAGTTTTGTCTTGCACAACTTGGACAGGCTATAAAATTTATACCTTTTTTTCTGAGTTTTAAGGATCTTAAAATATCAAAGCCAACTTTAATTTCTTCACATGGATCAGATGCTAAAGATACCCTTATCGTATCTCCAATACCTTCTGATAAAAGTTGGCCTATGGCGATAGATGATTTTATAGTCCCACTTCTTTTGCCTCCGGCTTCTGTGAGTCCCAAGTGCAAAGGTTGATCAATTAATTTGCTAATTTTTCTATAACTCTCTGTCATCATAAAAATATCAGAAGCCTTGATGCTAAGCTTAAAATTTTCAAAGTTGTGTTTTTTTAAAATGTTGACATGATTCATTGCTGACTCAACTAAAGCATCTGAATTGGGCTCTCCATATTTTTTTTGTAATTTCTTTTCTAAAGACCCGGCATTTACACCTATTCTTATCGGAATACCATTATGATTTGCGGAAGATATTACATCTTTGACCTTTTTTTCATTACCTATGTTACCCGGATTTATTCTCAAGCAATCAGCTCCGCGATCTGCAACTTTAAGGGCTAATTTATAATCGAAATGTATATCGGCAATTAAAGGAACGTTCGAACTTTTTTTTATTTCCTTAAATGCAGTGACTGAATCCTCATCAGGAACTGAAATTCTTATTAAATCTGCGCCTACTTTTTCTAGATCTTTAATCTGTTTTATCGTCTCCTTAACATCTTTTGTTAATGTATTTGTCATGCTTTGGACAGATATAGGAGAATCTCCACCTATGGGAACATTTCCGACATGAATTATTCTACTTTTTCTTCTATTAATCTCTGATTGACTCAACTTTATTTCCCTCATTTATCCAAAAGTGAGCGTAGTTAGTTGCTCCTTTTATTGCCCTAGAAAAATTGATTTTTTCTCCGTCAATGAATAAATCTGTTGCAGGCGCATAACCTATTTTAAATCTTAAGGGCGATAGCCCAGAAAATTCATAACTTCCGGTTTGCATTAATTCATACAAAAGTCTTTCGTTTCTATCGAATACTACAATCCAACTCTCTCCTTCAATTATGATCTCTATTCTTCTAGAAATATCATTAGGTGCAGGATTCTTTTCTTCGGTATTACCAAGATTTATTGTTTTATCTGTTTCTTCAAGATTTATCCCCTCTGTGACTTCTGAAATTTCTGAAACTAGAGAATCATAATTTACATTTTCAATTACTAAATTTGTATCGTTTATCTGATCACTCGGGTAAAAAATGAAAACTGAGGAAAAAATAATTAATAGGAATACTCCGCCAAGAATAACATAACTGTTTTTAAGACGCTCTATATCAAAAATCTTGAGAAGTTTTTCTTTAATGGGCTCCTCAATATCAATTTTCTGCTCTTCATCTTGATTTTCTACAGGAGAAATAAATTCTTCATAATCTCTAAGTGCATTATTGGGATCTATTTTTAAAAACTTAAACAATCTCTCTATTTGAGATTTTGCAAAGATTTCAGCGGGTAAATCTTGAAATTTCCCTTCTTGAATTGCATCAATATACTTTGATGGAATTTTAGTTTTATCTGAAATTTCACTGACAGAAAGTTCAGATTCATGTATTTTAGATTTTAGCTGTTCTTTCCAGCTTTCCATTACTCTAAACTAAAACAAAGGTGACATAATTTCAATTTCTCTTGAAGCCGATTCCGGAGAATCAGATCCATGAACGGCATTTTTTGAAATTGATTCAGCAAACTTTTTTCTTATTGTCCCATCATCTGCGTCTTTTGGATTAGTTGCCCCCATAAGATCTCTGTAATTTGATATACAAGCTTCACCTTGTAAAACCTGAACAACTGAAGGTCCAGAGGTAATAAAATCTACTAGCTCATTGAAGAAAGGCTTTTCTGAATGCTCGGCATAAAATTTTCTGGCAATTTCTGTTGTAATATCTGTCTTTACACTTTTTAGAATAGAAATACCTTTTTGTTGAATCATTTTATTTATCTCTTCCACAAAATTATTTTGGACTGCATCTGGCTTAATAATGCATAAGGTTTTTTCTGACATTAGTCTTTCTCCTCTATCCAAGTAGCCTGAATAGCTTCTAAAATTCTCTCATTGCAGTTCTCTTTTTTACCTTCGAACCCTTCAAGAGAAGTAACCTTATTCATTAGGTCTAAAAAAAGCAACTTTTCAGGTTCTTCATTTGGATATTTTTCACAAAGACTATCTACGATGTCATATATATCTGACCAGTCCATAGTAATTAGTTATTGGACAAATCGTTCAAAAGATCGGTGTCGAAATTAAAACTTTCGCCACAACCGCACTCAGCAGATACATTGGGATTCAGAAAAACAAGTTCTTGGTTTAAGTCTTTTCTAACAAAATCAAGTTTGGTTCCTTTGAGGAAAATAAAACTTTTGTCTTGAATGAAAAGATTTACTCCATTTATTTGACCAGAAAAATCATTTTTATCTGTATCATCAACTAGATCCAATTGATAGGCAAAGCCTGAACAGCCTGAATCCTTTAGAGATATTCGGATACCGCAAGAGTTATTAGATTTCATCATTTCACTTAAATGTTTAGCTGCAGTATCAGATATATCAAAATCAACTGACGAAATTTCTTTTGTTCCGTTCTTTGCAGATTTGGGGTGATTTTCTGAAACCATATTTATTGTATATTTAGGGATTTGAATTTCTAAATCTGATTCTTCTACTATTGTCTGACAACTTAATCTTGATCTTGGCTCCAAGCCCCAAGCTTTATCCAAAAGATCTTCCTCATCATCTGAAGACTCATTTAGAGAATTAAACCCCTCAGTGAATATGACGTGGCAAGTAGTACAAGCACAAGAAAGTTCACAAGCATGCTCAATGTCTATGTCCTGATTGAGAAGATTTTCGCAAACAGAAATTCCTGATTCAGCTTCAAACTCTGCGCCATTAGGACAAATTTCAGCATGAGGTAATACTTTTATTTTTGGCATTAGTCATTATTTCTTCTGCTTTTAAAATCATCTATTGCTCTGTGAATAGCTTCTTCAGCAAGGACGCTACAATGAATCTTTATTGCTGGTAACTCGAGTATGTCGACGATTTCCTGATTTGATATATTCTTTGCTTCTTCTAGAGTTTTTCCCTTAAGCATATCTATAAGCTCTCCACTTGAAGCAATTGCAGAGCCACATCCGTAAGTCTTAAACTTAGCGTCTACGATTTTGTTTGTGCCATCTATGTTTTCGCACTTAATTTGCAGTTTCATAACATCCCCACAAGCAGGTGCACCAACAATACCTGTTCCAACTCTATGGAAATCTTTATCTCCAGGCTTCCATCTACCAACACTTGCCTTTTTAGGGTTTTTCAGTGTTTGTTCGAATTTGTCTACTACTTTTTGAGAGTATGCCATTAGTTCCTCACAATTTTAATTATCATTTTAAGCCCATTCTATTTTATCTAAATCTACGCCATCTTGATACATTTCCCATAAGGGCGAGATTTCCCTGAGTCTATTTACAGAATCTTTTACAAGCTTGACAGTTTCTTTTACCTCTTCTTCTTTTGTAAACCTCCCAAAAGAAAATCTTATAGAGCTATGAGCAAGTTCATCTTTTCTACCCAAAGCTCTCAAAACATAAGATGGCTCTAAGCTAGCTGAGGTACAGGCAGATCCTGATGAAACAGCAATATTCTTCAAAGCCATTATAAGTGATTCTCCTTCAACAAAATTGAATGACATGTTGAAAATACCAGGAAATGAATTTTCTATCGCACCATTAATGTAAACTTCTTCCATGTCTTTCAATCCATTCCAGAGAATATCTCTATATTTAGATAAATTTCTATAATCTTCATCAATCTTTTCTTTGGCTAATTTAAATGCTTCGCCCATGCCTACAATCTGATGAGTAGGAAGTGTTCCTGCTCTAATACCTCTCTCTTGGCCTCCACCATGAAACAATGGTTGAAGACGCACTCTAGGTTTTCTCCTAACGTACAAAGCCCCTATTCCTTTAGGCCCATAAATTTTATGAGCAGAAAAAGACATTAAATCTACTTCTAGGTTTTGAATATCAATGGGAATTTTTCCTGCACTTTGTGCAGCATCTACATGAAAAATACTTCCATTTTTTTTAACAATTTTTCCTATCTTCTCAATATCATTAATTACACCAATTTCATTATTAATATGCATCAAAGATACTAAAACAGTGTCTTCTCTCAATTCCTTAGAGACAGATTCTGGTGTTATTACACCATCCTTGTTAGGTTCTAAGTAAGTAACCTCATAAGATTCACTTTCTAATTGTCTGCAGACATCTAAGACTGCTTTGTGTTCTATTTTTGAAGTGATTATGTGCTTACCTTTATTTGAATAAAAGTAGGCTGCTCCTTTAATAGCAAGGTTATCTGACTCAGTAGCTCCAGAAGTCCAAATGATTTCTCTTGAATCACAGTTAATCAAATTAGCTACATTTAATCTTGCTTCCTCTACTAGTTCTTCAGCTTTCCAACCATAGACATGAGATCTAGAGCCCGAGTTTCCAAAAGTTCCATCAATTGACATGCAGTCTTTCATTTTGTTCACTACCTCCAAATCCACTGGCGTAGTTGAAGCATAGTCAAAGTAATAAGTATTCATTTCATCAAAATTTTGGAAATAATAGCACGAAAAATAATTTCCAAAAAGGTACATTTTGATAATATCAAACAATTCATAAAGATATTACAAACTATTGTACCTTTTAATTAAAAATACTATACTCATGGGTATAAATAACCTTGAGATGAAAATAAGGTACATTGAAAATGTCTGATAAAAAATATCTTTTTAAAAGAAATAATACTTGGTGGGTAAAACTTGCTGTACCTTTATCTCTAAGAAATGAATTGGGTTATGACTTAAGAAGGACTACTGGTGAAAAGGATTTAGATAAAGCTATCCCAATAAGAGACAAAATAATTGAAGAATTTAAAACTGAATTCCAAATAAAGAAAGTCAACGCTAGCGATAAAGGAATTGTTCTGAGAGGAACAGAGCATATGCAAAAGACTGACATTTCAGACCCTCAATATTTCCACAAGGTTGTTGATTGTCAATATGCATGCCCAGCTCATACAAATGTTCCTGAATACATTCGCCTCATAGCTCAAAAAAAATATGATGATGCTTATATGCTTAACTGGGAGTCAAATGTCTTCCCAGGAATTCTTGGTAGGACTTGTGACAGACCTTGTGAACCAGCCTGTAGAAGAGGCAGAACTCATGATAAGCCTGTCGCAATATGCAGACTTAAAAGAGTCACATATGACTATAAAAATGACATAGATCCTTATCTTCCTGAAATCCCGAAAGTAAAAAATGGAAAAAAAATAGGCCTTATTGGAGCCGGACCCGCTTCATTAACAGTGGCCAGAGATCTTCTACCTCTGGGATATGAAGTTACTATTTTTGAAAAAGATAATAAACCAGGTGGCTTGATGAGGACAAATATTCCATCATTTAGATTACCCGAAGAAGTCCTAGATGAAGAAGTTTACAGGATTATTAAAATGGGAGCTGAACTCAAAACCAATTCATATGTTGATAATTTACAAGATGTAATTGATTCTTTTGATGCCGTTTTTGTAGGTACCGGTGCGCCGAAAGGAAAAGATCTGAAGATTCCTGGAAGAGAAGAAGCCAAAGCTAACATTCACATTGGAATTGATTGGCTAACTAGTATTGCTTTTGAACACACAAAATCTATCGGAAAAAAAGTTATTGTTATTGGCGGAGGAAATACTGCTATGGATTGTTGTAGGACAGCTATTAGATTAGGTGCCGAAGACGTTAAAGTAACCGTAAGAAGTCCTCAATCTGATATGAAGGCTTCAGATTGGGAATTAGAAGAAGCTTTAGATGAAGGAATTCCAATCTTAGATAACACTTCTCCTAAAGAGTTTCTTATTGATGATCAGGGAAAGCTTAAAGGAATGAAATTTGAAAAAATGGAAGCTCAATACACAGATGGTAAAAGAAAGTTGATTCCAACAGGCGAAGAAATTGTGATTGAGTGTGATGATGTGCTTTTAGCAATTGGTCAAGATAATGCATTCCCATGGATAGAGAAAAACATAGGTATAGAGTTTAATGAATGGGATTGTCCAATTGTTGATAAAACTACCATGCAGTCCTCACATCCCAAAGTTTTTTTTGGTGGAGATGCAGCGTGGGGTCCCGAAAATATAATATGGGCGGTAGCTCATGGTCATCAGGCAGCAATTTCTATAGATAATTTTTGCAGTGATGTCGACCTTTTCGATAGACCTCCTCCATTAACAAATCTTGTAAGTCAAAAAATGGGTATTCATGAATGGTCTTATGACAACGACATTTCTCAAGAAGCTCGTTTAGATGTTCCCCACGCAGACTTGAAGGAAGCGCTTAATGATCTCAAAATGGAAGTTGAATTGGGTTTTGATGAAAAACTTGCTTTAGAAGAAGCGCAGAGATGTCTCAATTGCGATATGCAAACTGTTTTTCAAGAAAAACTTTGTATAGAGTGTGATGCCTGTGTTGATATCTGCCCAACAGACTGTATAACTTTTACTACTAACGATACGGAAGAAAAGATAAGAGAGAAACTAAGAGTCCCGGCTTTAAATTTAGATCAAGATCTTTACGTTTCTGGAAAACTAGCCACAGGAAGGGTAATGATTAAAGATGAAGATGTATGTGTTCATTGTGGCCTTTGTGCTGAAAGATGTCCAACTGGAGCTTGGGATATTCAAAAAAATAATTACATAGAAGCACATAACCTGAATAAAGAAAAAGTCAAAACTAAGGAAGTTGCTTAGTGGAAAATCCTGTCAAAATTGACCCAATAGGCTCTCTAAATGATTTTGTAATTAAATTTGCAAACGTTAACGGTACAGGTTCCGCGAGTGCAAATCAGATGTTTGCAAAAGCTATCTTTAGAATGGGGATCCCTATAAGTCCAAAAAATATTTTTCCTTCAAATATCCAAGGCTTACCTACTTGGTTTGAAGTAAGAGTTAACAATAAAGGTTATCTAGGAAGTAGAGGTGGAGTAGACATAGCTGTCGCCATGAATCCTCAAACATATACTCAAGACGTTGAAGAGATTTCTGAAGGAGGATACCTTCTTTATGATTCAACTTGGAAGAGAAACTTTAATCGAGATGATATTTCAATCATTGAAATTCCTCTGACTCAACTTTGTGTAGATTCATTCAAGAATGCAAAACAAAGAGCATTGTTTAAAAATATTGCTTATGTAGGAGCTCTTTCGCCTCTTTTGGAAATTGAATACGAAGTTCTAGAAACTATTATCTCAGAGCAATTTGTAAAAAAGCCTACGCTCATAGAGCCAAACATAAAAGCCTTGAATATCGGAAGAGATTACGTATTAAAAAATCTTCCTTATCCACTTGGAATAACTGTTAAGAGAGAGGATAAACTTAAAAATAAAATACTCGTTTCTGGAAATGATGCTTGTGGGTTGGGTGCAGTTTATGGAGGTGCTACATTTTGCTCTTGGTATCCAATAACCCCATCAACATCTGTAGCAGAAGGATTCGAAAAATATGCTGCAAAATACAGGATTGATCCTCAGACAGGAAAAAACAATTATATAAGTGTTCAAGCTGAAGATGAGCTTGCTGCTGTCGGTATGGCCATAGGAGCTAACTGGAATGGAGCTAGAGGATTTACTGCAACAAGTGGTCCAGGAATATCCTTGATGAGTGAATTTTTAGGTCTTGCTTATTTTGCTGAGGTGCCCTTAGTCGTTTTTAATATTCAAAGAGGTGGTCCTTCAACCGGAATGCCTACTAGAACACAACAATCTGATATTCTTTCTTGTGCTTATGCATCACACGGAGACACAAAACATATACTCTTATTCCCCGAAGACCCTCAAGAGTGCTTTGAATTCTCAGCAGAAGCTTTCAATTTAGCTGAAAGATTACAAACTCCAGTATTTGTTATAAGTGACTTAGATATTGGTATGAATGATTGGGTAACAGATAAATTTGAGTGGGACGATGAAAAAAAATACGACAGAGGAAAAGTTTTAAATGCTGAGGATTTGGATGAGATGGATAATTTTGGAAGATATTTAGACATTGATGATGACGGTATTTGTTATAGAACTTACCCGGGCACTCACCCAGAAAAAGGGGCATTTTTCACTAGGGGTACATCTCATGATGAATATGCAAGATATACTGAGAATGGAGATATTAACGAGCAAACACTCACAAGATTAGTTAAAAAATTCAGGACTGCATCTGAGCTGGTTCCAAATCCAATAATCGATCTATCTGATAAGCAAGGAAGTTCCGGAGTAATATTTTATGGGAGTACATCTGCTGCAATGTATGAAGCCAAAGATATACTTAATAAAAATAATATTGAAGTTGATCTCATGAGAATTAGATCGTTTCCTTTTAACTTAGATGTCTGGGAATTTATTGAAAATCATGACCTCATATATGTTATTGAACAAAATAGAGATAGCCAAATGAGAACTTTAATTATGGCTGAAGGAGGAATTTCGGCAGAAAAACTCAGATCATTAGTTTGGTTTAACGGAGATCCGATTCAAGCAAAGTTTATTGCTAAGAAAATTTACGAAAGAGAATCACAACAAGCACTTATCACATGAGTTATTTTAAGCCTATAAATAAACACCCTAATTTAGAAAAAAATAAATTAGGCCTTACAAGAAGAGATTATGAAGGTGGCGTTTCGACATTATGTGCGGGTTGTGGCCATGACTCTATTAGTGCTTGTATTATTGAGGCTTGTTTTAGACTTAACATTGAGGCATATAAAGTTGCTAAATTATCTGGAATTGGATGTTCTTCTAAAGCACCTGCGTATTTTTTAAATGCTTCCCACGGATTCAATTCTGTTCATGGAAGAATGCCGTCAATAGCTACAGGGGCAAATTGTGCTAATGAAGATCTTCTGTATCTTGGAGTTTCTGGTGATGGAGATAGTGCCTCAATTGGTATAGGACAATTTATTCATGCAATAAGACGACAAGTAAATATGGTTTATTTTGTTGAAAATAATGGTACATATGGTCTTACTAAAGGACAGTTTTCAGCAACAAATGATCTTGAATCAAAAAATAAATATGGGGAAGATAATTTATTTGCACCAATAGATCTTACTTCAATGGCAATTCAAATGGGGGCATCTTATGTAGCTAGAAGTTTTTCTGGTGACAGAGATCAGTTAGTTCCTTTGATTATGGGTGCAATACAGCATAAAGGATTTGCTTTGTTGGATATCATAAGTCCATGTGTAACGTTTAATAATCATGAATCCTCTACGAAAAGTTATGATTACATTCGAAATCATAATGAAGCCATGGGAAAGACTGACTTTGTGCCTTTAGGACAAGAAATTGAAACTGACTATGAAGAGGGATCAACTGTAGAAGTAAAGCTTCATGACGGATCAAGACTCTCTTTGGAAAAAACTGACCATAATTTTGATCCTACAGATGCTGGAAGTTCCCTTGACTTAATTAGAAAAAAAAATAAAGAGGGAAAAATAATTACTGGGCTTTTATATGTTGATAATGAATGTAAGCCACTTACTGAAATTATGGATTTACCTGACAAACCACTGAATTCTCTTGGGCAAGAGGAACTTTGCCCTGGAAGTGAAATTTTAGAAGAAATAAATAAAGGTCTAAGTTAAATCTATACCCAACCTATGAGCGATCTCTTGGTACGATTCAACTACATCTCCTAAGCCTAATCGAAACCTATCTTTATCTAACTTCTTTTTAGTTTCTTTATCCCAAACTCTACATCCATCTGGTGTGAACTCATCTCCAAGGTAAATTTTTCCTGAGTTTTTTCCAAATTCGAGTTTGAAATCAACTAAAATCAAATCTGCTTGTAAGAATAAATCTACTAAATAACCGTTGATATCTAAAGTAAGTTTTTTCAGTACATCGATATCATCTGCTTCAGCCCAGCCAAAAGAAATAATATGATTATCATTGATCATAGGATCTCCTAAGTCATCATCTTTATAAAAAAATTCAAATATAGGATTATCAAATTTCATTCCCTCTTCTAAACCGAGGCGCTTGCATATACTTCCTGCCGCATAGTTTCTTACGACACATTCTATTGGAAACATTTCTAGAGACAAAACAAGGCTTTCGTGATCGCTAATTTCTTCCAGAAGATGGCATGCAACGCCTTTGGAATCTAAATGATTCATAATAAAGTTGTTGAATCTATTATTAACTGTCCCCTTTCCAGCTAATTTTTCAATTTTTTTTCCATCAAATGCCGAAGTATCATCAGTGAAATCCATAATAAGTTTTGATTCGTCATCTGTTTTGTATAGCTCTTTGGCTTTTCCTTTTGTGAGTAATTCTTTTTTATTCATAATAACTTAAGATAATGCTTGATTAATTTGTGAAATAATTTCTTCTGAAATATCTAAATTTTCAATACCCAAATCAGTTGAAATAATACACTCATCTTTATTTTTTTCAGAAACTAATATTTCAACCTTTGATAAAGATGGAGTCCTACTAAAAACAGACCTTCTAAAATTATACTCTAAATAAAATTTACCTGAATTTCTATCTTCATCGATTATGTTAAATCCTGCTAAAAGTAAGGATCTTCTTGTCGAAGCCCAAGCTCTTGCAAAATTAACTTTTAATTTAATTTCTTTAAGGCCAGAATCATTGACTAATACTTCAGTTTTATTAGAGGTATTGAGGTTTAACGCTAAAAGAGAAGTGCCGCTTGTAGGACTTGAGGAAGAAAGATAATCATAGAGTTCATTGACTACCACTTCTAAATTACTATTAATGTTAGGAATTATTTCCCAAGATCCATTTCGATTTACTAAATGAGATACAAAAATCTCGGAACTAGATTGTTGAAGACCTGGCTCAATCTTGAATTCTATTTTTGTATCTTGACCATTAAATTTAAAACTTTCTGAACTAATTATTCCCAAAGACGCATCTGCTTTTGCAAGTTCTAGGTTATTGTTTGTTTCTATATAGCCAATTACTCTGGGCCAAATAGAACTAGGTTCAATACCCATATAAACCCATCTAACCTCCCCAAGCTTATGAAGTCTAATTTCGTTCTTTGCAGCTGCCGAAAAAAGCTGTTTTGGTCTTTGTGTTTTGGATTCCCCTTTAGAAATTTTTACTTTCCCTGGAATTGGATAGCTATCAATAATAAAAGTTTTATCTTCCAGAATACTTTCAAGCATATTCATGGATGAATCTTCTTGCCCATTAGATAAAGTTGACTCGTCTTCATTATCAGAGAATGAACTATTTAAAGCGCATGAATAAAAAATTAAAATTGCAAAAGATAAGATGAAATATTTTTTAATCATTAAATCAAGTCTAATTCTATTAAACATTTTTCTAAAGGCTCTTTAAATTCTTCACTTAACTCAACCAAAGGAAGTCTTATTCCTTTATCTATGAGGCCAATTTTATGAAGAGCCCATTTTACAGGAATTGGGTTTGATTCAGAAAACAAATTCTCATTTAAGTCCTTTAATTTGCTGTCTAAAAGTTCAGCTTTTTTAAAATCATTTTTAAAACATTCACAAATTTCGGAAACTATTTTAGGAGCGACATTTGATGAGACTGAAATTGTTCCATGGCCACCAAGTTTCAGAAATTCTAGAGATGTAAAATCATCACCTGAATAAAAATAAAAATTATTAGAATTAACTTCCTTTGAACAAAGCCTCTTTAAGTCATCAAGATTTTTCATGTCGCCAGTGGCATCCTTAATACCGATTATATTTTCATGCTTCGCTAATCTAGACACTGTAGATGGCTCTATGAAGCTTGCAGTCCTTGAGGGAACGTTATATAAAATTTGAGGTATATTTGCTTCGTCAGCAATTTTTAAGTGATGTTGAATAATACCTTCCTGGGGAGGCTTATTGTAGTAAGGAGAAACCAGAAGGGCAGCATCTGCTCCAATTGATTCTGCTGCTTTCGTTAAAGTTAGAGCTTCTTCTGTAGAATTTGCTCCTGTACCAGCAATAATTGGTACTCTGTTATCTGTAACTTTTACAAAAAACTCTATAAGTTTAATGTGGTCTTCAAAGTCGATTGTGGCTGATTCCCCAGTGGTGCCTACGGCAACAATACCGTTAATTCCATTTGATATTTGATGGTTTATAAGATTTTTTAAAGATTCGTAATCAATTGACGAATCTTTTTTCATTGGTGTAACAAGAGCTGTAATGGCGCCTTTTATAAACATTTCTCTATGGTTCAAAATATATTTGTTAATATTACTTCATAAGTTAAATAATCTTAATTAAAAAAATGAAAATTGGTTCAAAAGTAAAAAACTTTTCTGCAGAAATGACAGGGAATAAAAAATTTAGCCTTAAGGAATTTACAGGGAAAAATATAGTCCTTTATTTTTATCCTAGAGACAATACTCCGGGTTGTACTTCAGAAAGTATTGATTTTAGAGATAACTTTAAATCCTTTCAGAAAAAAAATACTTTGATATTTGGGATCTCAAAAGACTCATTGTCTTCTCATGAAAAGTTTAAAGAGAAATTTAATTTCCCATTCGAACTTATTTCTGATCCAGAAGAAAAAGTTTGTAAAGCATTTGACGTCATTAAGGAAAAAAGCATGTATGGCAAAAAATATTTGGGAATCGAAAGAAGTACCTTTTTAGTTGACTCAAAAGGAAAATTAAAAAAAGAGTGGCGGAAAGTCAAAGTCAAAGGTCATGTAGAGGAAGTGTTAAATTCTATAGACTGATAAACTAAACAGCCTTTATAGGCCAGGCTACAACTATTGCTCTTAAAAAAGTTGCAATAGGTATTGCCAAAATCAATCCCCAAAATCCCCATATTCCTCCAAAAATTAAAACTGCCGTTATGATATAAACAGGATGAAGTTTTACTTCTCTTCCTAGTAGTAAAGGCATTAGGACATTTCCATCAAGCGCTTGTATTAAAAGATAACTAAATAAATAGATATAAAAACTCGAATCAAGGCCCCATTGAAAAAGACCAATTATTATTACTGGTATGGTAACTAAAATTGCTCCAACGTATGGGATTAAAACTGAAAGGCCAATGAGTAAAGCTAAAATTATTGAGTAATTAACTCCTTGAAAAGAAAAGACCATTGCAGTCACTAAGGCTACTATTAGCATCTCCAAACCTTTCCCTTTCAAATATCCATAAAGTTGTAAGTTTAAGTCTGTCCAAATTTTGGATAGCAATTCTCTTTTGTTGGGTAAAAATAATTTTAAATTTTCTAAAAAATAATCCTTATCTTTAAGCAAAAAGAATACTAAAAAAGGAATGATTATCAGATATAGAATAGCATTCATTATTGTAGAAAAACCGGAATTTAACTGAAGCAAAGCATTTTGCAAAATTGTTGGTATGTAATTTAAAGAGTTTGCTAGCACCTCGTTTATTTGATTTTCAGAAAATATATCAGAATACTCTTTAAGCTGAGAAGATAAAAACAAGTTTACTGTCTCAAAGATTTGAGGGATGTCAGAAACTAAGAGTAGTATTTGTCTTGAAAGAAATGGAAACAATAAGAAAATTGAAAAGTAAAATATGCTGAAGAAAATTAAAGTCATCGAAAGAGACAATATTTTGCTATTGCCTTTGTTTTCTAAAAACGTCATTAAGCCATTAAGTAAGTATGCAATTAATATGCTTATTAGAATTGGGGCTAAAATTCCACCAAAGAAATAAAGAATTATGAGGCCAATAAATAGAAAAAAAACTGCCGCATAATGTTCATCATCATAAAAATATTTTTGAAAAAAGTTTTTTAGAAAAGCAATCATTTATTGATATTATTAAAATCAATTATACTTTCAAAATGGCAATTAAATTATTTTTTATAATAATTTCTTTAATAATTTCCTCTTCAGCATTTTCTCAAATAAATGATGAAAATCTTCCTGTTCTTGGAGATTATTCTTCGTCTTCCATCTCTCTCTCTGGAGAATATGAATTAGGAAGAATCTGGCTATCAATTTACAGATCTGCGGTAAAAGAGCATAACGATCCCATGATAAGGACTTACTTGGAAGATTTGCTTTATAGATTATCGGAGGATAGTGAGGTTCAAGATAGAAGATTTGAATTTTTGGTCCTTCAAGACAAATCAATAAACGCTTTTGCTGCTCCTGGAGGAATTATTGGAATTAATTTAGGTATGTTTCTTGAAACAGAAAAAGAAGGAGAACTAGCCTCAGTTATGTGTCATGAACTAGCTCACTTAAGCCAAAGACACTATGCTAGGTCTCAAAATAGATCTTCCCCTTTAGCAAATGCCTTAATGGTCCTGGGAAGTATCGTAGTTGCAGCTGCATCAAGAAATCCAGAAGCTATTTTGATTGCCCCTGCAGCAATGCAACAAATGTCAATCAACTTTACCCGAAGTAATGAAAAAGAAGCTGACAGAGTAGGTTTTAATAATCTCGTAAGAGCTGGATTTGATCCAAATGACATGACTTCCATGTTTCAGAGAATGCAGGACAAATATCAAACTAAAAGTTCTGAGGAATTTTCTTATTTAATGACTCACCCACTCCCAAGCGAAAGATTAACAGATATGAAAGTAAGAGCTGATAATTTGCCAAAATCAGTAAATACAATTTATAGAGATAATATAGATTTCTATTTTATGCAGAAAAGAGCAGAAAGTTGGTCTGAGAAAGATACGAGAAAGTTAATTAAAAAATATAAAAAAAATATAGATTCAAAAGATTATAAAGTTTCGGCTTCAAACAAATACGGTCTAGCCTTAGCTTACAAAGAGACAAAGAAGTTCAATGAAGCATTCAGGATTGTTAGAAGTCTAATGAAAGAAAATCCAAATAATTTAGTACTTGAATCTAGTCTGATGGAGCTGCACTTAGCAGCAGGAAACTATTTTGAAGCAATTTCGCTTGGAAGAAATATCCTGGAAATTCACCAATCAAATTATTCTGCTTCAATCTTACTAGCTGATGCATATCTAAAAAATCAAAATCCCGAAGAGGCTGAAAAGCTTTTGAAAGATTTATCAAAAAATAGAGAAACTGATCCTAATGTTTGGTTCAAACTAGCAGAAGCTCAGGGTTTGTCTGGGAATATTTTAGAATTACATAGGTCCAGAGCAGAATATTTTATTCTGACAGGAAGATTTGATGCGGCAGTGTTTCAGTTAAAAGAAGCCTTATCTCTATCAAATAATCTTTTTGAAATAAAAGAAAGTATTATTAGAAGACTCGAAGAAATATTCGCAAAAAAAAGAGCTTTAACAGAACTATCTTAACCAGGAAACAAGTCTGAAAAGTTTCTACCTGCTAGAAGATGTATGTGTAGGTGAAATACTGTCTGGCCAGCCTGTTCGCCATTATTTATGACAATATTAAATGCCTCATTTATATTTAATTTTTCCGAGACATCTTTTGCAACTAGCATTAAATGCCCCAATAAATCTTTATCTTCTTTTTCAGCATTAGAAAGTTTTTTTATAGGCTTTTTAGGGATAATGAGTAAGTGGGTTGGGGCTTTAGGAGCAATGTCTTCAATTACAATACATAAATCATCCTCATGAATTATTTTGGCGGGAAGTTCCCTATCAATTATTTTTTCAAAAATTGTCTTTGTCATTTTATGAAAACATTTTAAAACCAATAATTGTAGAGAATATACAAGCAAAAGAAATAATAAAAGCGGTAAAAAAAGCAATTAACATTCCGTTAGAATTAGAAAAAAAGAGAATTTCTTTTGTGAAAGCAGAAAAGGTTGTGAAAGATCCTAAAAAACCGATAGCTAGAAAAGGTGTTGCAAATTCTTTGTTTGAAATGTGAATAGCAGATAAAACTCCTATCAAATAACATCCAAGAACATTGACAAAAAAGGTACCTAAAGGAAATCCAAGAAAGACTGCTTTGATGAAAAATGTACTTAAAAAGTATCTTGCAATCGCTCCAAGGAATGCTCCAACACCAATAAATAAATAAAACATAATTTTTGGTGGGTCGTATAGGATTCGAACCTATGACCAATTGATTAAAAGCCAACTGCTCTACCAACTGAGCTAACGACCCAAAAAGAAAGGATTATACCTTTATTGAAGTTTAAGTTTAATTAAATCTTGTTCTGCAAGTAAAGCAGCTCCAGAGTTTGGATAATTACTTATAACTTCTTGTAAGAGTATTACTGCAGATGCGGGGTCTTCAAGATTTATTTTAACAAGCGATAGTTTATACAAAGCATCAGCTTTTCTAGGATGAGCTTCGAATTTGGAAATAAAAGTATTCAAAATTTCTGAAGAATCTTCGAACATCTCTTGAACCAAATAAATCTCACCCAACCAAAAATATGCATCTCCGGTATAAGCACCATCAGGATAAGACAAAATGAGGAGTCTTAAATTTTCAGCTGCTTCTGAATATCTAGAATTATCTATTAATCTCATAGAATTCGACCACAAACCGAATTCACCGGATTCAATTTCTTCCTCAACGAGGCCAGATAGAGGATTTAATGTATTTTCCTCAGCTTTCAATTCTTCTTCCAAAGATTCTTCAAAAAGTAATTTAGTCTCTAGGAGATGAATTCTTTTATCCAAGTCAACATACCTGATTTGGTTAGATTCTTCTAATCTAGAAATACTTAAATTATTGGTTTCCACTGAAGCGGTAAGGTCTTCTATCTGTAACTTAAGTTGATTTATTTTTTCTAAAAGCAACTCAATAGATTCATCATTTTGCAAATATGCAAAATGTGACGATCCTAAAAATGATAAGAATAAGAAAAATTTAAGTGCTTTCAATCTAATAAAGAGAAATTTCTACCCTTCTATTTTCAGACCAGGCTTGTTCAGTAGATGCTCTTTTCAACGGTTTTTCTTCCCCAAAACTGACTACTCTAATTTTCTTACCTGAAATTCCTTTGACAATCAAAAAGTCTCTAACTTCTAAAGCTCTTCTTTCACCAAGAGCTAAATTATATTCTCTAGTTCCCCTTTCATCGCAATGACCTTCTAATCGAACAATTTTTGCTTTTCGTATGAAAGGAAGATACTGCTCAAGAAGAGATTTATCACTTGCGTCTAAGGATGATTTATCAAAATCAAAAAAAACTTTATTGTTTAAATTTGTTTCAATTTTATCGCCTTCTAAATACTCTTCTCCTGCGACAGAAGCATAAGACATTTGCTCAACAGAGTCAGAAACGTTTTGTGCACATGAATATAGTTGACAAACCATTGCTAAGATAAAAATTCCAATTGGTTCCATAAATAGTCTCCTCATATTGACTCCTCAAAGGGATAATTATAATACTTTTTAAGTTAGACTAGGTATCTTTAGAAAAGTTTTATTTCAGTAAAGGAGACCATGCTGGTTCTCTCACAGAACCATTTTTCAAAGGTAGTGCGAATCGAGATTTACCATTTAAAGTTAATCCCGCAAGATAACCGTTTTCATCTTTTTTAGTAGCATAAATTATTATATTTCCATTTGGTGAAATTGTAGGAGACTCATCTAATGAAGTTGAGGTTAAAGTCGAAATGAACCTGCCAGAAAGTTTTTTTGTTGCTATTTGAAAGTTACCATTATTTCCGTGGACAAAAAAAATTGATTTTCCGTCAGGAAAATACTTTCCTCTGGCATTATAACTTCCATCCTTTGTCAGTCTTTTTTTTCTTTTTGATTGAACATTTATTTCATATAGTTGAGGACTTCCTGATCTATCCGAAGTGAAAATCATTTTTTTTGAATCTGGTGACCAAGAAGGTTCTGTATCAATCCCATAATGATTTGTGAGACGATTCAATCTCTTTGTGTTCAACGAATAGGAAAAAATGTCTGGATTCCCGGAAAAAGAAACAACCAAGGCTAAGCTTTTGCCATCTGGAGACCATACTGGAGCACTATTAGTCATTCCTAAAGCATTAATTGATTCTCTTTCTCCAGAAATTAAATCCTGTATGAATATCTCAGCAAAACCGTTTTCGAAAGATACGTAAGCTATTTTCTTTCTATCTGGCGACCAATCAGGAGACATTATTGGAGATGGAGAAGAAAATAATATTTTCTCGTTTTGTCCATCAATATCAGAAACACAAATTTGATATGTTTTTGAGTTTGAATTTACTACATAGGCAAGCTTTGTATCAAAGATGCCTCTTAAACCTGTTATTTTTTCATATATTCTGTTGCTAATAATTTTTGCTATGCCCTCTATATTATTTTCGTTTCCAACTATTTCACCATCCAAAATTTTTATTCTTCTGTTTATATTAAAAAGTGAATAAGAGATGTTTAAATTACCAAGAGCATTTACTGAATTTATTCTTCCGATCACAGAGTAATCTACTCCCATTATTTTCCAATCTCTGTAATAAAAATCTTCTTCTGTTGATGGAAAAGAGAGCATTTCATTTTTGTTTAAATTTTCAAATTCTCCAAATAAAACCATGTTTTTTTCAATCAAAGATGAAACTTGGTCTCCGTACTTTTCATCTATATTTTTTTCAATGCCAAAGGGAATAAAAGCAATCTTAGATAAATTATCACTTCCTTTCAGAATCTCTATTTCTAAAATAGAAAAAATGTTATTTGAAGATACTAAAATTAGAAAAATTAATCCTCTCATTATTCAATCTCTCCTGAGGATTTAAAAACTAATTTAAAATTTCTAAAATTTGATTCAAATATACCTCTTTCAATGCCAATAATTTCTTCAAGGAAGCTAATCTTATTCATTGCAGTCAAAACAGAATTATCAAAAATCCTATCATTGCTTGGCTCTACTAACTCATAATTTAAAATCTCTCCAGAAGGTGCAAGATTTATTAAAACTTTTGCAGTTAACATCTTGCTTAATGAATTTGGCTTGATCCAAACTGAAGATATCTTATCTTGAATAATGGATGAGATTTTTAAAATTTCTGTTCTTTCTTTAGAAAGTTTTATCTTACTTAGCTCTTTTTTTATGTCAGGTTTGCTTATCTTGTATTTTTCAACATCTAAAGAAGCCTCAAGCTGATTAATCTCTTTAGTTTTAATCAAACCAGCTTCTTTGATCTTTTCTATTGGCTTTGCTCTTGGAAGTCTCTTTTGGGTTTCTGTAATTTCACTTAATTCAAAGAAATTAACTTTCATTGATTGCGTATTATTAACTTTTAAAGTTTTAATCGAAAAAACAGAAAAAACAAAAGACAAGAAAAGCAAAATAAGAGCAAAAGTATTAAAACTAGTTAAAACTCTATTCATCATCAATAGTCTCAGTTATTAAATTTATGGAATCTGATTTAAATTTTTTTATTAACGACATCGTTTGTGCAACGTTGTCATATCTTGTATTTCTATCTGCTCTAACAAAAACTTCAATAGTTTGGTTATTTTTTATTATTTTTTTAAATTGATCTGAAAATTCTTGAAAATTTTTATATGACTTTTCTTTATCGCCTAAATCCATTGAATAATAACCATCTTTGCTGATTGAAATTGTTATGTTGTCACCTTTGGATTTATTTAATGCTTCTGATTCAGTTTTTGGTAAATCTAAATCAATACCTTGAATCATAAAGGGTGTTGCTACCATGAAAATAACTAGCAATACTAAGGAAACATCTACATATGGAATAACATTGATTTCAGTTAAGAGCTTTCTATTTTTTTCTCTTCTCTTGGACATTGTACTCTTGGTAAGTAATCAAAAGCTCAGAAGTAAAATTTTCATAGCTTTTAATAATTGTATCTATTGACCTGACGCTCCAATTATAAGAAATAAGTGCAGGAATAGCGGCAAAAAGACCCAGCGCAGTTGCCACTAAGGCTTCCGATATTCCGGGAGCTACGGCATTAATCGATACTTGAGAAAGTTGAGCCAATCCACTAAAGGCATTCATTACCCCCCAAACGGTCCCAAAAAGACCTATAAAAGGACTTACTGAAGCCACTGTTGACAGAAAAGACAGCCCTTCTTCTAGTCTTTCTTCTTGTCTATTAATAATAATTTCCGTTGATTTATTTATTCGATCCTCTGCGATAGCAAAGTTTTCAGCATTAATAAATTCTTCATGAGCAAGAACAAATATTTGAGATAAACCAAAGTTATCCTCTTTGCGTTTCCAATTATTGAATATCTTTTCTATATTTTTTGAATTCCAAAATTCTGTTTCGAAAAGATAAAGATCTTTTTTAGCTCTACTTAAGGTTAACCACTTGTCAAATATATACCACCAAGAGGTTCCGGCTAGAGCGAATAGGATAATCATTACAAGCTGAACCACAAAGCTTGCTCCTAAAAATAAATCTAAAAAACTTAATTCAGCCTGCATCTTTTTTATTTACCATTTTACTTCTTAATTCGCTTGGTAGGGCAACCGGTTTTTTGGTATCTAAGCTGACACAGCCACACAATACTTTGGCCTCACACATTAATTCACTATCTAAAATCACTTTTTGATGAAAATAAAAGCTAGCCTTTTTAACTTCTGTTAGAGAAGATTCAACCTTTATAACCTGATCCAGCAATACAGGTTTTTTATAATGCACATCCAATTTATTCACAATAAAAATTAAGCCTTCATTTAAAAGATCGTTTTGCAGATAACCGCATTTTCTTAAAAACTCAGTACGCCCTCTTTCAAAATACTTCAAATAATTAGCATAAAAAACCACGCCCTGAGCATCAGTGTCTTCGTAGTAAATCCTTATATCTATGGAATCAGGCATCAAAGATGAATTTTGATATCCTTTTCATAAAGAGACTTTAATAAAATTATGAAGCTCTCCAAAGAAATATCGCAAGTATTGTTAAAATCTTTCTTTAAATTATCGTTTACAGTATGAAGGGGCACTCTCACTTTTATTGGCCTATGATTGAATTTGTAAATAAGTGCTGGATAACCATCTTCAGGTATGGAAGCAATCACTTGATCCCACCATCCTTCTAAAGGTTCAGCGCCTTGTCCATACCTTTTGCATTCAATAAACCATTTTCCTAATATTAAGTCTGGTAAATGTTTTTCTCTAGTTTGCTCTAAAATTCTTTTTAAAGGTTTTTTTAATCCCAAAGAATTGTTTAAAGAGTTTGCGATTTCTCTTTCAAAAGATGCTCCCTTATTTCTTGAATTGGTCATCAGGCAAAACTCCCTTCAGAAAATTCTGCATTTGAATGCACATTTTGCACATCATCTAAATCTTCTAAACTTTCCAAAAGATTAATAACTTTTTCTGAGGCTTCGTCATCAAGTTCAACACTATTGGATGCTTTCATGATTAGCTCATATTGATTAATCTTAATCTGCTGTTCCTCAAGGATATTTTTCAGATTATGAAATTCTTCTGCCTCTACAGAAATAATTAAATTGTTTTCATCACCTGTTTCGACCTCATCAGCTCCATTGGAGACAGAAATATCAAATATTTTCTCTTCATCGGAATTCTCTACGACTATCTGTCCTACTTTTGTAAAAAGATAAGCTACCGAACCATCTGTTCCTAAGCTGCCGCCATACTTTGAAAAAGCATGCCTCACTTCAGCAACGGTTCTATTTTTGTTATCAGTTAAGGTTTCGACAATGATTGCAACTCCGTTAGGGCCATACCCCTCATAGATTGTTTCTTCTAAATTCTCAGCTTCTTGATCTCCAGAACCTCTCGAAATAGCTCTTTCAATAGTATCTTTGGGCATGTTTGCTCCAAGCGCTTTATCTAATGCTAATCTAAGTCTAGGATTGTCTCCGGGTTCAGGACCGCCTAGTTTTGCTGCAACGGTAAGCTCTCTTATGAGCTTGGAAAATACTTTCTGCCTCTTCTCGTCTTGACGGCCTTTTCTATGCTTTATATTGGCCCATTTGGAATGCCCAGCCATTATGAATCCTCTTCAATAACTTTTATAGAAAGCATATCCAATTGATCTTTATCGATATGACTAGGTGCATCTGAAAGCAAGCAAGTTGCTGATTGAGTTTTTGGAAAAGCAATGACATCTCTGATGGATTCTTGTTTACAAAGTAACATAACCAATCGGTCAAGCCCAAAAGCTATTCCTCCGTGAGGAGGACAGCCATAAGATAAGGCTTCAAGAAAGAACCCAAATTTTTCTTCCGCCTCTTTTTTTTCTATCCCTAAAATAGATAAAACTTTGAGCTGTTCATTTATGTCGTTAATTCTGAGGGAACCTCCACCAATTTCACTACCGTTGAGAATTAAGTCATAGGCCTTAGCAGTAGCATTTGCCGGATCTTTCTTGAGAGCTTCAAGACCTCCTCGAGTAGCTGTGAAAGGATGATGAGAGGGAGAAAGGTTTCCTTGAACATCTTCTTCAAACAGAGGAAAGTCAGTTATCCAGCTGAATTTATAAGCTTCATGATCTATCAAATTAAGATCTTCTCCTAATTTTTCTCTCAATGCGCTCATGGAATCATTTACTATATTTCGATGATCAGCGCCAAAAAATACAGTATCTCCTGAGCTTAGCTCTAACCGCTCGGCTAAACCAGAAATTTCATCACTAGAGAGAAACTTTAGAATTGGAGACTGCAAGCCTTTTTCTAAATCCTTAGCATCGTTTACTTTTATGTAAGCAAGTCCTTTAGCTCCAAAGTTAGCAACAAATTTTGTGTATTCATCAATTTTATTTCTACTGATTTCTTGATCAATTTTCAAAGCAACAATCCTAGATTTATCATTTTTTGCAGGATCTGCAAAAACTTTAAACGATGAGTTATTAAAGATATCTTTAACATCAATAAGTTTTAAAGGATTCCTGAGGTCAGGTTTATCCGAACCAAAATCTTTTACTGCATCGTGATATTTAATTCTTGAAAAATTTTCAAAATCTATATTTAAAGTCTCAGAGAAAACTTTTTTAATCAAACTCTCAGAAATATTGAGAACCTCATCTTCAGAAATAAAAGAAAGCTCGACATCCAATTGTGTGAATTCTGGCTGTCGATCTTTCCTAGTATCTTCATCTCGGAAACATCTAACTATTTGAAAATACTTTTCAAAGCCGCCGATCATTAACATTTGCTTGAATAATTGAGGAGATTGAGTAAGTGCATAAAACTTTTGGTTGTAAAGTCTGCTGGGTACTAAAAAGTCTCTAGCACCTTCTGGGGTAGCTCTAGCCATCATTGGTGTTTCTATTTCAATGAAGCCTTCATCAATCAGATGATTTCTAATTATATGATTTACTTGCGATCTAGTTTTTAAATTTGCCTGCATTTCTGGCCTTCTCAAATCTAAATATCTATATTTGAGTCGTATTTCTTCACCTACTTTGGCATGTTCGTCTAATTGAAAAGGCAAGGGCTGGCTTTTTGAAAGAATGTTTATTTCTTTCGCAACCAGTTCCAGTTCTCCAGAGGATAAAGATTCATTGGTCGTTCCTTCAGGTCGCTTACGAAGACTGCCGGTGATTTCTAGAACAAATGACATTCTAATGGACTCTGACCTTTCAAAAAGCGCTTGATCATCTGGCTCTACAACAACTTGCATCAATCCAGAAGCATCTCGGATATCAAAAAATATTACTCCACCATGATCTCTTACCCTTTCCACCCATCCAGAAATAATAAAAGTTGAATCAATTTCCTGCGCAGAAATATTTTTTATTTGAGTTCGTTTCATATTGAGAAAGATTGATTAATCTTTTTTAGAAGTTTTAGAATTATCAGCTTTTTTTATTTCCTTGTTTGTTTTTTTACTTTTATCCTCTGATTGTACAAGATTTTTTTTATTACCTGTCTTAAAGTCGGTCTCATACCAACCCGAGCCTTCCAAGCGAAAAGATGGCGCTGAAATTATTTTTTTAGCTTTAGCTTTAGGAGAGCAATCGCAAAAGACCGCTTTGCTAGAATCTGCTACAGATATGATTCTTTCAAAGACCTTATCGCATTTAGTGCATTTATATTCATAAATGGGCATTATTCCTCACTGACCTCAATTTTTTTAGTATTATTAATTTTTAAAAAGCGAATATTAATTTATTTTTTAAATGAAAGCTTCCTCATTTCACTACAAAACTTTAAAAGAAGCTCCAAAAGACGCAGAACTTGTGAGTCACAAACTGATGATTAGGGCCAACATGATTAAACCCTTAGCATCGGGTATTTATTCTTGGCTTCCTTTGGGACTAAAAATCTTGAATAAAGTTGAAGAAATTATCAGAAATAATATGAATGCCTACGGATGTTTAGAGGTGTTAATGCCTATGGTGCAACCTAAGTCACTATGGGATGAAACTGAAAGATCTGAACAAATGGGTCCTGAACTTCTTGGTTTTAAAGATCGAAATGACAGAGACTTCTATCTTGGGCCAACTCATGAAGAAGTAATTACGGATATCGGTCGTCAAGAACTCCAAAGTCATAAA
>Ga0208878_1000071_pt1 | contig 32282 bp, 23 predicted proteins | sample Knorr_S15_td_Sur_FD_185600 | JGI IMG/M metagenome (GOLD analysis project Ga0208878, IMG submission 185600) | Marine microbial communities from Southern Atlantic Ocean transect - Knorr_S15_td_SurfaceA_ad_5m_LV_A (SPAdes) (version 2) | ecosystem: Environmental > Aquatic > Marine > Oceanic | place...
CTGATGAAATATTAAAAAAAGTTTATTATCAAAATGCACTTAAAATTTTTCCAAATATTAACCCAAATCTTTTCAAATAAGTTTTATTTTTAGCCCATGATTATAGGAATTCCTAAAGAAATTAAAGAAAGTGAACACAGAGTTGGTATGACTCCCTCTGGTGTTCAAACTCTAATTCAAAATGGACATGATGTTTATGTTCAAAATTCCGCAGGTCAAGGAAGTGGACACACAGATGAAGATTATTCAAATGTTGGTGCTAGAATTCTTAAAACTATTGAAGAAGTATATGATATTTCTGAAATGATAATTAAGGTAAAAGAACCTTTAAAAAAAGAGTATTCATTAATAAAAGAAGGTCAAATCATATATACATATTTTCATTTTGCTTCATCATTAGAGCTAACAAAAGCTATGATCGACAGTAAATCAGTTTGTATTGCTTACGAAACAGTTGAAAATTCAGACGGGTCACTCCCACTCTTAACTCCAATGTCTGAAGTAGCTGGAAGAATGGCAGCTCAACAGGGTGCTAAATTTCTTGAAAAACATCAAAAAGGTTGTGGAATTTTATTAGGAGGAGTTCCTGGTGTTAGTCCAGCTAAAGCTGTTGTTTTAGGAGGAGGTGTCGTTGGAACTCAGTCTGCTAAAATGTTAGCTGGTTTGGGTGCTGATGTCACTATTTTAGATATAAATCTTGAAAGACTTAGAGAGCTTGATGATATTTTGCCTAAAAATGTTAAAACTAAGTTTTCTAACCAATATAACATTGAAAAGGAAATTCAAAATGCTCATCTTGTTATCGGAGCAGTTCTTATTGCTGGAGCTAAAGCACCTAGCCTAATCACTAGGTCAATGCTAAGGGATTTGAAAAAAGGGACTGTCTTAGTTGATGTTGCAGTCGATCAGGGTGGCTGCTTCGAAACCACAAAACCAACTACTCACAACTCCCCTACTTACATTATTGATGATGTTTTACATTATTCTGTAGCAAATATGCCAGGTGCTGTTCCTATGACCTCAACTGAAGCTTTGACTAATGCTACTGTTTCTTATGCTATTGAATTAGCTAATAAGGGATGGAAAAAAGCGTGTAACGAAAATGAACCATTAAGAAAGGGGTTAAACATTGTTGATGGTGATATTGTGTACAAGGCTGTTGCAGACGCATTTGATCTTAACTACACTGAACTAAATATATAATAATGCCCAATATCCCATCTGTTGATTTAAATAATTTTCTTTCAGATGATCAATCGCTTAAGCAGGAATTTGTAAATAAATTAGGTAAAGCTTATCAAGATATCGGATTTGTAGCCTTGAAAGGACATTTCTTAAAAGACTCAGACATCGAAAATATATACAAATACATAAAAGTATTTTTTGATCTTCCTGATGAAGTAAAGTGTAAATATGAGCTTGATGGCTTTGCTGGTCAGAGAGGGTACACCTCATTTGGTAAAGAACATGCAAAAGGAAAGAAACACGGAGATTTAAAAGAATTTTGGCATTTTGGTCAATATCTCGATGATTCCGAATATTCTAAGCTTGGATATCCAAAAAACCTTATTGTAGATGAAGTTCCAGAGTTTAATCAAATTGGTAAAACTGTATACCAATCATTAGAAAAAACAGCCATTTATGTTTTGAGAGCCATTTCTTTGTTTTTAGATCTAGAAGAAGATCATTTTGATAAATTCGTTCAAAAGGGAAATAGTATTTTAAGACCTATCCACTACCCTCCTATTAAATCAAAACCGCTTGGAGCTGAAAGAGCTGCTGCTCATGGTGATATCAACCTTATTACTCTTTTAATGGGTGCTCATGGACGCGGATTACAAGTTTTAACTAATGATGGTGAATGGATTGACGCTATAGCTGAAAAGGATGAAATAGTTATAAATGTTGGTGATATGCTTTCAAGATATACCAACAACAAATTAAAATCTACAATTCATAAGGTTATTAATCCTCCAAAGGAATTATGGAAAAAGTCAAGATATTCAATTCCTTTCTTTCTTCATCCAATTGGAACTATGAAACTAAATGTATTAGATTCTTGTGTTGATGATCAAAATCCAAAAAAGTATGACGATATTACCGCACATGAATTCTTAATTCAAAGACTTAAAGAAATAGGTGTATTGTAAATGAAGAAATTAACTTCACTCAAAGATTTAAAGTCACTAATGCCAGATGACTACGAATCTCAAAACATAATCAAACTAAAGTCCAGTATTAAAAAACAAACTTTAGAAGCACATTACTCTGTAAAAGGCAGAGCTGGTACTCCAGTAATAATTTTAAAAGGCTTCTCAGGTCTTAGTAAAGAAGATTTAAAAAACCTTGCTAAACCAATAAAAAATAAGCTAGGTATTGGAGGAACTATTAAAAATAATGAAATTTATTTTCAAGGTGATAAGAGAGATAAAATCATATCAATATTAGAGTCAGAAGGACATTCAGTAAAAAGAATTGGGGGTTAAATTTAATTTTTTTAACCATCATGCTCACCAATTGGTGAATTACTAAATAGTAGAAAACCAAATATTGCTAAACCAATTAGTGCACAGATCCAATAGACTGCATTATTTCCAGACGTTAGTCCTACTATATCAAGAGTAGCTTCAGCTACAAGAAATGCTATAAAAGCTTTTACTCTGTTCGAGTAAAAAAGTGCAGATACTCTTTTATAGTATGTAGCCAACCCAAACCATAAAACAGGAATTAATGAGATGATAGAGGCAATAATCCATAACGTGGAGATCTTTTGAGAAAACCACGCCATTGGTCCAATTTCCATCATTTCCTCAGCAATTTTAAGGCCTGCATCCTCACCAATAGCATTTGACTCAGCCATAGTCATTCCTTCTGCACTAGCAAGGTCAATATCCATGTAACTAAAAACTATTGTACCTAGCATTGCAAAGACAATAACTATAAATGGTATAGACAAGACTATTGTAAATAAGCTTCTAAGAATGAATGTTGATCCACTAATTGTACCGCTAAATGAGAAGAATCGTCTCATATTAATTATTTCTTTTATTAAATTTTTCTTTATCGTATTTATCTAATCTGTTAAATAGGACATAGATAAATGCGCAAACACCTATTAGAATTGGAATTAAAATTATAGCTGACCACATTTTGTTATGAAATTTTAACTGCTGTTCCGTATGCTAAAATTTCACAAGCACCCTGCATAACTACAGATGTCGTCATTCTAACATTTATAACAGCGTCAGCGCCTAAATTTTTGGCATCTTCAATCATACGTTCTACTGCTTGTTCTCTAGCATAAGCTTGCAGTTTAGTATATTCTTCAATTTCTCCTCCAACAACGCTTTTTAAGCCAGCCATTAAGTCTCTCATAGCATTTCTAGCTCTGACAGTAGAACCTCTTGCTATCCCAAGGTTTTCAGTTATTTTTTTATTTGCAATAAATTCACAAGTCGATAATATCATACTTTAAAATTACAAAATTATACCCATTTTATTGGCCTAATATTTTGCTTAATTAAAAAATCATTGCATTTTAAAAAGTGTTTATTACCAAACCAGTAGCCTTTATTAGCACTTAGAGGTGAAGGATGTCCACTTTTTAATATAAGATGGTTATTGTCATGAATAAATTTTTCTTTATTTTTTGCATAATTTCCCCAAAGCATGAAAATGAGATTACTTTTTTCGCTTGATATAATTTTAATTACATTGTCGGTAAAAGTTTCCCATCCAATATGTCGATGAGATCCTGGAAACTTTCTTCTTACCGAAAGGATTGAGTTTAGTAGAAGAACCCCCTGATTTGACCAATCACTTAAGTCACTATTAAGTCTGGTGATGTTATAATTTTCTTTTAGTTCTTTGAAAATATTATTTAATGAAGGTGGATTTTCAATCCCGTTATTTACTGAAAAGCATAAACCATTTGCTTGTTTTTCTCCATGGTACGGATCTTGTCCTATTATCACCACTTTAAGATTTTCAAATGAGCATTCGTCAAAAGCCCTAAAAATTTTAGCACCTGGTGGATAACAATTAAATTTTAAATATTCTGCCTTTGTTTTTTGTACTATGTCCTTAAAATAATCAGACTCAAATTCTTTTTCTAAAACTTTTTTCCAAGATTCAGATATTCGAATACTCAACTTTGATTTTTTTGAAATTTTGAAACTATGGTTGAAACTGTTGCATCTCCTGTAATGTTTACAACTGTTCTACACATATCTAATGGACGGTCTACTGCAAAAATTAGTGCTAATCCAGCCTCAGGAATTCCAGCCTGTGCTAAGACAATAACTAAAACAATGATTCCTGCACTTGGTACAGCAGCAGCACCAATTGATGCTAATGTGGCTGTAGATATAATTCCAAGCTGAGCTGTAAAACTTAAATCCAGACCAAAAGTTTGAGCAATAAAAACAGCAGCTACAGCTTGATATACTGCAGTACCATCCATATTTATTGTGGCTCCTATAGGAAGCACAAAACTTGAAACTTCCTTTTCTACATTCAGATGATTTTGTACTCTATCCATTGTTACAGGAAGAGTCGCTGCACTTGAGCTTGTAGAAAATGCAACTAACTGTGCAGGTAAAATTCCTTTTAGAAATGAAATTGGGTTTCTTCCAGTTATTAATTTTACAATCATAACGTAAATAATGATCATTGATATTAAGCCTAATAATAATGTTATTGAGTACATGAGAAGACTCATCAATAAATCAGGATTTGGTGCTTCAACAATTAGTGCTGCAAGCAATGCGAATACACCATATGGTGCAAACATCATGATTATGTCAATTATTTTTAAAACAACCTCATTAAATGAATCAAAAAAATCTTTTATGGGTTTTGCTTTTGCAGGTGGAATTAAAATAATAGATACTCCAAATAATATTGAAAAAAATATTACTTGTAGCATGTTCTTATTATCAGAAGCTGCAGAAACAAAATTTGAAGGTACAAGATCTACTAGTGGTTGAAGTGGACCAGAATCTTTATTTTCAGCAGCAGCCATTCTTTTCTCCTCAGCATCTGAATCATAAGCTTCGATTAATTCTGTTCTTGTTTTTTCAGTGATTGAATCACCTGGTTTTATAATATTTACTAAAAGTAAACCAACAGAGACTGCAATTACTGTAGTTGACAAATAAGTTAAGATTGTAACACCTCCCATTGAAGATAGTTTTGAAATATCTTTTAGGTCAGAAATTCCTTTAATTAGTGAGGCTAAGATTAACGGGATTGCTATAAGCTTTAAAGAATTTATAAATATTGTGCCAAATGGCTTTATCCAATTAGAAATAAATATTCCTCCTCCATTTAAGTTACTAAGTATAAAACCAAATAAAACACCTAGTGCCATTCCAATCAAAATTTTCCAGTGCAATGATATTTTTCTCATTATTTTTTTGAATTATTAATTAAAATATAATCCAACATTACTAAGGCAGCCATAGCCTCAACAATTGGTACTGCTCTGGGTACAACACATGGGTCATGTCTACCTTTTCCTTTGATTGTTGTTCTCTTACCATCAGAGCTTATACTCTCTTGATCCTTCATTATTGTAGCAACTGGCTTAAAAGCTACATTAAAATAAATATCCATTCCATTACTTATACCACCTTGTATACCACCTGAGTTATTTGTTTTTGTTGTTCCATCAGAATTTATAATATCATTATGTTCGCTTCCCCTCATTTTAGTGCCATCAAATCCGCTTCCATATTCAAATCCCTTAACTGCATTTATAGAAAGCATTGCTGCACCTAACTCAGAATGAAGTTTTTTGAAAACAGGTTCTCCAATTCCAATGGGCGTATTTTGAATAACACAGCTTACAACTCCACCAACAGTATCACCATCTTTCCTAACCTTTAATATTAGCTCTTCCATTTTTTGAGCTGTTTCATTGTCTGGACATCTTACATTATTTTTCTCAATGTTTTCAAAATCTAGTTTTGAATATGAAGTATTCAATGAAATATTTCCAACAGACGAAACAAATGCGTTAATTTTAATATTTCCCAGAATTTGTTTAGCAATTGACCCAGCAACTACTCTACAAGCAGTTTCTCTAGCAGAACTTCTACCCCCTCCTCTGTAATCTCTATTACCATACTTTTTTTCATAAACATAATCAGCGTGTGAGGGTCTATATGATTCTTTTAGATGAGTATAATCTTTCGATTTTTGATCCTTATTTTTTATGATAAATCCAATTGGTGTTCCTGTAGTTTTTCCTTCGAATAATCCTGATAAAATTTCTAGTTTATCATTTTCCTTTCTTTGAGTAACAATTTTTGACTGTCCTGGTTTCCTTCTGTCTAAATCTTTTTGAATTAATTCAATATTTATTTCTTTTCCAGATGGACAACCATCTATTATTCCACCAATACTATTTCCGTGAGATTCACCAAATGTTGTTACTGTAAAAAGATTGCCAAAAGTATTACTCTTCATTGCATTGCAAAAATAAGTTTAAAATTTAAATTAAATCTATTTCCAGTTTTTTAGTTTACTGGTGAAGCCTATACCGGGGTTGAAAGTATTTGTTGGATCAAGATCTTTATAAAATTTCTTTAATATATCTTTTGCTTCATATTCATGACCAACATTGTGTTCAGACGGGTATTCTGCTCCTCGTGAATCGTAATTTTTAAAAAGCTTTTCCTTTAGCTTTTCAGGGTTAACACCCTTTTTTATGATATAGTTCTGATGTAAGACGTGACAAAATAAATGTCCGTAATACAATTTCATATCAAACATTTCATCTATATCTTTTGGTAATTTTTCAAACCAATTCCTCTCATTTCTTGGAAATGCTATATCCATGGACATTGTTCCACCTATTTTATCCTCATTAATGGCTGAATATCTTCCAAATGCACTAGCTGCGGTAAATCTATGTAATATTGCTTTATTACCTTCTTTATCAGAACATTTAAAAAAATCCCCATTATTTTCTTTAAAAAAGTTTATAAAATAATTATTAGCCTCATCTATTCCCTCATCTGACATTTCAATAATCCAATGATGATCATATAAATTTCTAAAATTTTCAATTCTTTTTGGTAGATGATTGGGTAAGAAATTACTAAAAAATTGCATCAACTTGTCAGATAAATTATTTGGAAGTAAAGAAGTTTTTTTAGAAATATGATCAACCTTCCTTTTAAGCTCGAAAAGAGTTGGAAGGAATTTGGTGCCTAGCTTTTCTATTATTACAAATGTATCCTTACTATATTTTTTTGCAGCATCATAACAGTCTTTATGTAAATAATCTCCAGAGGTTGGTAAAGTTTTAAAACTTGAAAGAATGTCTCTTCTAATTTTCCAAAAAACATCTGGATCGTTTGATCCAACATAAAATACTTGATTTTTACTTGGTGCTGGATAGGTATCAAGTCTTACAGCAAACACAGCAATTTTTCCAGCACTTCCCGAGACCCCATAAAGAAGTCTAGGATCAGCATTAAATCTTGCAGGTTTACTAGAATCTATTTCCCTTATAATTTTTGAATATTGATCATCTGATGCTAATTTATTAGAGTTAATTATGTCAGATTTTTCATATTTTTTTTCTTCTAAATTTCGAAGTATTTCTTCAGGTGTTTTTCCAAGATTAATATCCAATTCATTGATTAATTCCAACTTTCCTTTTGCATTAACTTTTGCATATAAAGCAAGTTGTGTGTAAGCTGGGCCTCTCTTGACAAGTGATCCACCAGAATTATTACAAACACCTCCAACAATAGATGCTCCAATTGATGTTGATCCTATCACTGAGTGTGGTTCTTTTTTTAATGGTTTAAGTTTTTTTTCAAGATCATATAAAGTGCTTCCTGAAAAGCCAATGATTTGATTTCCATCATTAATTAAATGGATATCGCTCATTCTCATTGTATTTATTATTACTATCGGACGATCATAATCCTCTCCAAATGGTGTTGATCCACCAGTGAGTCCTGTATTTGCAGCTTGCATTATAATGATTAAATCATTTTCAACGCAAATTTCAAGAGTTTTCCACATCTCAGTTAGTTTACCGGGTTTTACTACGGCTAACGCACTACCTTCACCATATCTCCAACCTTTGGAAAAGGGCTCCTTATTTAGTTTATCAGTAAAAACATATTTTTTACCAACAACATTCTGAAGTTGCTTAATAAATCTTAATTTATCAACCATAAGAATAAGGAATAAAGTTATTACTTTTGCTCAATATTTCTAAATTTGCATCCAAATGAAAAATCTATTATTTCTATCATTTTTAATTTTAGCATCCTGCTCTAAAAAAAATGAATATAATCTTTCAGCGAATTCTGATATTCCTGATGGTGAGATGGTTTATTTGGTCCAATACAAAGAAAACGTCCCAGTTTTAAAAGACTCCATTAATGTATTAGGGGGAAATTTTAGTTTTTCAGACTCGATTGTTGTTCCAGAGATGTATTATTTATTTTTTAAAAATATTAGAGGAAATGTTCCAGTTGTTTTGGAACCAGGAAATATAGAAATGACTGTTTACAAAGACTCGTTAAGGTCAACAATTATTAAAGGAACAAAATCAAATGATGATTTTAAGCAATATATTGATGAATCCTCTTCATTTATCAATGAATTAAACAACATCCAAAATGAGATAAATTATAATATTGCTATAAATGACTCGCTAATTAAACTTGATCTTGAAGAACAATTTATCGATATGAGAAAAAAACTTACGGATTATGAATATGATTTTATGAGCAATAAGAATGATTCATACGTTTCTGCTTTGATTTTACAAAGAATGGTTTTTGAGAGGTCTATTGATTATGATATAGCTGATTCAATACTTGTAAATTTTGATAAATCACTCGCAAAAACATCTCCTTTTATTGCGGTTAGAGGAATAATAGATAATTATAAAATGTCAAATACTGAGGCTCCCAGAATTGGTTCTTTTGCTCCAAAATTTTCTGGTCCTGGTTTAAATGGTGAAGTTATTTCTCTCTATTCCATCAAATCAAAATATATACTAATTGATTTTTGGGCATCATGGTGTGCTCCATGTAGAGTTGAAAATCCTGGTTTAGCTCAACTGCAAAGTAAATATTCTGATGAAGACTTTACAATTTTAGGGGTATCCCTGGATATGAATATGGAGAGTTGGAAAAGAGCTATTGAGGTTGATAAAATTGAAAGTTGGATTCATATTTCTAATCTTAAATATTTTAATGACCCTATAGCTAAACTTTATGATTTAAGTAAAGAGGGAATTCCATCATCTTTTTTAATTAATCCTGAAAGAAAAATAATTGCTAGAAATATTAAAGGTGAAGACTTGGAATTCGTTTTAAATGCTGAGCTAAAGTACAACGAATAGTAATTTTTCTAGGATTGAAAAAAATAAAAATATTTTTTATAAAGTTCATATTTTTTATAATCGGAAATCTTCCTTTTTTTATACTCTATCAAATATCAAATTTTTTGAGTTTTTTCCTTTACAATCTTGTAAAATACAGGGTTGATGTTGTTGACAATAATTTAAAATTGTCAAATCTAAACTTATCCTCAAACCAGATTAAAGTTTTAAAGAGTAAGTTTTATACTCATTTCTGTGATATTTATTTAGAAATGATAAAACTAGATTACTTAAATAAAAATCAAATAAAAAATAGATTTAAGGTTTTAAATCCTGAATTAGCAAATAGTTTTTTTTCAAAAGGTAAAAGTGTAATAATTATGGTTTCTCATTATGGCGGTTATGAATGGTGCACAACTTTAGATAATTATTTTGATCATCAAGTTGCAGCAATTTATACTCCGTTGAAGGATGAAGAATTTGAGAAATTAATTCTTAAATCAAGGAAAAGGCATGGAATTAAATTAATACCTAGATATAATGCACTTGATGAAATTAGGAATCTCGAAAAATCAGGAAATAAATTCATGTATGGGTTCATGGCTGATCAATCTCCTCAGATAAGAAAAATTAACTATTGGTCAAATTTTCTAGGAGTTGAAGTTCCAGTTTTTACAGGCGCAGAAAGAATGGCAAAGGAATTGGATATTCCTGTTATTTTTGGAAAAATGTCCAAAATTAGCAGAGGAAAGTATGAAATGAAATTAGAGTTAATAACTGACAAACCTAATTCTCATAAAGATTTTGAAATTACTGAAAAATACCTAAGGTTAGTTGAAAATCAGATCTATGAAGACCCTAATTATTATTTCTGGACCCATAAGAGATTTAAGCATAGAAGAATTAAGTAATTAAAGCCTTAAAATTATCAATAATTTTATTGCAATCTGATTCTGATTTAGCTTCGGTATAAATCCTAATGATTGGCTCAGTATTAGATTTTCTTATATGTAACCATGATTCTTCAAATTTAATCTTGAGTCCATCTCTCTCATCAATATCTTGATGATTGTAATATTTTTTCATCTTTTTCTTTAATCCTTCAAAATCAAAATCGTCATTAAGGTTTATCTTATCTTTTGTCATGAAAAATTTTGGATATAATTTTAATAGATCAGAAGCTTTTATATTAAGCTCAGATAAATGAGTTAAAAACAGTACAATTCCAACTAAAGCATCCCTTCCGTAATGGCTTTCTGGATATATTACTCCCCCATTGCCTTCTCCTCCTATAACAGCTTTGACTTCTTTCATTTTTTCAACAACATTAACCTCTCCTACTTTTGAGCTGTAATATTCACAACCATATTTATTTGTTATTATTTGCAGGGACATTGAAGATGACATGTTGGAGACAGTACTACCAGGTGTTTTGGATAGTACAAAGTCACAACAGGCTACTATAGTGTTTTCTTCTCCAAATAAAACACCGTCATCACATACAAAAACAAGTCTATCCACATCTGGATCAACAGCTATACCTAGATCAGCTTTTTCGGCAAGAACTGCATCTTTTAACTGAGATAAATTCTTATCCAAAGGCTCAGGGTTGTGAGAAAAGTTACCATCAGGTTTACAATTTATTTTTATAACTTCTATACCTAAATCCTCAAGCAATTTAGGAATGATTACACCACCGCTAGAATTAATCCCATCAACTACAATTTTGAATGAATTATTTTTAATTAATTTTTCATTAACTAAGCTTAGGTTTATTACATTATTTATGTGAATTTTAAATGCATCCTTCTCATGAAATACTTGTCCATAATTATCTTCACTATTAAATGAGAAAATATCTTTTTTTACTAGATTAAAAATTTCTTCAGCATCATTCTGTATAATAAATTCACCCTGTGAGTTGAATAATTTTAATGCATTCCAATTTTTTGGATTATGGCTAGCAGTTAAAATTATTCCTCCATCAGCATTTTTTTCTTTTATAATGATTTGTGTTGTAGGCGTTGTTGATAAGCCTGTATCAATGACATTAATTCCTAAGCTAATTAAAGTTGATTTAACTAGTTCTAAAAGACTTTTTCCTGAAATTCTACCATCACGACCAACAACAACGATACTGCTCTTTTTTTTGGTATTAATCCATGTTCCATATGCACTTACATATCTAACTACATCTATTGGCGTCAAACTTGTCTGATTTGTACCATTCACTGTACCTCTGATTCCTGAAATAGAGCTTATTAGTGTCATTTTTTTCAAATATACAATTCGAATATTATATATTTATCAATCATATGTTATATAATTTTGAAAAAACTCTTCTAGTTATATTATTATCTATAACCTTTTCCTGTAAAAATTATAACAATGAAAATCACTATAAGAATTTTGCTATTGTTACAGCTAAATATGAGGCTACAAAAGCTGGCCATAAGATATTAAAGATGGGTGGAAATGCATTTGATGCTATGATAGCTACTGATTTGGCTCTTTCTGTTGTTTATCCTAATGCCGGTAATTTAGGAGGTGGAGGATTTATGGTATACAGAACTAGTAATTCTCAATATGGTAGTATTGATTACAGAGAAAAAGCTCCATTACTTTCAAGCGAGAATATGTATTTGGATAAAAATGGTAATGTAATTAAGAATTTAAGTAGAGAAGGTTCTTTATCAATTGGAGTTCCAGGAACTGTAGCTGGTTTATTTGAGGTTTATGAAAAGTTTGGAACATTGCCGTTAGATTCAATTTTTAAGCCAGCATTAGAATTGGCTAAAGATGGTTTTAAACTAACAAAAAAACAAGCAGATTTATTTAACTCATCAAAAAGTAAAATTCTGATTAATAGCGATAGTCTAAGTCTTTTTAATAAGGATTTCAAAAAAGACATGATCTTTTCTAACGATAAACTTTACAAAACTCTAAAGTATTTGCTTAAAAATGGTGTTGATGGTTTTTATGATGGTGATATTTCAAAAGAGATAATTAAATATGTTTCAAAAAAAGGAGGAATATTAACAAAGGAAGATTTTTTGCTTTACAAACCAGTCTGGAGGCAACCCTTTATTTTTGAATTTGATGATTTAAAAATCATTACTATGGGCTTGCCATCGTCAGGTGGAATAGTTTTGTCCCAAATTTTAAAATCAATTGAACTTATTTCACTAGATAAGTATGAAATAAGAGATATAGATTATATTAAAACTTTAATTGAACTTGAAAAGATTTCATTTGCAGACAGAAGTAGATTTTTGGGAGATCCAGATTTTTATGACACAAACATTATAAATTCTTTAGTGAGTACTGATTATTTAAACAAAAGAATTAAATCCATTGATTTTTCCAATCCAAAACCATCAAGTGAAATTTATCCTGGTAACATTTCATTTAAGGAATCTAATGAAACAACCCACTATTCTATATTAGATTCATTTGGAAATGCAGTTTCTGTTACCACAACATTGAATTCAAACTTTGGTTCTAAAATTATTATTCCGTCTCTTGGTTTTTTTATGAACAATGAAATGGATGATTTTTCAATCAAGAGTGGAAGTCCTAATATATATGGTTTGATTGGTGGCAAAGTTAATTCTGTTCAACCACAAAAAAGAATGTTAAGTTCAATGACGCCAACTATAATTGAGAAAGATGGAAAGCTTTCAATGATCCTAGGAAGTCCTGGTGGCCCCACAATCATTACATCAGTTCTACAAACAATTTTAAATGTTTATTTATTTAATGATAATCTAAAAGAGGCAGTGGATCATCCTAGATTTCATCATTTGTGGCTTCCTGATAAAATTTATTTTGAGGAAGGCGCTTTTAAACAAACAATTATAGATTCATTAAAAATTCTAGGTTATAATTTTAACTCAAAAACCTCTTCAATTGGAAGAGTAGATGCAATATATATTGATCAAAACAAGAAAATTTATGCTGCAGCGGATCCAAGAGGAGATGATTATGCTTCTGGAGAATAAATCATGTAATTTATTCATATCTTCATAGATTATTTTTTTGATGAGTAATAAAATTTCTATCAGGGGTTGTAAAGTTCATAATTTAAAAAATATTGATTTAGATATACCAAGAAATAAGTTGGTAATTGTAACGGGTGTTTCTGGAAGTGGTAAGTCTTCCCTTGCTTTTGATACAATCTACTCTGAAGCCCAAAGAAGATATATAGAAACCTTTTCTGTTTACGCTAGACAATTTATAGGTGATTTAAAAAGACCTAATGTTGATAAAATAAGTGGTTTATCTCCAGTAGTTGCCATAGAACAAAAAACAACATCTAAGAATCCTAGATCTACTGTTGGTACAACAACTGAAATTTATGATTTCTTGAGATTGTTATTTGCCCGGGTATCCGATGCTTACAGCTATTCAACAAAAAAGAAAATGATTACCTACACTGATGATGAAATCTTTGACTTAATCAGAAAAAAATATTTAAATCAAAAAATAATAATTTTCTCCCCTGTTGTTAAATCCAGAAAAGGAAGTTATAAAGATTTATTTGTTAGTATAAAAAAACAGGGATTCAATAAGGTGAGAGTTGATGATGAAATTATTGAAATCTATGAGGGAATGGAACTTGATAGATACAAAATACACAATATTGAAATTTTGATTGATAAGTTTACTATCGATGATGATGATTCACATCAAAGGCTTCGTGAGAGTATTACAACTGCTTTGTATAATGGAAATAATTCTTTATTAATAATTAAAGATGGTGAGCTTTCATATTACAGTAAAAACTTGATATGTCCTGATACAGGTGTGTCTTATGAAAAACCGGAGCCGAATACATTTTCATTTAACTCACCTGCTGGAATGTGTAATAGATGTAATGGATTGGGAAATATTTATACAATAGATTTAGATCAATTAATCCCAGACAAATCAAAATCTATCTATAAAGGAGGAATTACTGCTCTTGGTGAATTCAAGGAAAATTGGGTTTTTAAACAAATTCAAAATATATCCAATAAATATGATTTTGATATTAAAGATCCCATAAAAAAAATTCCAAAAAAAGCATTGGAGATTATTCTTTACGGAGGAAAAGAAAGTTTTAAAGTATTGTCAAAATCATTAGGATTAACAAGAGAATACACTATTGATTTTGAGGGTGTAGTTAACTTTATTGAGAATCAGTTTTTTCAAGTTGATAGTAGAAAAATAAAATCATGGGCTAAAAAATTCATGAAAAATGAAGACTGTGATTTATGTAAAGGCTCAAGATTAAAAAAAGAGTCTCAGTTTTTTTTAATTGATAACAAGAGTATTTCTGAGGTTAATCAGATGGATATCTCAGATCTAAAAATATGGGTTGATTCTCTTGAAAAAAAGCTTAATCCAAAAAAGAGAAAAATTGCCTTTGAAATTATCAATGAAATCTCAAAGAGGATTGATTTTATTATTGATGTTGGATTAGATTATCTAAATTTAAATCGTCAAACAAAATCACTTTCGGGTGGAGAGTCTCAAAGAATTAGATTAGCTACGCAAATTGGTTCACAACTTGAAGATGTTTTGTACATCTTGGATGAGCCGTCAATTGGTTTACATCAAATAGATAATAATAAATTAATTAAATCATTAAAGAAATTAAGAGATTTAAATAACAGTGTTATCGTAGTTGAGCATGATAAAGAAATAATGGTCCAGTCTGATCACATTATTGATATTGGACCAGGTGCTGGTAAAAATGGTGGCAATATTACGTTTCAGGGATCATATTCTAAAATTTTAAAATCAAATTCTATAACTGCAGATTATTTAAACGGGAAAAAAATTATAAAGAAGGTTAGCGATTGCCCTGTCAACAATAATTTTCTAACGCTGCATGGTTGTAATGGCAATAATTTAAAGAATATAAAATTAAATATTCCATTGGGTAAAATTATTGGTGTTTGTGGTGTTTCAGGAAGTGGTAAATCATCATTGATCAATCAGACACTTTATCCAATTTTAAATAATTATTTTTTTAATGGTAGCAAAGAACCACTTGAATTTAAAAAAATAGATGGTATTGAAAATATTGATAAGGTTATACAAATAAACCAATCTCCAATTGGTAGAACACCAAGAAGTAATCCAGCTACTTATACTGGTTTGTATAATGAGATCAGAGATTTATATTCAAAATTACCTGAATCTAGCATTAGAGGATATAAGCCTGGTAGATTTAGTTTTAATGTTAAAGGAGGTAGATGTGAAGAATGTATGGGTGCGGGAATGAAAAAAATAGAGATGAATTTTTTACCTGATGTTTTTGTTGAATGTGATTCATGCAATGGAAGAAGATTCAATAAGGAAACATTATCTGTAAAGTTTAAAAATAAATCAATCTCTGATATTTTAAACATGACAATTAAAGATGCATCAGAAATTTTTGAGAATTACCCTAAGATAATTAGAAAACTAAATTATTTAAATAAAGTAGGATTAGGTTATATTACTCTTGGTCAGCAATCAACAACATTGTCTGGTGGTGAATCGCAAAGAATTAAATTAGCATCAGAATTGTCAAAGAAAGATACAGGAAAGACCTTATATATATTTGATGAACCAACAACTGGTTTGCATTTTGAGGACATTAAAGTTTTACTTGATATAATTTTTGAATTATCTGAAAAAGGTAATTCAATTATAATTATTGAGCACAATATCGATGTTTTAAAAGTTTCAGATTATATCATTGAGCTAGGTCCTGGAGGTGGAAAAAATGGAGGAAGTATTACTTTTGAAGGGTACCTTCAAGATATATTTAAGAATAAAAAATCAGTCACCGGTCCGTTTATAAAAAAGGAGCTAAATTTATAGTATGGAATCAGAAAATTGGATTGAAAAATCTCATGACTCTTGGTCTGTCTTCAAAATAATGGGAGAATTAGTTGAGGGTTATGAGAAACTCTCTCAGCTAGGACCATGCGTTTCTATCTTCGGGTCTGCACGTACAAAGCCTGATAATAAATTTTACAAAGAAACAGTTGAAATTTCAGAGTCTATAGTAAAGTTAGGATTGGGCGTTATTACGGGTGGTGGGCCTGGAATAATGGAGGCTGCTAACAAAGGAGCTCAAAAAGCTGGAGGTGTTTCTGTTGGCTTAAATATTGATTTGCCTCATGAGCAAATGCCAAACCCTTTTATTGACTCGGATAAAGTAATTGATTTTGATTATTTTTTTGTTAGAAAAGTAATGTTTGTCAGATATGCACAAGCATTTGTAGTAATGCCCGGTGGATTTGGCACTTTGGATGAGTTTTTTGAGGCTATAACTTTAATACAAACACATAAAATTGAAAGATTTCCTGTAATTCTATATGGCTCTGAATTTTGGTCTGGATGTATTGAATGGATTAAAAATATTGTTTGTAAAAAATTTAATAATGTTTCCGAAGATGAAATGTTTTTATTTGAAGTTGTTGATTCTAAAAATGAAATCATAGAAATACTTAAAAAATTCTATGATAAGAAGAAATTTGCCCCTAATTTCTAAAAATTGAAATATACCTTTTTTAAATTTTTCTTAGCTGTAATATTATTAGTATCGTTTAAAAATAATTCTCAACATATTCATAATATTGATGCAGAATTCATCATTAAGGATAAAAAGTTAAATGTAGTTCAAGAATCTATTTTTTATAATTCATTTACAACTAATTTATCTAATATAATAGTTTATGATTGGAATAATTCATATTCCTCTATGGATACTCCACTTGCAAAAAAACTATATAGTGAATATGACTCTTCAATACTAAAATCTGAAGATAATAACAGAGGAAAAACTGTCATAAAGTCTATTTTAATTAATGGCGATCCAGTAATATGGAAAAGGGTCCCTAATAATCAGGATTTAATTGAACTTACATTAGAAGAGAGTGTTGGACAATTTCGAAATCTTAAAATAACTTTCGAATATGATTTAATAATTCCGAATTACATTTTAGATTATGGTTTAGCCAATAACAATTATGTTAATTTAAAAAATTGTTTTTTCAGATTTGCGCCTATATTAAATGATAAAAGGACAAAATTTTCAAATCTTGGATTGGATGATAAGTTTTTATTAAAATCTAAAATAAATTTAAATCTTAAATACGATTCAAATTTATTTATTGCAACCAATTTAATTGAAACAAATAGACAACAATATGCAGATAAAATCGAATCGAAATTTTATGATTCATCAGTAAAAGATTTTGATTTAATATTTTCAAAAGTTGAAGAATTTAAATCTATTGATTTAAATAATTTTAAGATTATTACCAACTCAGAAAAAATACTCTCATTGGATGAGTCTAATTTTAAAAACATTAATGATTTTTTTAGCTCTTATCACTTTGATGTTGAATCAAAAAAAGTAATAATTGAAACAAATCAGTTTAAAAAAAATTCGCTCTACCCCTATTCAGAAATACCGAAACTTTTAGATCCATTTAAAAACAATTCTTTAAATGAAATAAATTTTACTAAAAATATCATCAAAATTTTATTGTCAAAATCTTTGAATATTAATACAAGAGAATTTTTTTGGTTTACATCCGGATTGGAATTATTTTACCTAGAAAAATACATAGATACTTACTATAAAAATCTTCCACTATTGGGTGAATTATCAAACTTTTTTTTAATAAAGCAACACAATCTATCATTAATGAAATTTACTGATCAATTTAAATTAGGATATAAATTTGTAGCAGGAAGAAATTTAAATCAAATGATATCCCTACCATCCAACGAGTTAACTAGAATTAATTACAAGATGGGAAACCCTTCAAAATCATTGAGTTCATTAAAACTTTTAAAAAGTTACATAGGTAATGACAGTTTTATGTCATCTCTTTCAGATATTTTTTCTTCAGAAAAAATCATTGCAAGCAATGATGAAATTAAAAATTATTTTGAGAAAAATAGTGAATTTAGTTTAGATTGGTTTTTTGATAGCTATATTAATTACAGTGGGCAAACTGACTTTAAGATTAACAAAAAAAAATCATCAATCTCAATCAAAAATAAAACATTCAGTGAGTTTTCATTACCAATTCCGTTAAGTTTAAGAAATAATGCTAATGAAATATCCAGAACTTGGATTACTAATGATTATGAATTGGATACATTAGATTTAACTAATATTAAAGAAATTATTGTTGATCCAGACAAATTTTATTCTGATAGGAATTACAAAAACAATTCACTTAATTTGCAAGAGAAAAATAGATTAAAAACAAGTTTTACATTTTTTTCTGATCTAGATGATTCCTCCAGAAATCAAATTTTCTACAGACCACAATTTATATACAACCTTTATGATGGCTTCTCACCTGGGATAACACTAACAAATAAATCTCCATTTAAAAAAACATTAACCTACATGTTTTCTCCTTTTTATTCTACCGTTTCAGAAAAACTAATTGGTAATATAAATTTGAATTATACAAATTATAATTCAAAAACTTTTTCATCTAACTATTACTTATCATTATCTAAGTTTCACTATGACACGAACCAAAGTTATTTTAGAATTAGCCCAACAATTTTGTTTACCAAAAGAGATAAGAATTTAGTCTCAAACTATAGACAGTATTTTAGATTAAAATATATAAATGTTAACAAAAAACATGATTTAAATTCAAGTAAAGATGATTATGGAATAACAAAAATTAGTTATATAAATTCTAATCCAGGAGCAAAAAAAAGTTTTTCTTATTCATACGATCTTCAATTAAATAATGAAATAATTAAGAACTCTATTACATTAAATTTTAGAAATTTTTTTAACGAATTTAGACAGTATAACATAAGATTATTCATTGGTAAGTTTTTTAAAAATAGTAATGTTAATGGGTCATACGATTTTAGTGTTGATAACCCCAATGATTATTTATTTGATAATTTTTTAATTGGTAGATCTGAAAATACAGGCTTCTATTCTCAACAGTATATAAGATATGAGGGTGCATTTAAATCTAAGATTAATGATTTTAGCCCTAATGATTTTATCTTATCAATAAACAGTGGAGTAACAATATGGAAATGGTTTGAAGCATATTTTGACTTTGGACTATTTAAAAATAAAAAAGAGCCAATTTTATCTGGATATGATACTGGTTTTAGAATAAATATTATTGAAAATTATTTAGAAGTATTTTTTCCAGTTTATTCATCAAATGGATCACATTTCGATGATAATTCATACTCAGATAAAATAAGATTTGTATTTACATTTGATCCAGAAAATTTAACAAGCTTATTCACTCGTAGATGGTTTTAGTCTTAATTAGATATACTTATAATTTTAGTACATTTGAAGGCCGATGAAAAACTCAATTTTAACAAAATCCATTTCCTATAAGGATTTTAAAAAAGAGATACTAAATGACTACAGAAACATAGTAATTAGCCGAGAGGCAAGTTTACTTGGAAGAAAGGAAGTTTTAAGTGGAAAAGCAAAATTTGGAATTTTTGGTGATGGAAAGGAGCTTCCCCAAATTGCAATGGCAAAAGTTTTTGATAAGGGGGATTTTAGATCTGGATATTATAGAGATCAAACTTTTATGTTTGCAATAAATAAATTAACTGTAAAACAATTTTTTTCTGGATTATATGCAAATACAAGCTTCGAGGATGAGCCCATGTCAGGCGGTAGACAAATGGGGTCTCACTTTAGTAGTATTTTTGTTGACAATAAAGGTGATTTTGTTGATTTAACAAATCAGTATAATATTTCATCCGATATTTCACCAACTTCAGGGCAGATGCCAAGATTATTAGGATTAGCTATGGCATCAAAGCATTTTAGGTCTGGTAAGTTTAATTCTAATAAACTATCTAATAATGGAAATGAAATAGCATGGGGAACAATAGGAAATGCCAGTACAAGTGAAGGTTTGTTTTTTGAAACAGTAAATGCTATTGGTGTTCATCAGGTTCCAGCAGTTATAAGCATCTGGGACGATGATTATGGTATTTCAGTGGATAATTCTTATCAAACCACAAAATCAAGTATTTCAGAGGCATTAAAAGGCTTTCAAAGAACCAAGACCGAAAAAGGATTTGAGATATTAAGAGTAAATGGATGGGATTATCCTAGTCTTATTTCAACATATGAACACGCTAATAATATTGCAAGAAATGAGCATGTGCCTGTAATAATTCATGTAACTGAACTTACCCAGCCTGTAGGACATTCTACATCAGGATCTCACGAAAGGTATAAATCTAAAGAAAGACTAGAGTGGGAAAAATCGTATGACTGTAATATCAAGATGAAAGAATGGATTTTAGAAAATGGATTGTTTACATCTAAAGAATTAGATAAGGTTTATGATGAATGTAAAGAGTTTGTAAAAAAAGAAAAAGAAAAAGCTTGGACCTTGTTTCAATCTCAAATTATTTCTGAAAGAAATTCATTAATGAAGATTTTAAAAAATATAATTCAAGTTGAAAAATCAAATGATTTAATTGAGATTACAAATAGTTTAATTAGGTTAAGGGAAATTAACAGGAAAGATCTTATGATTGTTTCGAGGAAAATTTTAAGATCAAAATTGAGTGAACAAAGTTTTATTAAACTCTCTAACTGGATAAATGAATATAAAGATAAAGTCCAACCCCTTTATAGTTCATTTTTGTATAATGAATATCCAAATAACTTTTTAAACGTAAAGCATATAAACCCTATCTATGGAGAGAACAGCTCTATGGTTGATGGAAGAATTATACTTAAAAATAATTTTGATTCTCTACTAACTAAAAAATCAAATATTGTAATATTTGGGGAGGATTCAGGAAAGATTGGAGATGTAAATCAGGGTTTGGAGGGACTTCAAACCAAATATGGGAGAGAAAGGGTCGATGACAGGGGAATAAGAGAAGCCACCATCGTTGGAGAAGGTATTGGACTAGCTATGCGTGGATTTAGACCAATTGCAGAAATTCAATATTTAGATTATCTAATGTTTGCATTGCAAACATTAAGTGATGACTTAGCTACTGTTTCATATAGGTCTGTAGGAAAACAATTAGCTCCACTAATAGTAAGAACTAGAGGTCATAGATTGGAAGGTATGTGGCATGCAGGATCTCCTATGGGTATGATTTTAAATTCATTGAAAGGAATGCTTGTTTTAACTCCAAGGAATATGGTTCAAGCTTCAGGAATGTACAACACTCTTATGTCTTGTACAGATCCAGCTCTCATAATTGAACCTTTAAACGCATACAGATTGAAGGAGAAGGAACCATTAAATTTAGGAGAATTTACTGTTCCTTTGGGAAAAATTGAAATTATTAGTCCAGGTACTGATATTACTGTGGTTTCATATGGCTCAACTCTAAAGTTAGTTGAAAAAACAATTCCTGAATTAGAAAGAAATAATATTAATATTGAGCTAATAGATATCCAATCTCTAATACCTTTTGATTTGAACAAGGATATTGTTGAAAGTATTAAAAAAACAAATAAGCTTTTAATTGTTGATGAGGACTATCCTGGTGGTGCATCATCATTTATTCTTAAAGTTTTAATTGAGGATCATAATGGATTCAAATATTTAGATTCAAAACCAATAACCCTAACTGCTAAAGAACATAGAACACCATATGGATCGGATGGCGATTATTTCTCAAAGCCTTCCATCGATGACATATTTGAAGCATGTTATCGTATCATGCATGAGTACAATCCAAAAAAATATCCCAGTAATTATTAATTTTTAATTTCAGCAATTAATTGATTTATCAATAAATCTGAATTACCCTCAAAATTAATTCCTTTACTTTTTAAATCATATTTGTTTAAAATCCTAATGATTTTCACAACCTCTTTGATGGAAAATTTTTTCGAGGCATTTATATAATCATTTACAAAGTAATAATTTATCCCAAGTGATTTTGAAATTACATTTGGATTATCAGTGTTTAATGATTGAATTTTAAATATATTAGAAAAATAGCTGTGCAGCGTAGCTAATATTTGTTGAATTGAATACGATGAATTATTTGTAAAATAATTTGAAATTTTAAAAACCTTTGAAAAATTCTTCTTACCAATTTCGTTTTGGAGTTCAAATAAATTAAAATCATTATTAATACCAAAATGCTCAAATACAACCTTGTTATCAATATTACCATCAATTATGTTCACATTAATTTTTTCAAGTTCTAAATTAATCTTACTTAAATTAATTCCTGTTCTCTCTTTGATAAGTTCAGACACTTTATGATCTAAGTTAAAACCTAATCGTTCACCTAAATACTTAATCCATCCTGAAATTTTATTTTCATATATTTTTTTAAAATCATATACAACACCATGATTACTTAAAATATTTATTTCTTCTTTTTTTGAATCTATCTTTGCTCCATTTAGGTTAAAAACTAATACAGTTGACTTTGGAATACTTTGAATAGATGAGGTTATTTTTTTTAAATTTTTGAAAATTTTATTACCATCCTTGACAATTATTAGTTGCCTATCCCCCATCATCGGGAACTTCTTTGCACACATTATAATTTCATCAACATTAGATTCATTTCCAAAAAAAACATACTGATTCATTCCTTTTAATTCCTCAGGTATAATTTTTTTTATATGAAAATTAAAATCATTGTGAAAAAAAAATTCTTCACTATTAATAACATAAAAATTTTGAATAAAATTATTATTAATTTTATTTAATACTTCTTTATAATCTTCTACATTTGAAATTACATTCATGATTGATTTAAATTTCAAAACTAAATATAACTATAAGATAAATCTCATCAATAATAAAAGATATATTTTCGACCCTTTACGAAAAAAAAATGTATTGTTAACGGCTGAGGAATGGGTTAGACAAAATATTATTTCGTTCTTACACAAGGATCTGAAAGTTCCAGTTTCTCACATTGCTGTTGAAAAAGGATTTAAAGTTAAAGGTTTAAGTAAAAGATTTGATATAGTTGTTTTTGATAAAAAAGGAAATATTATCATTTTGATTGAATGTAAATCACCAAAAATTAAATTAAATCAAAAATCAATTGATCAATTGGTTATATACAATTTGGAGTTAAACGCATCTTATTTAATGTTGTCTAACGGATTGAAGCATATATTTATAAAATATCAAAATGGTAATTTTGAAATAATTGACGATATTCCAGTATATAGCAAACTATGACATATGCAGTTGCGATATTAAACTATAATGGCTCAATTCTACTTAGAAAATTTATTTCGAAAGTAGTTAAGAACTGTTCAGATGCTGTAATTTATTTAATTGACAATAACTCCACTGACTCATCAGTTGAGTTTATTAATAAGAATTATCCTGATATAATTATAATAAAGCTAGATAATAATTATGGTTATGCAAAGGGATACAATGAAGCTGTAAAATACATTGATGAGGATGTAATAATCTTCCTAAATAATGATGCTGTGTTCTTAGATTCTGATTCGTTCAGCACAATAAAAAAAACATTTGAATCAAATGAAATGATTTCTATTGCTCAGCCACGAGTATTAGACTATAATAACCAAGATAAATATGAATATGCTGGTGCATCTGGTGGATATTTAGATTTTCTTGGTTATCCGTTTTGTAGGGGAAGAATTTTGGGTAATATTGAGAAATCTGATAAATACAACACAACAAGGGAGATTTTTTGGGCATCTGGATCATGTTTTATAATACGTAAAAGCATTTTTAAGTTGTTAAACGGATTTGATGAGGATTTTTTCTGCCATATGGAAGAAATTGATTTGTGTTGGCGTTTAAAAAATCTTGATTCAAGTTATAAAATTATCACTATTGGTAAAGCAAACGTTTATCATGTTGGTGGTGGAACTATGCAGTACGGTGGAAATAGAAAGAACTATTTGAATTTTAGAAATTCATTAGTTATGTTAATTAAAAATTTGCCGAAAAAATATTTTATTTTTTCACTGTTTTTAAGGCTTATTTGTGATTTATTTATTTTAATTTTTTCTGTTTTATTATTTAGATTTGGATTATCTTTTTCCATTCTTTCTGCATATTATTTTAATATATTAAATTTTAGAAAATCACTTTCAAAAAGAAAAAAGGGATTGGGATCATATAAATACTTTATTTGTTTTTCAATTTTAATTAATTATTATTTTTTTGGTAAAAAAACTTTTTCCTCCATTAAATAATATTAATTGGAATAAAATTTGCTATTTTTAAACAAAACTTAGATATGAAATACAATTATATTTTACTTGTCTTAATTTTGCTTAGTTCTTGTGTTTCTCAAAAGAAATATGCAGAACTTGAGGCAACAAATCAGAAAAATTTAAATCTTTTAAATTCGGCAACTGTTAAACTTAATTCTTGCCTTGATGAAAAGGCAACAGCTGAAGCAAATTTTAAAGCTCTTGAAGAGCAAGTTGCATTTTTAAAAGCTAACAATCAAGATTTAATTAATAACATGGGTAATTTAACCACCCTTTCACAAAAGGGGGCTGAAAATCTAGAGAAATCTCTTGAAAGTTTAAAAGAAAAAGACTTAGTTATCAGAACTATGCAAGATGCAGTAACTAGAAGAGATTCTGTTACCTTAGCTTTAGTTACTAGCTTAAAGGGTGCTTTTATTGATGTAAGTGATAATGATATTGAAATCAATGTAGAAAAAGGTGTTGTATTTATATCAATTTCCGATAAATTATTGTTTAATAGTGGAAGCTATTACGTTTCTGACAGAGCTAAAGAAGTTCTTGGTAAAGTTGCACAAGTAGTTTTGGATAAGCCTGAAATTGAGTTTATGGTTGAGGGTCATACAGATAATGTACCAATTCAAAATGATGTTCTACAGGACAACTGGGATTTAAGTGTTAAAAGGGCAACATCTGTGGTAAGAGTCCTTCAAAATGACTTTAACGTTCCACCGGAAAGAATGACTGCTGCTGGAAGAAGTTATTATATTCCTGTTGCTGATAATGAAACTGCTGAAGGAAAAGCTAAAAATAGAAGAACGAGAATAGTTGTTTTACCTAAATTGGATCAATTTTACGATCTGATTGAGCAAGGTATGCAAGCAGCTGTAAATTAAATTTATTTAAGTTAAATAAAGGGGGCAGTGCCCCCTTTATTATTTTATAATTTTCAATCTAGCAAACTTCAGTAGAATTTTTTTCTCACCACCGATTTTAAAGTTAATATTAGCTCTAATATTATCGCCCTCTCCTTCAATATCTTGAACAATACCTTCTCCAAATCTTTCATGGTAAACCTTTTCTTTTAAATTTATATTTAATATTGGGTTCTTCAAAGGTGAAATAGGATTTGTTCTTAATTTCTTTAAATTTTTTTGTGGAAGTTTTTTCAATCTAAATTTACTTTCATCAATCTTTTGTTTGATGTAATTGTTTGTTCTATTGACATTGTTCAAGAAACTAGGATCAATTTCACTAATAAACCTACTTGGTTCGCAATCAATTATGTTTCCCCATTTGAACCTTTGCTCACAGTGGCTTAAAATGAGTTTTTCTTTAGCTCGTGTCATAGCAACATAAAATAATCTTCTCTCCTCCTCTATCTCCTCTCTTGAATTAATGCTCATTATTGAAGGAAATAAATTTTCTTCGAGTCCAACCACATATACAATTGGAAATTCTAAGCCTTTTGCCATATGAATTGACATTAACGAAACTTTTTCAGATTGAATATCTTTATCTGTCTCAGAATATAATGCAACATCTTGAAGATATTTTGACAGAGAATTATCACCTTCAAAAATTTCTATTTGTTGATCAATAAAGTCATTAACTCCATTCAAAAGTTCTTCAATATTTTCAATTCTATTCATTGACTCAAGAGTCCCCTCATTTCTGTAAAAATCAATTAGTCTAGTCTTGTGAATAACTAGATTTGTAGTTTCATATGCATTATTTTTACTACTAAAGATTTTAAAACTTTCTATTAAATTCTTAAAATCTTCTAGCTTTTGTGTCGTTCTTTGATTAAATAATTTTGTGGATTTATTGATAATTGAAATTGCTTCAAACATGCTAACATTATGCTCATTTGATAGAATATTCAACTTATCTAAAGTTGTTTGACCAATTCCCCTCGGGGGGAAATTAATAATTCTCCTCAAGCTCTCCTCGTCATTCATGTTTTCTATAATTCTTAAATATGCTAAAACATCTTTTATCTCTTTTCTTTGATAAAATGATAATCCTCCAAAAACCTGATAATCAATATTAATCTTCCTCAGGGCATCTTCAATAGATCTTGATTGAGCATTTGTTCGATATAGCACAGCAAAGCTTGAGTTATTTAATTGAAAATTATTTTTTAATTCAAATATATTCGATGAAACGTATCTGCCCTCCTCAGAATCAGAGAGTGATTTATTCAAAATTATTTTATCACCTACATCATTGTCTGTCCATATTGTTTTATCCAACTTTAAAATATTGTGATTTATAAGTGAGTTTGCTGCTTGAACTATATTTTTTGTAGATCTGTAATTTTGTTCAAGTTTATAGCTGATTGAGTTCGGATAATGTTTTTTAAAATTTAGAATATTATCAATATTTGCTCCTCTGAAACTGTAAATACTCTGTGAGTCATCACCAACAACGCATAAATTTTCATGTCTATCAGCTAAAGCTTTTACTATTAAATATTGTGAATAATTTGTGTCTTGATATTCGTCAACGAGTATATACTTAAATTTTTGCTGATATTTAAGGAGTGTCTCTGGGCTTTTATTCAAAAGTTCATTTGTTTTCAAAAGTAGATCATCAAAATCCATAACACTTGCTTTGAAACATCTTCTTACATATTCTTGATATATTTCTCCAAATAAATCTCTCTTAGCAGCTTTATCAACCTCAATTAGCTCTGAATTGTTAAAATAATTTTCAACTGTGATAAAATTATTTTTTAGAGATGAAATCCTATTTTTTATTGATTTAGCCTTATATGTATCTTTATCAAGTTTCTTTTCTTTAATAATATTTGAAATAAGCTTTTCAGAGTCGTATGTATCGTATATAGTAAAATTTGTAGGGTATCCAATTAGCGGTGCTTCTGATCTCAAAATTCTTGCAAAAATTGAATGAAATGTTCCCATCCAAATACTTCTAGAAACTGATTCGCTTGTAATTAGAGAAATCCTATTTTTCATCTCCAATGCAGCTTTGTTAGTAAATGTAAGCGCAAGTATGTTAAAAGGATCAACACCTTCATTAATTAAATGTATAATCCTGTAGGTTAAAACTCTTGTTTTACCCGATCCAGCTCCTGCTATAACAATGAGTGGACCATCCTTATGAAGAACTGGAAGTTTTTGCTCTTCATTAAGATTTTCTAGATAATTATTCAATTTAATTTTGTGGTAGAATATTATTTTAAAGTTAATAAATTAAATTTGAGAAGTGAATAATACCAAGCTAAATACTTCAATAGAATTTGTCAAGGGTGTAGGAAAAATGCGCGCTGAACTATTTAAAGAAGAATTAGGTATTAGAAGATGTTACGACCTTTTAAACTTCTTCCCCTACAAATACTTGGATAGATCAAGATTTTATAAAATAAGTGAAATAAATAGTTCTGATGTGTATGTGCAAATATCCGGTGTTTTTAAAAATATTGTTTATAAAAAATATAGAAATCGATATGGAATTGAAGCTAAATTTTTTGATGGTGAAAAAAACATCAAAGTATTATGGTTTAAAGGATTAAGTTGGGTTGAAAAATCAATTAAAACTAATCAAAACTATATTCTTTTTGGAAGAATTAGTTGGTTCGAAAAATTACCTTCTCTTGTACACCCTGAATTTGAAAGAGTTGAGAATTTTAAATCTAAATCAATAAAACTACAACCTGTTTATTCTTCAACTGAAAAGCTTTCCTCAATCGGTATTTCAAACAAAGCAATGATTAAAATTGTAAAAAATCTTTTTGTGTTTTTAGAGAATAAGTTTGATGAAAATCTAAATGAATATTTAAACAAGAAATTTAAATTGATTTCACCAAACCAAGCTTATCATAATATTCATTTTCCTGAAAATCATGATTTATTAGAAAAAGCAAGGTATAGGCTGAAATTTGAGGAGCTTTTTTTTAATCAACTAAAATTTAAATTATCCCATAATAAATTAAAAAGGAACAAAGGCTATTACTTCCCTTATGTTGGGGAGTATTTTAATAATTTTTATAATAATTATCTAAGCTTTGAATTGACAAAACCACAAAAAAAAGTTTTAAAAGAAATTAGAAATGATTTTGCATCAAATCAACAAATGATAAGACTTTTACAGGGTGACGTTGGGTCAGGTAAAACAGTGGTTGCATTATTATCTATTTTAATTTCAATTGATAACAATTATCAATCATGTCTTGTTGCTCCAACAGAAATTTTAGCATTTCAACATTTTAAAAACTTTAAAGATAAATTTGAAAATTTAGGTTTAGTTGTTAAGGTTTTAACTGGATCTACAAAATCATCAGATAGAAAAATACTTCTAAATGATTTAAAGAATGGATCGATTAATTTATTAATTGGAACTCATGCAATATTTGAACAAAATGTCATTTTTAATAATCTAGGTTATGCGGTAATTGATGAGCAACATCGTTTTGGAGTTAAACAAAGATCAAAAATTTGGGAAAAGAATAATCCTCCACCACACGTTTTAATAATGACCGCTACACCAATTCCTCGAACCCTTACAATGAGTTTGTATGGAGATTTAGATTTATCAATTATTGATGAACTACCACCAGGAAGAAAAGATGTTATCACGGTTCATAGAAAAGATAAAAATAGATTAAAAGTTTTTGGATTTATTAGAGATCAAATTAAACAAGGAAGACAAATTTACATAGTTTATCCATTAATTGAAGAATCAAAAAAAATGGATTTAAAATATTTAGAGGATGGGCTAGAAAGCATAACAAGAGAGTTTGACAAGGAAAATTACTCAATTGGTGTAATGCATGGAAGAATGAGGTCATCAAATAAAGACATAGAAATGAATAATTTTTTAAATGGAAAAATTGACATTCTTATTTCTACAACTGTAATTGAGGTTGGTGTAAATGTACCTAATGCTTCTGTAATGATAATTGAAAATGCAGAAAGATTTGGTTTATCTCAACTTCATCAGTTGAGAGGGAGAGTTGGTAGAGGAAAATATGATAGTTATTGTGTTTTAATGACAAATGATAAGATTTCTGAAGATGCTAAAATAAGAATAGATGCTATGGTTAATTCAAATGATGGTTTTAAAATTTCTGAAGTTGATTTAAGATTGAGGGGGCCAGGCGATGTTTTGGGAACGAAACAAAGTGGTGTTTTAGATTTTAAAATTGCTGACATATTAGAAGATGAGAGTATTTTATTCTCTGTTTCTAATGAAGCTGATTTATTGATTAAAAAAGATCCAAAACTAAATTTAAATGAAAACTATAATATTAGAAGTTTTATTTTAAATAATCCAATTAATAAATCATGGAATGAAATTGGTTAAATTATAATTGTTACTTTATCTTTACTTAAATGAATATATCATACAAATGGCTAAAAGAACTTCTAGATTTTAATCTTTCGGTAAATAATGTTTCGGATTTATTAACAGATATTGGATTAGAAGTTGAAAAAGTAAATGATTATGAATTTCCCTCTACAGATTTATCGAAATTATTAATTGGATTAGTTAAAGAATCTAAAAAACATCCCAATGCTGACAGATTAAAAGTTACAAAGGTGGATATTGGAGGAAATGAAGATCTTACAATTGTATGTGGTGCTCCAAATGTGAGTGAGGGTCAAAAAGTTGTTGTTGCACCTGTCGGAACAAATTTAATTACTTCTACAAATGAATCTTTTAAAATTAATAAATCTAAAATCAGAGGAATTGAAAGTGAGGGAATGCTTTGTGCTGAGGATGAAATAGGTGTTGGCGATAGTCATGATGGTATCATAGTACTAAATAAAAAATATAAAATTGGTGATCCAGTATCAAAAGTTTATAAGAAGTATCAAGATAAGATATTTGAAATTGCATTGACGCCAAATCGTTGCGATGCAATAAGTCACTATGGTGTAGCTAGAGATTTATCTGCAGCTCTTTCATATAGAAATGATAAAAAATATGAGTTGATACTTCCATCTGTTTTAAATTATTCAAACCTTAAATTATCTCCAGGTGTTATTGTTGACATTAAAGATTCTAGTTTGTGTAATAGATTTTGCGGATTAGTAATTAAAGGAATTAAAATCAAACCATCATCAGAAGAAATCAAAAATAAACTTATTTCAATTGGTCTTAAACCTATAAATAATGTAGTTGATATAACTAATCTGGTAATGCATGAACTTGGACAACCACTTCATGCATATGACCTTGATAAAATAAAATCAGGAAGAATTGAAATTAAAACATTAAAAGATAAAACAGTCTTTAAAACTTTAGATGAACAAGAAATAAAGTTGTCAAAGAATGATTTAGTAATTTGTGATGGTGATGTTCCAATGTGTTTAGCAGGAGTTTATGGAGGTTACAAATATTCTGTAAATAATCAAACTAAAACAATTTTTCTGGAAAGTGCTTATTTTAATCCCATATCAGTTAGAAAAACCTCAAAAAATCATAGTATAAATACAGATTCCTCCTATAGATTTGAGAGAGGTGTTGATATTGAAATGGTTGACTATGCTTTAAAAAGAGCTGCCTTATTGATAAAAGATTCCTGTGATGGAGAAATAATATGTGATATTATTGATGAATATCCAACAAAAATTGAAGAAAAGAATATTGTTTTAAACTTTGAAAAAATCAATAGTTTGATAGGTTATGAAATTGATAAATTGAAAATTAAATCAATTTTAAACTCTTTAGATTTTAAAATTAATAATGTTACTGATATATCTGTTGGTGTTGAAATACCTAAATATAGACATGATGTGACTAGAGAATGTGATGTTGTTGAGGAAATTTTGAGAATTCATGGATATAATAATATTCCAAATGATGAAACCCTCAAGTTTTCTTTATCTCCAATAAATAATGATAATGATAAGTTTCAAAATTTAATTTCAAATTATCTTTCATCAATTAGTTTTAATGAAATCATGAACAACTCGCTTGTTCAGAATGACTTTGATAGTTCTAGTTCTGAAATAGTGAAATTGAAAAACTCCATAAGCAACGATATTTCAATTATGAGAACAAACTTATTAGATGGTTTTTTAAAAGCTATTTCATATAATATTAATAGAAAGTCTATTAAAAATAATTTTTATGAATTTGGGTCTGTATACGGATATAAATCAAACAGATATGTTGAAAGTAAAAGACTAGGTATAGCTATTAATGGAGATGTAGTTGAAAAATCATGGTCAAATAAATCATTCCCAGCACAGATTTTTTATTTAAAAAATGTTGTTTTGAATATTCTTGAATTGTTTAAAATATCGTATTCAGAACACTCTAATAATGATAGATTAACCCTAAAACATGGTGGTTCAACTATCGCAGAAATCCAATCAGTTTCATCTGACAGGCTAAAGGATTTTGGAATTAAATCAAATGTTTTTTTTGCATTGATTGATATTGATTTATTATTTTCAAAAATTAAACCTAATTTTTTTAATGTAAAATCTGTTTCAAAATATCCCAAAGTAGTTCGAGATTTTTCATTTTTAGTTGAGGATGATGTACTTTTTTCTAAAATGAAAAATACTATTCTCTCAATAGATCCAAATATTATTGGGGATATTAAATTAGGTGACTCATACAGGCCTGATAAATCAAATGGTAAAAAATCATATTCCCTCTCTGTTACTATTAATCCATATGATGGAACACTTAGCGACAAACAAATAAAGAGAATTAGTGATAAGATTGTTAAAAGTGTTTCGGAGG